>ERZ808040.122-NODE-122-length-75424-cov-6.554488_pt1 | contig 75424 bp, 66 predicted proteins | sample MGYA00380191_ERZ808040 | MGnify/ENA primary metagenome ERZ808040 (study PRJEB31490, sample SAMN06133395) | mouse gut metagenome | isolation source: J6 | host: mice | place: China: Chengdu | collected 2015-05 ...
CATACACGTGAAAAAAAGTATATCTTCATTAAACAGAAAATATTTAATGATCGGTGTATCCGTTATAATTTCTTCTATTATAGCCTGTATAATTATTATGAATTCATATATGCATATGACGTCAAAAACATCAAACCATAATTATATGAATACAGATAATATACAAACATCAAATATGATAAATAATAATTATCCGGGCAGAACCTTAACAGATAACAATATCAACGGTATTGTGACCGGTTATGGCGATATATATTATTCAAGTATAGTTATTAATAAAGGAGATACATTGACAGGTATTGCAAAAAAATATAAAGCTCCGCATGAAACCGTTAATGAATATGTTAATAATATAATTCGATTAAACAATATGAAAAACGATACAATATATTCCGGAGCTAAAATAATATATTATTACTACAGGTAAAGAATTATTAATTGAAATTAGTTGAATATTGAATTAAACAATAAAATATATAACAAATACATAACAAAAAAGACTTTCGCAATACATTCGAAAGTCTTTTTTGTTATGTAGATATTATTTCCATATATAATATAAATAATAAATGCCGCCATACTGGGAATCACAGTTTTTACGGTAATAAAAGTAACTGCGTTATGTTTACAGTATATTTGCATTAATTATATTGCTTTTTTAATTATTTATTCGTTAAACTGTAATTTAGCGAATAAATATATATGCCGCCATTATATGTATTATACTGCTATACTGCTGCTTTTTTAAAAATTCTGCCGCAGATAATATCTGCTTTTTATATAACAATTATTTATAGAATATATTATTATATATTATATAATTGATATTGTACGTATGTTGGAATATACTCTTTGTTGCATTATATATCATATACGGACGGTAACATCGACAAATAATCTGTCATAAACAGTCTGATAAATATACATGTACTTAACTTATGGAGGTAAATGCTATGGCAGGTTCCACATATTCAAAACAGGAAGAAGCAAAATATACGCTTAAACTCAATAAAATGCTTGATTCAATGCCCAGATTTCTTGTTGAATATTTTAACAGTCTTGAATTTACCAAACAGCCGAGAACTAAAATTGCATATGCATATGATTTAGATACTTTCTTTGACTTTTTGGTTCAAAATAACAGAAGTCCTCTTAAAGGTATGGATAAAGCATTCTTAAGACTTTCCGACCTTGATAAGGTAAACAGCGAAGATATTTCCGATTTTTTAAGATATTGCAAGGCATACAATAATAACGGAAAAATTGTCACTAATTCCGACAGCGCGATAAAAAGAAAACTGTGTTCCGTAAGAGGTATGTATAAGTACTTCTATAGAATGGATAAGATAAAAAACAATCCTTCAACTCAGGTTGATATGCCCGTTATTCATGAGCATAATATTATCCGATTAGAAGCAAATGAAGTTGCCGAACTTTTGGATAATGTTGAATCCGGAGCAAAATTATCAAAGCACCAGGCAAAAGTCCAAAAAAAGCTTGCCGTAAGAGATCTTGCACTGCTCACTCTTCTGCTCGGAACCGGAATCCGTGTATCGGAATGTGTCGGACTTGACATCTCCGATGTCGATTTTGACAATGACAGAATAAGAATTATAAGAAAAGGCGGCGCCGAAAGTTTTGTATATTTCGGTAATGAAGTTCGTGAAGCGCTTATCGATTATGCCAACGAAAGAAAAGATAAAACCCCTTTAAAAGGTCATGAAAACGCGTTTTTTCTGTCATTGCAAAACAAAAGGCTCGGCGTAAGATCCATTGAACTGTTAGTCAAAAAATATGCAGCCACCGTTACAAACATAAAAAAAATAACACCCCATAAATTAAGAAGTACTTACGGCACAAACCTGTATCAGGAGAGTCGTGATATTTATCTGGTTGCCGATGTGCTTGGACATAAAGACGTTAATACAACGAGACGACACTATGCAGATATGGCAGAGGAAAATAAAAGAAAGGCTCGAAATATTGTAAGATTAAGAAAAGAAGAGTAAAATGGCAGTTCCGACGCTTAAATTTTGATATGATATATGGTATTTATTACATTAATTAGGTAGGTTAACATGAGTTTTGTTGAATTAATTATTATTGCCGTCGGTCTTGCAATGGATGCCTTTGCAATATCCGTTTGTAAGGGCTTGTCATTCGGTAAATTAAAACCTAAGCATTTTCTTATTGTAGGTGCTTATTTCGGATCGTTTCAGTTCGGAATGACAGTCGCCGGATATTTTATCGGAGAAAAATTTTCTTCCTTTATTGAATCCTTCGATCATTGGATTGTATTCGGATTATTAACGCTTATCGGTATTAACATGATCAGGGAAGCTCTTGATAAAAACAATGACGATATAAACGATAAACTTGATGCAAAAACAATGATTCTCCTTGCGATTGCCTCCAGCATAGATGCTCTCGGTGTCGGAGTTTCATTTGCATTCATACATGTCGATATATTCTATTCTTCTTCAATCATAGGAATAACGGCCTTTGTTCTTTCCGTTATAGGCGTAAAAATAGGAAATATATTCGGTGTTAAATACAAAAGAAAGGCTGAACTGGCAGGAGGAATTGTTCTATGTCTTATGGGACTTAAAGTTCTGTTAAATCATTTCGGTCTGCTTCCGTTTTGATTTAAAAACGAGGAATAAGAAATAATAAAAACCGTCTAAACTGCCCATGGCAATTTGGATGGTTTTTATTTATTAACATTATCGTAATTGTCAAATATAACGCATAAGCAACTCTCTTTCGCCATTTTTACCGGTGGATTTTGGTTCTATATATAATATATTTTCTGATACCTATCATAGTTACATTTATTAAGGTATAATTAAAAAAATATTATAAATTTATATCGAAAAGGAGTTTATGCTATGAGTGAACAAGATTGCAATATCGAAAAGTTATGTGTACTGATTGACAGGCACAAGTTCGTAAGCTTCAATGACTTCTTATTCTATCTCAAACAGGTTAAAGATAAAGATGTCGTTGAATTTGCAAAAAAAAATCAAGACTCTTTCAAAAGTTATATTGATAAGATTAATAAGGTTGATGATGATACTTACGAATTCTTTATGTAATATTTTCCGTAATATTATTTAAGAAAATAATATATTATCCCTTTAACTTTTATAAAATCAATCAATATATTGTAATCGTAAAATATTTATGATATTTTTATATGCAGTATATAAAATATTAAGAAAGGAGAACAGATACATATCTGTGATTTAAAATGTCAGAAAAAAAATCAAGAAGTTCATTTTCTGGCTCAATCGGATTTGTACTTGCAGCCGCAGGTAGTGCCGTAGGTCTTGGTAATATCTGGAGATTTCCATATCTCGCAGCAAAAGACGGTGGCGGATTATTCATTATTATCTATCTTATACTCTCCGTTACATTTGGTTTTGCACTCATAATAACGGAAGTTGCAATCGGACGAAAGACGAAAAAAGGTCCGTTATCCGCCTATAAAGCTCTTAATAAGAAAAGCGGATTTATAGGAGTACTTGCCACCATTGTTCCAATGATGATCTTGCCTTACTACTGCGCCATCGGCGGTTGGGTAATAAAATACTTTATAGGTTTCCTCACAGGTCAGGGTCTCAGCATGGCCGACGACGGATACTTTACCGGATTTATTACAAGTACGGCTGAGCCGCTTATATTTATGTTCATATTCTTGGGAATATGTGCAATTGTTATTTTACGGGGAGTTGTAAAGGGAATTGAAAACCTATCTAAATTCCTTATGCCTATTTTGCTTATACTCGTTGTAGTTATAGCAATCTTCTCTCTCACTATTACACATACCGACGCTGACGGAACAACAAGAACAGGTCTTGAAGGTTTAAAAATATTGTTTATACCTGACTTTACCGGCGTTACCGTAGGTTCGTTCTTCTCTGTTCTGGTTGATGCCATGGGACAGTTATTCTACAGTTTATCCATTGCCATGGGTATCATGGTTGCATACGGATCATATGTTAAAGATAACGAAAATATCTCAAAAGCAGTTAATCGTATAGAGATTTTTGATACTGCCGTTGCCATTCTTGCCGGTGTAATGATTATACCTGCAGTATACAGTTTCATGGGATCTGAAGGTCTCAGCGCTTCCGGCCCGGGACTTATGTTTGTTTATCTTCCTAAGATATTTGCTGCCATGGGTGTTTGGGGTAATATAATCGGAACCATCTTCTTTGCAATGGTTCTTTTTGCGGCAATCACAAGTGCCATATCCATTCTTGAAGCCGTAGTATCCAGCTTTATGGATGAATTCCATATTTCAAGAAAAAAGGCTACTATTATTGAAACAATTATTGCTGCTGCTGTCGGTGCAATTGTTTGTCTCGGATACAACGTTATGTACTTTGAGGCTCCGCTTCCTAACGGTTCTACAGGTCAGATATTAGACATTCTCGACTACGTAAGTAATAATATTCTTATGCCTATTGTTGCGATTGCAACCTGTATCCTTATCGGATGGGTTCTCGGACCGAAAACCATTATCGGCGAAGTTGAAAAAGGCGGAATACAAATGGGAAGAAGTAAACTTTATATTGTAATGATTAAGTTTATTGCTCCTGCTCTTCTGGCTGTTCTCTTCTTAAAAGCCATAGGACTTATACTTGTTTAATAATTATTTAGTTTAATAGTTATTTAAAGTAATTCTTTAATAAGAATTCATATAATATAAAAAGGACACAAGCATTATTGTTTGTGTCCTTTTTATATTATATTTCGTAAACCGGTGTTAATGTTTAAATTATTATACCGTGCAAATGATCTATTTCATGCTGTATAATCTGTGCCGTCCAATCTTCATATGTGCCGGAATGATTCTTAAAATCACGATCCTGATATTCGACCGTAATTCTTTTGTATCGCACACATGGTCTTATCCCCGTCAACGAAAGACATCCTTCCTCCGTCGCATACGGCTCTTCCCTATTAACTATAACCGGATTAAACATTACAATAGGTATAAATCCCATACTTACAATAATTATGTTTTTATTCTCACCTATCATGTTAGCGGCCATACCTACACACTTGTCTCTGTGTGCCGAAAGTGTGTCGATTAAATCATCTGCTATGTATTTATCCGAAACATTTGCCGGAATCGATTTTAATTTAAGAAAATTAATATCTTTTATTATCGGTCTTATCATATCGAATATATTTAAATAAGGAATTAATCCTCATACTTTCTTCTTCCGCCTCTTCCCGAATTATTTCCGGAAGATCTTCTGCTGTCACGACTGCCTGAACGTAAATTATTCTTCTTTTTGGTATTGGAAATTTCCGTATTAACTCTTCTTCCGTTCATCATAATTCCGTTAAGCGCAACAAACACATCGTCAACCTTAGAGTTATCTATTTCGATAAATGAGAACTTCTCCATAATATCAATGTCATAAATTTCATCATCGGAAATATTTGCATCATTTAAAAGCTTTCTCATTGTATTAACATTAACTCTGTCCAAACGGCCGACATTAATGAACATTCTTGTGGCATTAGGATTGCCTGACCTTGAATTGCCGCGTCTTCTGTCTCCCGAGAAATTCTCTTCTATCTCTTTAAGATCTCCCGTATCGGAATCTCTTGCAAGAAATGCTGCGGCAATATTGAGAATCGTATAGGATTCTTCTGTATTCTCAATAAAATCAAGAATAGCCTGTTCATATGTGTCCAATTTCTGATGACTTAAAATATCAAGAATACCGTTTAGAGTCTGCTGTATACGTACATTTGTAATCTCTGCAACATTCGGTACGGTCATGAGCTTAATTTTTGCTTTTGTATATCTCATGATTTCATGAAGTCTGTACATTTCTCTGCGGCTTACAAGTGAATATGATACGCCTTCCCTGTTGGCTCTTCCGGTTCTTCCTATTCTGTGAACATAATATTCCATATCATCCGGAAGATCATAGTTGAATACAACATCTATATCTTTGATGTCGATACCTCTTGCTGCTACATCAGTCGCAATCAGAGTTTCTATGTTGCCGTTTTTAAATTCTCTCATAACTCTGTCACGCTGTGACTGCTTCATGTCTCCGTGCAATCCCATTGCATTGTAGCCGCGAACCGTGAGGTCGTGAGCAAGCTCGTCTACTTTTTTCTTTGTATTGCAAAATACCATTGAAAGTTTAAAATCATTAACATCAATAAGTCTTGCCAATACATCAGTTTTATTATCAGGTGAAACTTCAAGATAGTACTGTTTTACGGAAGATACGGTAACCTCACTCTTAGTTGTCTTAATCTTAACCGGATCCTTAAGATATTTCTTTGTGATATCGAGAATTTCCCTTGACATGGTTGCGGAAAAAAGTACCGTCTGTCTTTCTTCAGGAACAGACTGTAAAATCTCGTCGATATCCTCTCTGAATCCCATGTCAAGCATTTCATCTGCTTCGTCAAGAACAAGAGTTTTGAGATGATCTAATTTTATGGTCTTTCTTCTCATATGATCCATAAGACGACCCGGAGTGGCCACGATTATCTGCGGTTTTCTTTTAAGAGCGAGAATCTGTCTGTCAATATTCTGACCTCCGTATACAACCGCAATTCTTATTGACTTCTTGTATTTTGTAAGTCTTATAAGCTCATTTGCGATCTGAAGCGCCAACTCTCTCGTAGGTGCAAGAATAAGTGAAGTAACATTTCTCTCGGATGTATCGGTATTTTCAACAACCGGTATACCGAATGAACATGTTTTTCCGGTTCCGGTAGGAGCCTGAGCCACAATATCATTACCCGCTATCATTGCCGGAATACTTTGGCTCTGAATTGCAGTCATCTCAACGAATTCCATATCGTTAAGCGCCTTTTTTAATTCTTTGGACAGGTCGAGGTTTTCAAATAAATTTACGTTTGCCTCTTCCTGAACTTCATTAGTCTCTGTGTTTTCCATATTATCCATTATTAATCCTCATGTTTATCCGTGAGATCAATCTTAACCTCACCGTTATATAATTCGTCTATTGCAACACTTAAAGGCTTTCTGTTATCGCTTCCCGGGATTTTTGCTCTTCCGTTTTCAAGATTAAATCTTTCTTCAGGCTTAAGTTCAGGTGTCGCGGTAGGATCGTTTTTTAATTGCTTTGCAATTTTCTCTTCAATAGATCTTGATTCTATAATCTCTCTTGCACGGTCCGCAGCCGCCATTACTATTGAATAACGGCTTTCAATCATATTATCTTTATCCGCTTCTGAGTTTATTTTATCCATTAATTCACTGTATGATGGATGTAACATATGAATACCCCTTTCATTATTCGCTACAAATATTACCTAACTCTTTTTCAATATTATGAATCACTTCTTCTTGTCTATATGCTTTAAGTCCTTCTGTTTCCACTATATTATGTATGGTAGAAACACAGTCGTCAATTGTATCATTTACAACCACATAATCATATTCTCGTATGACCTTTGCTTCTTCGCGTGCTCTGTTGATTCTGTCTGCAATAACATCTTCTTTTTCCGTACCGCGTTCTTTAAGTCGCTTTTCAAGTTCTATGATACTCGGCGGTAAAAGGAAAATAAGCAACGCATCAGGATATAATTTTTTTACATTTAACGCACCGTCAATTTCTATTTCGAGAATAATGTTGTGACCGGCTTCCATTTGATCTTCAACATATTCCTTGGGAGTACCGTAATAATTATCCACATATTGTGTATATTCTATCAACTCCTGCTTCATAATCATTTCTTCAAAATCTTCTTTTGTCTTAAAAAAATACTCTCTGCCGTGAACTTCTCCCTCTCTGGGATTTCTCGTTGTGGCAGATATGGACAGACAGTAGTCATTAGGATAAAGTTCAAGTAATCTCTTAATTACGGTCCCTTTTCCTGTTCCGGAAAAACCTGAAATTATGATAAGCAAGCCTTTTTTTATCATTCCAATACCCCTATATAACTTTAAGATATATTAGTTGTTGCAATTACATATTTTTTTATTATATCATTACTGTATTATATAGTCAAAAGTATAAAAATGAGGTTATTATGGCATTTGATGGAATATTTTTATCCGGTATAAAAAATGAACTTGAGAAATATCTTTTGGGAGGAAGAATTTTTAAAGTAACCGAACCGGAACGGGATGAAATAATATTGACGGTTAAAAATAACGGCTCCGCATATAAATTGTCCGTTTCCGTTAACCCGTCTTTAAGCATTTGCATGCTCACCGATATTAACAAACAAAGTCCCATAAACGCTCCCACATTCGTCATGCTCTTAAGGAAGCATATCCAAAACGGAAAAATACTCTCAATTACACAACCGAATGTTGACAGAGTAATTGATATGGAAATTGAGCACATGAATGAATTGGGTGACATGGTAAAATTACATCTGTGTTCTGAATTTATGGGTAAATATTCTAATATAATACTGTGCGATAATGATTATAACATTATTGACAGCATAAAACGTATACCGTCTACCGTGAGTTCCGTAAGAGAAGTTCTTCCGGGGAAAAAATATTTTATCCCGGACGGAAACAAATTGTCCCTCAACACTTTAAATAAAGAACAACTATTTGAAAGCATACGAGAGAAGAAATGTATCTTACAAAAGGCGATTTATATGTCAATAACAGGTCTTTCCCCCGTTATCTCAAACGAAATATGTATTGATTCCGGGCTTCCTGCGGACCTGCCCGCAACATCCGTATCTTTATCGGAAATCGAAAAGTTATATAATTCTCTCATCAAATTGAGAGACCGATGTATTAATAATGATTTTACTTTTGCCATATACAGAGATTCTCATTCAAATAAACCGGAATTCAGTGCCGTTCCGCTCACAAACGGATATTATGATTCCGTCGAATATGACAGCCCGAGTAAACTCCTTGCGGATTTTTATAACAGTAAAGCTCTGAGAAACAGAATTGCTCAAAAGTCAATTGAATACAGAAAGCTGACTTCCAATCTTCTTGAGAGAGAAACAAAAAAACTTGCTCTTCAGGAAAAACAACTTGAAAACACATTAGACAGAGACAAATACAGAATATACGGCGAACTGTTGCAGGCATACGGCTACAATGTTGAAAGCGACGCCGAATCAATTACGGTTCCTAACTTTTATGACAATAACAACAATATAACAATACCATTAAAAAAAGAACTCACGCCTCTGGAAAACGCCAATTATTATTTTAAAAGGTACAACAAGCTAAAAAGAACATATGAGTCCGTTTCTTTACTTATAGAAGAAACGGAACGTGAAATAAATGCTTTAAGATCTGTTTTCAACGCCCTTGAAATATCCGAAAACGAAGACGATTTAATTGAAATAAGGGAAGAACTCCACTCTTTGGGATACATAAAAAAGCAGGGAAAAGACAAGCTTAATAAAACGCCGAAACCTATGCACTACATATCATCCGACGGGTTTGACATTTATGTGGGGAAAAATAATTACCAAAACGAATATGTCACATTTAAACTTGCCGATCCGAATGACTGGTGGTTTCACGCAAAAGATATGCCCGGCTCACATGTAATCGTCAAAGCAAACGACAGAGAACTTACTGATAAGACATTTGAAGAAGCAGCTGCTCTTGCGGCATATTACTCTGCTGCGGGAAATGCCAAAACAAATGAACAGACAAAAATAGAAGTTGATTATGTAAGGCGCAAAGAATTAAAGAAGCCTCCGAAAGCCAATCCCGGATTGGTCATTTACCACACGAATTACTCTCTCATCGCCAATACCGATATTTCAGCTCTTAAAAAAGCAGATGAATAATTAAATAAAACCGGTATGCAACAACCTGACAATAATGTATTGCTTTTACATGATAATTCGAAAAGCAATATATCATAGCCTGAATGTAACATACCGGTTTTGCATCATCATAGACCTGTTAATTTAAAGTAAATGTAAAAAATTACAATACTTCTTTGTAAAGCTTTATTACAGGTTCCTCTGCAAGAAGAGCTCCGATTTCGGGAATTATTCTTGTGAAATGTTCCGAATTATTATGAGATTCAATGGCGTCCTTATCCTTCCACTCCTCTACAAATGTGAACTGATTATTATCCTTTATATTCTCATGAAGATGATATGAGATATTACCTTCTTCTTTTCTTGTACACTCAACTATTTCCCTTGCAAGCTCCATAAACTTTTCAACCGCATCTTCTTTAACTTTAAAATCCGCAATAATTTTTATCATAATAACCTCCGTATATCCAATGAATTACTTATTAATAACGACTACAATCTAACATAACAACACAAACCGTGCAATTACCATATATGTAAAAATGACATGTAAAACAGTCATTTTTACATGTCATTTTTATTTCTCTTTTAACATATTTCTACAGCTGAAATATGTTATTACAAAATAACCGCCGTATATTGCCAGAATAAATGCTGTCGATCCGAATAATGATGCAGTGTTTAAAACCGAACCAACTGCTGAAATTTGCAAAAGATTATCTATGAACATGAGTCCCACTATCGAATGAATGACTCCAAGTATAAGAGGCAGTATGAAAAACGAAATCATTTGCGAAAATAAGCCTTTATTTAATTCTCTTTTGCTTACTCCGAGTTTTCTTAAGATTGCATATCTTTCCCTGTTATCACTCGTCTCCGATAACTCCTTAATGGAAAGTATTGCACTTCCGGTTATTAAGAAAATAATTCCGATATATACACCGACAAATAATATTATGGCATTAAGACCGACAGCCGATGAACGTATCCTGATTTTGCTGTCGATACTAAAAGTAGAGTTACCGTTGATTAAATCACCCATATTGGATTCATATAAATCATATATCATTTTTTCAACGGCATCTTTCCCTGCTTTATCATTTGCATTATAATTTGCTGTTAAATATTCTCTTGAACTGTCTGCATATTTAACAAGATTGTCGGGAACTATTATAATGCCGAAGTTATCCTTTGACCCTGATATTTCAACAAAACCGTCAACACAATTTGCATATTTAGGTTTTAATACACTGTTTCCCAATATAATTGTTTTTCCGGATTCCAGAGATTTGTTCCTTATCTTAGTTACCGCATCATAATTGGCTGCAATAATATATTCATTATCACCTAATGTATATGTCTCATTTCCGAACGCTTTTGCAACCTTATTATAATCACTTATTGACATTACTTCTTCCTGTAAGTAAAAATCACGGTAATCAGGATTTTCGTTTGTTGTATTAAAAGTAACATTATTGAATGTGTATACATTATATTCAACTACATCTTTTAAATATTTATCTGTATCAAACCCATAAGATTTAAGAGTATCTTCTATTGTTGCATTTTTCTTTACATTGTCCGACTCCGCTACATTATTATTGTTTTCAGCGGAATCGGATATCTGACTGCCGTCATCCGTAAATGATTGCTTCATAATCTGTATATCGACCGGAGTAAGTTTATTCATGTCTTTATTAATTGAATTAATGACCGTAAGTCCGGATGTAAGTATTGTCATCGTCAGGAATAACATTATACATATAATGGTCATTACAAAAATGTTAGTATTTATTTTGCTGCTGACCTGTCTGACTACAAATGAATTTATTCCTCTGTAATAAAAACTTTTAAAAGATTGGCATAATCTTAGTAATAGTCCGGAAGAAGACCAGAATATGAAGAATGTTGAAACGCAAAGAATTGTTAACGGTATCCAAATTTCCGTAAATACTAATGATTGAAGATTAACCGTAACCATCATATAAGCATAAATCAAAGCTGCAACGGATATTCCGAATACTATAATACATAATATGGGATTTTTCAGTTTAACTTTCTCTGATTTCTTATTTGAATTAATCAGGTCAATTATCTTTTTCACGTTAACACTTATAACGTTAAATAATATAACTACGGCATATATTATTGCAAAATATATGATTGTTTTTATAAATGAGCTTTCAGAAAAAACAAATGCAAATTTAGTCATATCCGCCTCAAACAAATTGGCTATTATAAGGCTGATACCCTGACTTACGGCTATTCCTACTCCGAGTCCCACCCCTAAGGAAATGACTCCTATAAAAAGAGTCTCGATTGATAATATGGCTGAAACACTTCGTTTACTCATTCCGAGAATTAAATATGTACCGAATTCCCTGTTTCTTCTCTTCATTAAGTAACGGCTTGCATATATTATTAAGAAACCCAGTACTATTGAAATAAATATGCTCAAGTTGCCCATTACGGTAACAATTAATTTGACAGCCTGTCTCGAGCTGTCGTTCATTTCAAGAACGGCCGCCTGAGAATCCATGGCATTAAACACATAAAAACAGGCAATTCCTATAACAAGAGTAAAGAAATAGATTGTATAATCTTTAATGCTTCTTCTGATGTTTTTAAATGCGATTTTAAAGAGCATCACTTAAATCACCTCCAAGTAATGAAATCACATCGATAATCTCATCAAAAAATTCTTTTCTGCTTTTATTTCCTCTTATTATTTCATTGAATATTTTTCCGTCCTTGATAAATATTACTCTTGACGAATAACTGGCGCTGAATGTATCGTGAGTTACCATTAGTATAGTCGCCGAAATATCATTGTTTAAATATTGCAGTCTTTCGAGAAGCATTTTACTTGATTTTGAATCAAGCGCTCCTGTCGGCTCATCCGCAAGTATAAGTTTCGGATTTGTTATAATCGCCCTTGTGGCAGAAACCCTTTGCCTCTGTCCTCCGCTCATTTGATACGGATATTTGTTAAGAATTTCTTCTATCCCGAGTTTAACCGACATTTCACGTATTCTTCTGTCAATCTCTTTATAATTTACCTTTTGTATTGAAAGAGCAAGTGCGATATTTTCATATGCCGTAAGTGTATCCAAAAGGTTAAAGTCCTGAAATATAAACCCCAGTTTATCCCTTCTGAATGCAGCCAGTTGTTTATCATTTAACTCTGTAATATCATTGCCTTCAACATAGATATGACCGGCGGAAACCCTGTCGATAGTCGCAATACAGTTGAGAAGAGTTGTTTTTCCTGAACCGCTCGCTCCCATTATTGCAACAAATTCCCCCTCATTTACATCAAATGATATATTGTCTATCGCTTTAGTAAGATTGGTTCTGTTTCCATAATATTTTTCTATATTTCTTATCCTTAAAATATTATTCATATTAATCCCTCCGTGTACCTTTCTTACTCAGCATTATATATACAATAATATTTCATGTCGTTTTTTTAACATTAATAAACATTACATTTTTGTAATGTTATAATATTCACTATCCGCAAATGTAATCGTCAGGCAGGTATATTCTCCCTTCTTTGATTGTATATCCACGGTATGTCCCAGTCTGTCGCAAAGTTTTTTTACTATATACAGCCCCATACCGGTTGACTTGCCTATATGTCTGCCGTTTTTTCCCGTAAATGATTTTTCGAAGACCCGGCTTAAATCACAGTCATCTATGCCGATTCCGTTATCTTCTATATTTAAGCGTGTTATATTTCCGCTTTTTTCCGAATAAATTTTTATTGACGCACCGTCTTCTCTTTTATATTTTATACTGTTGTTTAATACCTGATTAATAATAAACTCAAGCCATTTACCATCAGTAAGCACCATATTATTCTTTATGTCTGCTTCAAGTTCAATATTATTCTCAAGAATCAAATCTTTATTCTTTAAAGCCACATTTCCGATAACCTTATTCAAATCCGTATACTTAATTATAAAATCCTTTTCCGCATATTCCGAACGTACATAATATAATATCTGTTCTAAAAAATTGTCTATTCTGTTTAACTGCACCGTATATTTTTTATTTTCATTATTTGAATTATGGTTAATAAGCATAAGCGAGGCCAACGGGATTTTTACTTCATGTATCCACATTTCAACGTACTCCTTAAAGTTATCAATACTCTCTTTATATTTCCGTATATTCTCCGCCATTGACTTATCCGTGATGTATAAAATGTAGGTAAAGAGTTCGCTCTCATAGAACGACTCGGGAGAAACAACTTCAGTTATAAGGTATTTTTTATCTAATTCTTTCAATCTATGAATTATATTATTGTAGAATTTTCTTTTCCTTACAAAGTCAATAAAAAGCAATACTGTTCCCGCAGCAGATAACAAAACAATTACTGCGATTATTAATTCATTATTCACCCTGAAAGCGTTGAGTAACATAACAATAAGCACCGATGATGTAACGTATACGATAATATGTATTATTTTATCCCACAAATATTTACCGAATTTCATACCAAAATATATCCCTGTCCTTTTCTTGTTTCTATTACGTCTTCATATCCAAGTTCCGACAATTTACTTCTTATTCTCGAAACATTTACCGTAAGTGCATTTTCATTGATATATTCCGCATTGTTCCACAATATTGTCATTAAGCTGTCTCTGGAAACTATATGTCCCCGGTTGTTAAATAAATGCTGCAAAATCAGCATTTCATTTTTTGTCAGACTTATTTCTGATTTTTCCGTTTTTATTGTTCCCTTGCATATATCCAATGATAAATTACCGTATGTAAGTATGTCGGAATTCTTATTTACTCTCTTTAATACAGCCGATATCCTGAGCTTTAATATTGTGGGATTATAAGGTTTTGTAACATAATCATCGGCCCCGTAACTCATACATAAAACTTCATTTATTTCATCACTGTTGCTGGTAACTATAATAACCGGTATGTCCGATACCTTTCTTAAGTTTTGCAATAACTGATCTCCGTTTAAACACGGAATATTTATATCCAGAAGTATAAGATCCGGATTGTACTCCAATATTTTATCCAATGAGTTTTCAAAATCACATAATATTTCTGCCGTATATCCGCTTAATTCCAATAAAGTTGCAAGTTCTTTGCTTACTACTTTATCGTCTTCAACTATCATTATTTTACTCATAATCCACCTGCTGATTAAAATTTATATAATATTAAAATGTATTTAAATTATTATCTTATATTACAAAAATAAAATAAAGTAAAAAAAAGAGGGGATATCCCACTCTTTTTCGTTAATATTACTTTATTACTGCTTTGACAAATGTCTTTTTTCCTTTTTGAATAACAACACAGTCTTTCAGCTCATCTTTCGTATATATTCTCTCAATGGTGTTAAGTTTTTCTCTGTTTTCGTACAAACCTCCCTGAGTTATGGTTCTTCTGATTTCCGACTTGGATTTACCGAGTCCCAGCTTAACCCCCAATGTAAGTATATCTATTTGTCCGTCTTCCAAATCCTCTTCACTGAGTATAACTTCCGGAATATTGTCATTTCCGCCCGCAAATACGGACTTTGCGTCTTCCAAAGCTTTTTTTGCTTTTTCTTCACCGTGAACGAGAGCCGTTACTTCATATGCCAAAATTTCCTTTGCCTTATTAAGTTCTGCGCCTTTCCATGATTCCATTTTCTTTATTTCATCAAGCGGAACAAATGTGAGCATTTTCAAACATTTAATAACATCAGCATCGTCAACATTTCTCCAATATTGGAAAAATTCAAACGGGGTAGTCTTATTCTCATCAAGCCATAAAGCACCTGACACGGTTTTACCCATCTTAATTCCCTGTGAATTTGTAAGAAGCGGAATTGTCATGGCGCTTGCATCTTTACCCAGCTTCTTTCTTATAAGTTCCGTACCGGCAAGCATGTTGCTCCACTGGTCGTCACCTCCGAATTCAAGATTACATCCGTACTTTGTATATAAGGTATAGAAGTCAAAGGCCTGCATAACCATGTAGTTGAATTCCAAAAAGCTTAAACCGTTCACAAGTCTTTGCTTATAGCATTCCGCTCTGAGCATGATATTTACATTAAAATAAGGGCCCACTTCTCTGAGCATATCTATATAGTTAACATCACCGAGCCAATCCGCATTATTAACAAGAATGGCTTTATCATCGCTAAAGTCGATGAATCTCTCCAACTGTTTCTTTATTCCGGCAACATGTGTTTCTACCTGCTCTTTTGTAAGCATCTTTCTCATGTCCGTTTTACCGCTCGGATCGCCTATTAAAGCCGTAGCTCCGCCGATTAATGCTACAGGCTTATTCCCCCCTGCCTGAAGCCTTTTCATAAGCGAGAGTGTCATAAAGTGTCCTGCGTGCAAACTGTCGGCAGTAGGATCAAATCCTATATAAAAGCAAGCTTTACCGGAATTGATAAGCTCGCTTATCAATTCTTCATCCGTTGTTTGAGCAATAAGACCCCTCTCTTTTAATTCCTCATATAATGTCATGTCTTTCCCCTATCTGCGATTTATTTTATTTTAAAATATACTATAAATTACTGTTTTTTTCTATTATTTATTATTCTGTCATATGAGTATGATTCTTTATATGTTCACTGCAATATTCATAATTGCCTTTACATATCGAACAATATCGGAATGTTTCATTTTCATCGTCAATATCCGTTTTTCCGCAAACTGCGCATACATGTATCGGTTTGTTGTTCCCGAATCCTCTTGTGGCATTTGTCGCTCTGTTATGATTATTTCTTTCGGCGGAAGATCCCGAGTTTTGACTGCTCCAATACCCTCCTCCGCTTGAATACGCTCCGCTGTTCATTCTTTGGTAGAATTCTTTCTGTCTCTTCTTTGCCTTTGCTCTGCTGTTATTCATCAGACTGAATACTAAGAGATTTATCAATGCGACCGCAGCTGCGGTTGCATCTGCCGGATTGCGTCCTACGCCGAAATATCCGACAAAATAAGGTATATCTACAACATATGACAAAAATCCGCAAACTACGGTAGCCGAAATATATACGGCATCAATAATTGCAAGCCATTTTGCCTTTACCGGTATAAAGAACATAAATAAGAACATCATGTTCGGCACTTCCATGGCAAATGCAATAAACATTGAAAAATTAATGTAATACATTGACAGTATAAATACTTGATTGAATATTACATATATCAATATGGATGAGACTACCGTCATTGCCATTCCCATAAAAAAGAAAACATTAAACTTAAATGCACCCCATGTCCGTTCCAGATTTCTTCCTATAAAATAATAGATGTATAATACAAAAATAAAAAATATAGGAGATGAAAGGGACGGAGGTTCAATTAGAAACGTAAATATTCTCCATATCTGTCCTCGTAAGATTTCGGAGGGATTCAAATTCAGCGCCGTTACCGCGGATATGTTGCCTGAAATATACAATAAATAACCTATTGCATATGCGATAATTACATATAACATCAGATTCTTTATTGCATATTTCCCTATTTTCTTCTCTAATTTATCAAGAAAACTCATAAAAATTTATCACGATTCCTTTCCTTATAGTTATTCATTAAATTTTCTGTATAATATCAATTTAATACCTTAATTGCAAGCAAAGCACTCTCAGCCTTTTCCTCGGAAAGTTCATATTGTTATTTTTTATACACATAAAAAAACCTTTGATTATTGAATTTAAGAAATTTTGAATATATAGTATGCATAATACTTAACAGTGTTAACTATTTATGCATGGGGTATGGGATATATAGTCAGAATTATATCCGCTACAATATATGAATACATATTTTTTAGGAGTCGATATCGGTTCCACAACCGTAAAAGTTGTCATTTTAAATGACAAAAATGAAGAGATATTTTGTGAATACAGACGACATTTTGCAAACATTCAGGAAACCGTCGCGGATTTGCTTGAAGATTCTAAGAAGAAGTTGGGTAATTATAATGTAAAAACATGTATTACAGGCTCAGGCGGTCTTGCATTGGCGGATAAATTAGGCGTTGATTTTGCTCAGGAGGTTGCCGTTGTTGCGGACGCCGTTTCTCTTAAGGCTCCGCAAACGGACGTGGCAATTGAACTAGGCGGAGAAGATGCAAAAATTATATATTTTAAGGGCGGATTGGACCAGAGAATGAACGGTATATGCGCAGGAGGTACCGGTTCATTTATCGATCAAATGGCCTCTCTGCTTAAAACCGATGCGCAAGGTCTTAATGAATATGCAAAAAAATATAAATCAATTTATCCTATTGCGGCCAGATGCGGCGTATTTGCCAAGACCGATATTCAGCCTCTTATTAATGAAGGTGCAACGAAAGAAGATCTGTCCGCTTCTATTTTTCAAGCTGTTGTAAATCAAACCATTTCAGGACTTGCCTGCGGCAAACCAATACGCGGTCATGTTGCGTTTTTAGGCGGTCCCCTTCATTTTCTGTCCGAGTTACGAAATACTTTTATCAGAACATTAAAACTTACGGATGAAGAAGTGATTATTCCTGACAATTCTCATCTTTTTGCAGCTCTCGGTTCTGCCGTACATGCCATGAACGAAGCAGACAATATGTACGAAGTCGATAAACTTATCAATATGCTCAGAAAAGGCGTTAACCTGTCTGTAGAAGTTCAACGACTCGAACCATTATTTAATAATGAAAATGAATACAATGAATTCCTTGACAGGCACTCCAAAGATTCTGTTCGTAAAATGGAGCTTGGAACATACTCCGGAAAAGCCTTCCTTGGAATCGACGCCGGTTCTACCACCACCAAAATCGCTCTTATTGCCGACGACGGTTCTCTGTTATATTCTTTCTACGGCAGTAATAACGGCGCTTTAATTGATACGGTAATTAAAGGACTTACGGAATTATATGAAAAGCTCCCGGAAGGCGTTGAGATTGCTTACGGCTGTTCAACAGGATACGGAGAAGAGCTTATTAAATCAGCATTAAACCTGCCAGACGGTGAGGTTGAAACAATCGCACATTATACTGCCGCAGCTTTTTTTGACCCGAAAGTTGACTGCATAATCGATATCGGCGGTCAGGATATGAAATGTATAAAAATTAAAGACAATACCGTAGATTCGGTTATGCTTAATGAAGCATGCTCATCCGGATGCGGTTCATTTATTGAGACATTTGCCAATTCATTGGAGTATTCCGTATCGGATTTTGCAAAAGAGGCGTTGCTTGCCGATAATCCGGTAGATCTCGGATCACGATGTACCGTATTTATGAATTCCAATGTTAAACAGGCACAAAAGGAAGGGGCAAGCGTAGGTGACATATCAGCCGGACTTGCATACTCCGTAATTAAAAATGCCATATATAAAGTTATTAAATTATCCGATCCTTCAAAACTCGGCAATAATATAGTCGTCCAGGGCGGAACTTTTTATAATAACGCCGTACTCAGAAGCTTTGAAAAAATAGTTGAAAATGAAGTTATAAGACCTGATATTGCCGGAATTATGGGAGCTTTCGGAGCCGCTCTTATCGCCAAAGAGAGATATAAAGGTAAGAATGCCGAGATACTAACCGCCGATGAATTAAAAAACCTTACTTATACCGCTTCTTCGGCCCGATGCGGATTATGTGAAAATAATTGCCATCTGACCGTTAATAAATTTTCAGACGGACATAAATTTATTACGGGAAACAGATGCGAAAGACCCGTTAAAAACATTAATAAAGACAGAAAAAAAGATTTGCCTAATCTGTTCGAATATAAATTAAAAAGACTTTTTGATTACTATACTCCTTTAAATGAAAATGAAGCACCGAGAGGCACAATCGGACTTCCGAGAGCTCTCAACATGTATGAAAATTATCCGTTCTGGTTCACTTTCTTTACGGAACTGGGATACAGAGTAGTGCTTTCACCTCCGTCATCAAAAAGTATATATCTTTCCGGCATGGAATCAATTCCGTCAGAATCCGTATGTTACCCTGCAAAACTGGTTCACGGTCATATTGAGTGGCTTATTAAAAACGGAGTAAAAAATATTTTTTATCCGTGTATTCCATATGAACACAAGGAACAAAAAGATTCAAACAATCATTTCAACTGCCCTATTGTCACTTCATATGCGGAAAACATAATGAACAATATGGAAAGTATTAAAACTGAAAATATTAACTTTATGTCTCCGTATCTTTCATTTGAGAATACATCCATATTAAAAAAGAGATTAAATGAAATATTCCCGGACATTCCTAAATCTCTTGTAAACAATGCCATTGATAAAGCATGGAATGAGCAAATGAAATCAAGAGAAGATATAGAAAAAAAGGGAGAAGAGGTTCTGGATCTTCTCGAAAAGACCGGCGAACACGGAATCGTTGTTTCCGGCAGACCGTACCATACGGATCCCGAGATTAATCACGGAATTCCCGAACTTATTAATTCCCTGGGAGTTGCCGTACTTACGGAAGATTCAATAGCTCATCTCGGAAAAGTCGAAAGACCGCTTATAGTGCTTGATCAGTGGATGTATCATTCGAGACTGTATGCGGCGGCAAGCGTTGTAAAGGAAAGAGACGATCTTGATTTAATACAGCTTACATCATTCGGATGCGGCCTTGATGCCGTAACAAGCGACGGAGTCAATGACATTCTTAAAAATTCCGATAAACTCTATACACTCATCAAGATTGATGAAATTAATAACCTCGGAGCAGCCAGAATACGTATACGCTCTCTCCTTGCGGCAATCAGAAGTCGAAAAGAGAAAAACGAAAAAAGAAAACACAGGCCTTCACATATGAGAAGAGTTGAATTCACCGACGAAATGAGAGAAAAATATACCATTCTCTGTCCGTCCATGTCTCCGATACACTTTGATCTGGTTGAACCTGCCATGCGGTCATCCGGATACAACTTTGTTGTTTTGGACAACGACGGCAAATCCGCCGTGGATACCGGAGTAAAATACGTAAACAATGACGCCTGTTATCCTTCAATGATGGTTGTCGGACAAATTATGAACGCTTTAGAATCCGGAAAATATGACTTAAACCGTACCGCTCTTCTTATTACTCAAACCGGAGGCGGATGCAGAGCTTCCAACTATGTGGGCTTTATCAGAAGAGCCATTGCCGAGGCCGGTTTTGAACATATACCTTTGATTTCCGTGAGTGCCCAGGTTTTTGAACATAACAGCGGAATGATTTATGACATTAACATGGGAATAAAAGTTTTTGCGGCAATTATTTACGGTGATCTCTTTATGAACATGGTCTATCGTATGAGGCCCTATGAACAGGTGCCCGGAAGTGTTAACGCCATGCATGAAAAATGGGTTAAAATATGCAGCGAACAGTTAAGTCAAAAGAAGCTTAAACTCAAAGACCTTAAGAAAACCATAAAAGAAATGGTTAATGATTTCGATAATATCCCAATTACCGATGAAGTAAAACCGAGAGTAGGCGTTGTGGGAGAAATTCTCGTTAAATACCTGCCTTCGGCCAATATGGAAATGGTGGATTTGCTAGAATCGGAAGGTGCGGAGGCCGTAGTTCCCGGACTTATCGGATTCCTGTACTATATTTGCAAAAACGCAATATTTAAAAAGGATAACCTCGGAGCATCCAAGTTGTTTGCATTCTTTAATACTCTCGCCAAAAAGTTTATTGATTTCTTTAATAAAACCGCAGTTAAAGCACTGGCAGAAAGTAAACACTTTGAACCGCCGATGCCTATAGATGAAGTTGCTGCCCTTGCCACTCCTTTTGTTTCTCTCGGCAATCAGACAGGTGAAGGCTGGCTGCTTACAGGTGAAATGGTTGAACTGATAAAAAGCGGCGTTCCTAATATTGTATGCTGTCAGCCTTTTGGCTGCCTCCCTAATCATATAGTCGGAAAAGGCGTAATAAAGGGCTTAAAGGAGGCTTATCCGAATGCCAACATTACTGCCATCGATTTTGATCCGGGTGCATCCCGTGTAAATCAGATTAACAGAATAAAACTTATGCTCACATCCGCAAAAAGAGCATTGAAAAATAATCAAGATGCATGTATTAATTCCAACGAATCAAAAAAAGTGATTTAAAATTAATTTATGAATTGAATAGTAAATATATTTAAAAAGACTGTATCTGTAATTAAGTGATATACGAAAGGATTCCCTAAAACTTTGTATATCAAAATACAGATACAGTCTTTTTTGCACTCAGCCTACATCACATGCATTTACATGATACATATTCAGCTTTATCGTCATTCAATAGCTTCAATATATGATATTAATTCTTCAAAAGTATCGATGAATTTAACGTTTAAAACCTCTTCTCTTTTTACAAATCCCTCTTCAAGCATCTTTTGTGCAAGAATCTTTAAAGGATCATAGAACCCGTTAAGGTTAAAAATGATACACTTTTCTTTTACGACATTAATCCTTGCAAGAGAAATGACCTCCGAAATTTCTTCGATAGTCCCCGGACCTCCCGGAAATGCGATAAATACTTCACCGAGCTCTATCATCTTTTTCTTTCTCTCTCTTATGGAGGGAACAATAAAAGTTTCCGTTAAATCCTCTCTGCATCCCTCTCTTTTATATAAAACTTCGGCAAAAACTCCGTATACTTTACCGTTATGTTTTAATACATTGTCGGATATGGCTCCCATAAGGCCTTTACCGGATGCACCGTATACCAATGAGTGTCCCTTTTCACCTATCCATTCACCGAACTTTTCCGCCGCTTCACGATATATTGGATTGTGTCCGAAATTAGATCCGCAATAAACCGTAATATTCATTATTCCACCCTTCATATTCCCTTCCGTGAAATCCATATATGAAATTGTAACCGTTATATATTTTCAATCTGCCAATCAATGGGTTCCTCTCCGTGACTGATAAGATATTCATTTGCCTTTGAAAAATGCTTGCATCCAAAAAATCCCCTGTATGATGACATAGGACTTGGATGAGAAGCCGTCAGTACCAAATGATTCTTATTTGTAAGCATCGACATTTTCTTTTTTGCAGGCGAGCCCCAAAGCATAAAGCATATAGGTCTGTCCGATTCATCCAATATTTCAATAATTGAATCGGTAAATCTCTCCCACCCTATTCCTTTATGGGAGAACGGTTCGTGCGCTCTGACCGTTAGAACCGTATTGAGCAGCAAAACACCTTGTTTTGCCCATTTAGTCAAATCACCGTTATTTGGTATGTAACAACCCACATCTTCCTGTAATTCATGATAGATATTTACAAGAGACGGCGGAACGGCAACTCCTTTATTGACTGAAAAAGACAGCCCGTGAGCCTGTCCCTCGTTGTGATAAGGATCCTGTCCGAGAATAACAACCTTTACTTTATCAAGCGGGGTTGTCCTTAAAGCGTTTAAAATATCTTTTTTAGGCGGATATATCGGTATGTCTTTTTCATATTCCGATATAACATAATTATAAAGTTCCCTGAAATAAGGTTTTTCAAACTCTTCTTTCAGAGCCGTTCCCCATGTTTTTAATTCATCTGACATATTTAGCCTTCTATAACTTATAATCTCACCGATATTCCGTTATCTCTTAAATATTCTTTTAACTCTTTGATAGTTATTTCATTATAATGAAATAAGGACGCTGCAAGGGCCGCATCCGCTCCGGCTTTCGTAAACGCATTAAGAAAGTCTTCCATGCATCCCGCTCCGCCGGATGCAATAACCGGAACGGAAACACTGTCTGATACCGCTTTTGTAAGCGCAATATCGTAACCTTTTTTTTGTCCGTCTTCATCCATGCTTGTAAGAAGAATCTCCCCGGCGCCAAGGCGTTCCGCATCTTTAGCCCATTGTACGGCGTCAATACCCGTATCAATTCTTCCTCCGGAACGATAAATATTCCAACCTCCGTCTGCTCTTTTTTTTGCATCGATTGCCACAACCACACACTGTGAGCCGAATTTTTTTGCAGCTTCACTTATGAGTGAAGGATTGAGTATGGCAGCGGAATTAATTGATATTTTATCGGCACCTTCTCTTAAAAGCACCTTAAAGTCATCTGTTGTTCTGATTCCGCCTCCGACCGTAAATGGTATAAATACTTCCTTTGCCACTTTTCTGACAAGATCCACCGTTGTGTTTCTGTCATCGGATGTTGCCGTTATATCTAAAAAAACAAGCTCGTCTGCCCCGTCCGCGTCGTATTTTTTTGCGACTTCTATGGGGTCTCCCGCATCTCTAAGATTAACAAATGACGTCCCTTTTACAACTCTTCCGTCCTTGCAGTCCAGGCAAGGTATTATCCTTTTTGTAAACATACTTTTCTCACTTTATCTCTAAAAAATTCTTTAAAATATGAAGCCCCGTACTACTGCTTTTTTCAGGATGAAATTGGCATCCAAACACATTATCCCTTTCAACCACAACATCCATTGTCGTCGTATAATCGCATGTGGCGGATATATCGTTTTTATCACATGCATCGGCATAATAAGAATGAACGAAGTATACATACGATTCAGAATCAATTCCTTTTAAAATACGACTGTTATTATCGGTAATATTCAGGTTATTCCAACCCATGTGCGGTATTTTAAAAGAATCCTTTGCCGGAATCTTTTTTATGCTTCCCTTTATAACGGAGAGTCCTTCCGCTTCCTTATCTTCATCACTGTTCTCAAAAAGTATCTGCATTCCGAGACATATGCCAAGAAACGGATTACCGCTTTTTGCATAATCCCTTATTGTCTCTACAAGATCATACTTTTTAAGATTGTCCATGGCATCACCGAACGCCCCTACCCCCGGTAAGATAACCCTGTCCGCAGACTTTATTTTTTTTTTGTCATTTGAAAGTACAACATCACTTCCTAGATATTCAACTGCCTTTTCAACACTTTTAATGTTGCCGGCATCATAGTCAATTATTACAACCACGGTATTCTCCTTATATAATATTTTCAGGGCTTTACATGTCATTTACTACATCGGCAAGCATATACTCTTTGTTAAATCTGCCGCTTACAACCGCTTTTACGGTATCGCCTATATTAATGCCGTCATCACGACGAATTAAACATTTTACATACCTTGTGGTATATCCCGTGTAATATGACAACCCGTCCGCTTCAATAATTTCTTCTATAAGAATGCTGTCTGCTTTTCCAATACAGCCGTCATTATATTTTTCTTTTAATTTATTAGTAATATCTGTCAATTTACCCGTTCTCTCGGATTTTATATCTGACGGAATCTGTGACGGCATATCGGCAGCAACGGTTCCGTCTCTCTTTGAATACGGAAATACGTGAACCGCCGAAAAGCCTATTTTTCTGACATAATCATATGTCTCCTGAGCCATCTCTTCCGTCTCTCCCGGAAATCCCATTATTATGTCCGTAGTTATAGCGGGATTATCATAATACTCTCTCAGAAGATTACATTTTTCAAAATATTCTTCCGCCGTATATCCGCGTTTCATATTTTCCAAAACAGGGTTTGAACCGCTTTGAAGCGAAAGATGAAAATGCGGACAGACTTTCTTACTGTTCCTGATTTTTTCAAGAAAATCCACGGTTACAATATCCGGATCAAGAGAACTTATTCTTATTCTTTCAACTAAAGGCAATTCATTTACACTGTTAATTACATCCGCCAAATCGTGTTCATAATTTATATCCGCACCGTATGCCGACATATTTATTCCCGTAAAAACAAATTCTTTTATGCCTTTTTGAGACAGATTATCAATCTCGGTAACAATATCTTCTAATTTTCTGCTCCTGACATGACCGCGAAGAAAAGGTATAATGCAAAATGTACAATACTTATCACAGCCGTCCTGAATTTTTATAAATGCTCTTGTATGAGAGGTATTGTCCGCTATTGTCAGTTCTTCAAATTCAACCTTCTTTTTTAAATCCGTAACAAATGATTTTTTACCGTCTATTATACCCGTATTTCTCATTTCAATAAGTTCATGTATACTTGTCACGAGATTTTTCTTATCCGATGAACCTATAACTATGTCAACGGGTTCATTTTCCAATATTTTTTCGGCATTTGCCTGTACAAAACATCCTGCGGCGACAATGATTGCATCCTCGTTAAATGATTTTGCCCTGTGAATCATTTGTCGGGACTTTCTGTCTGCAATATTTGTTACGGAACATGTATTAATTATATATACATCCGCAGGGAAATCCTTCGAAAAATCCACTATTTCAAAGCCTGCACTTCTTAATGCCTCTTTCATACTCTCTGTTTCGTATGAATTGGTTTTACATCCCAAGTTATGTAATGCTGCTCTCATCTTAAATCTTTCTCTACAATTTCATTTTGATTTTTATATATTTGATTGCTTTTTACAAAGCCTCTCACACTTGACAGAGGGTACACCTGTGTGTCCTTACCGATTATGGTTCCGGGATTAAGTACGCTTCCGCATCCTATTTCAACTCCGTCGCCTATAATCGCTCCTATTTTTTTCATACCTGTTTCTATTTTTCCGTCCGGATACTTAATTGTAATCAACTTTTTGTCGGAACGGACATTTGACGTAATTGAACCCGCTCCCATGTGAGCTCCGTACCCCAAAATCGAATCTCCCACATAATTATAATGAGGAACCTGAACTTTATTAAACAGTATTACATTTTTCAACTCGGTTGAATTGCCGACCACACAGTCATTTCCTATAAGCGCCTTACCTCTTATAAATGCGCAGTGGCGTATCTCCGTATTTTCGCCGATTATACACGGACCTGTTATAAACGCCGAATCATATATTTTGGCACTTTTGGCAACCCAAATATAATCTCCTATCTGATCGTACTTATCACCGGGAAGCTTTTCCCCGATTTCAATAATATATTCGCCTATTCTCGGCAAAATTTCCCACGGATAATTACATTCCTTAAGGAAATGTCCGAAAAGACTTTGCTCTAAAGAGAATAATTCTTCTGAAATATTTTTTAACATATCTGCTCCTGTCTACTTTATTTTTTTATAATACTTCTTTAATTCGTTTATTTTATTCATCAGTATGGATTTATTGTTACATTGTATAACAGCCTTGGTTCTTATATCAATAAACCCGGACAGTTTTTGCATATATTCTTCTGAAGAAATCTCACCGTTGGAAACATAATTTAAACCCTTTTCCCAACTTGCGGTAAACGCCGGATTGAGAAGCTGAGGAATTGAAATACTTGTTGCGTCATAAATCACTTCTCCCATTAATGTAGGCGTAAGAATCTGAGTCTTTTTGTTTGTGGAAATGTATTTATTGGTATTTAGTTTCTTGAGTATTTCCGCTCTCGTGGAACTTGTACCTATCCCGCTGTTTTTTATCTGTGCTCTCAATTCTTCGTTTTCTATCAATTTGCCCGCGTTTTCCATTGCCAAAATAATGGAACCCGAATTGTATCTTTTCGGCGGAACCGTTTCACTCTCTTTTACTTCGATACAATCAATAAAAATTGTATCTCCCTTTTTTAATTTAAGTACTTCAGGTGAGATTTCACTCTCAGATGAATTATCTTTTGAAAATGACGGTCTTGCAACTTCTAAATATCCCTTTTCTTTTAAGGCTTTAAAATTCGCGGTAAACTTTTCCTTATAATCTTTTTCATCCGATTTGTTTTCGCCTGATTCCTGTATTTTTCCGTTTACGGACATCTCCGACTCTACAGATATCTTTTCATATACCGCCGGAGGATAAAATATACTTAAAAACCTTCTGCATATAATTTCGTAAATTTTTTTACCGATTGTCGAAAGAGTATTAATCCCTGACAGCCCCTGTCCGGTCGGAATGATTGCATAATGGTCGGTAATCTTTTTGTCATCCACATACTTTGTTTTTGAAATACCGTAATAAAGTCCGTTATTTAATATATTTTCAACAAACGGTTTATAAGGTGTTATATTCCCCAATCCGGAAATGTTTTTGTGAATTTCTTTTGCGATGGCAGTGGACAAAACTCTTGCATCCGTTCTCGGGTATGTGGTCAGTTTTTTTTCATATAATTCCTGTACGGTTTTAAGTGTTTCATCCGGAGATATCTTAAACAATTTTGAACATTCATTTTGCAATTCCGCCAAATTATACAGAAGCGGAGCCGAAACTTTTTCTTTTTTTCTTGAAAGATCGGATATTAATGCTGAAAGTCTGTTTTCGGTAAGCTCGGTATTCTCTTTAATATCATCATGTAAGTCCGATTGCACCGCTTCAGATAAATTGTCGATGTCGGAATCCGTAAGTTCGTTTTCCGGTATGTCGTTTTCGTCTGATTTATTTCTGTTATTTTTCGGGATAAATACAATACTGTCGCTTTTGATTTCAATATTCTGTTTTTTATATAAATCCCGTGCAAGAGAAATCGCTTCTTCCTTATCATAAAAACCGTTATCTTTATATATCAGACTTGAATCAAGGTATCTGCTTGTATCCGATACTTTCCATTCCGCGCTGAAGCTTTCCGATTTTGTTATTACTTTATAATACGGAGTTGCAATAAAGTTTCTTATTTCACGTTCTCTGTTTACAATCATTCCCAAGACACATGTCATAACTCTTCCTATGGCGATTACGCATCTGTCCATGGAGAGTTTTTTTGAGACATCATTTCCGTATGTAAGGGTTAAAAGTCTTGAAAAGTTAATTCCCATCAAATAATCTTCTATCTGCCTTAAATATGCGGCTGCCGAAAGATTATCATACTCGCTTAATGGTTTTGCTTCATTTATTCCCCTTTTTATTTCTTCCTCGGTTTGTGAGTCTATCCAAACCCGTCTTTCTTCTTTTCCGGATACTTTGGCTTCCTGTTTTACAAGCCTGTAAATAAGCTCTCCCTCCCGTCCGGAGTCGGTACATACATATATCTTATCTACATCTTTTCTGTTCAGAATCTTTGAGACTGCTGAAAATTGTTTTTTGGCAGACGGTATAAGTTCGTATTTAAATTCTTTCGGTATAAACGGAAGTGTATTTAAAGACCACTTCTTTAATACGGGATTGTATTCTTCGGGATAGCTCATTGTAACCAGATGACCGACGCACCATGTAACCACATATTTATCCGATTCCAAATACCCGTCTCCCGCTTTAAAATCGGAATGCAAAGCCTTTGCAAATTCTCTGGCCACACTTGGTTTTTCGGCTATAAAAACTGATTTACTCATACTTCGCATTCCTTCACTGTAAACAATTATTAACAGGTAACTAATTCCAAAAAATGACTGTCAATTTTTTATTATATATCATAAACCATATAATTCATAACTTTACTTCATCTTATGCATAATATGATAAAAACCACAAATACCAAGCGGGATGGTATTAAACCTTAAATGGTTTCAATATCATCCCGTGTCGGATCTGTGGTCTTATATTAATTCGTATTGTAAAATGTCACGATATATCAGTTTTTAGGCGTAATATATCCTTTGGCAGCCAATAACTCCGCAATAAGAACGGCGCCGCCTGCCGCACCTCTTAATGTATTATGAGCAAGTCCTATAAATTTGTAATCAAATACCGTATCTTCTCTTAATCTTCCGAGGGAGACGCCCATACCGTGCTCATAATTTACGTCCAAAAGAACCTGCGGTCTGTCTTCTTCCTCTCTGTACTGTATAAAGTTCTTAGGAGCGCTTGGAAGCTCTAATTCCTGGGCAATGCCCTTGAAATTAACCCACTTCTCAATAATCTGTTCCTTTGTAGGTTTCTTCTCAAAATTGACATATACCGATGCGGTATGTCCATTGAGAACCGGAACTCTGACACACTGCGCCGTAATTACGGGCTCTGTGGCAGGGATAACCTTTCCGTCCACTACTTCACCCCAAAGACGAAGAGGTTCTTTCTCTGATTTTTCTTCTTCTCCGCCGATGTAAGGAATAATATTTCCTACCATTTCAGGCCAGGTTTCAAATGTCTTGCCCGCTCCGGAAATTGCCTGATATGTTGATACAACAACAAGTTTCGGACCGAACTCTTTAAGAGCATGGAGAGCAGGTGTATATGCCTGAATAGAGCAGTTAGGTTTTACACATATAAAACCTCTTTTGGTACCCAGACGTTTTTTTTGTGATTCTATAACTTCAAGATGTTCAGGATTGATTTCAGGCACTACCATAGGAACATCAGGTGTCCATCTGTTGGCAGAGTTATTGGAAACTACGGGAGTTTCTGTTTTTGCATATCTTTCTTCAAGGGCTTTGATCTCTTCCTTTGGCATATCAACGGCACAAAGAACAAAATCTACCTTTGAAGCTATTTCGTTCATGTCGGCGTCCATATCCATAATCGTCATCTTCTTAACGTATTCAGGAGTAGGAACATCCAACTTCCAACGATTACCAACCACTTCTTCATATAATTTTCCAGCTGACCTGCTGCTTGCGGCAACAACCGTAACTTCGAACCATGGATGATTTTCAAGAAGAGTAATAAATCTCTGTCCAACCATTCCCGTAGCTCCAAGTACTCCTACTTTTAATTTCTGATCCATAATCTGATTCCTTTCAATATACTTGAAGTGTAAATGTACATCAAATATTAGCACAAACCGCTTTTCTCGTCTATTACTTTATTTTTGTCCGCAATCTGTACAATATACGATGCGGTTTCCTCAATCGACTTATTTGATACATCTATGATATTACAGTGTAAATGCCTCATAACGCCCCTTGCATACTCCATTTCACTGTTTATTCTTGCCAAATCAAAATAATCGGACTCTCCCTTTATACCCATGTTTTCCATTCTGGTCTTTCTTATTCCGTTTAATTTATATGTATCTATAATGAGTCCTATAATCTTTCTGGGCGGCACCGTAAGTATTTCTCTCGGCAGCGGAACCTCCGGAACAAGAGGTAGATTGGCCGTTTTAATCCCGTAATTGTAAGCAAGAAACAGCGAAAGAGGCGTTTTACTTGTACGTGAAACGCCTACGATAACAATATCCGCCTTTTGAAATCCCGACGGATCCTTTCCGTCGTCATATTTAACGGCAAATTCCATTGCATCGATTCTTTTAAAATAATCCGTTGAAAGTCTTCTTGCCTGACCGACATTCATATCCGCATCTTCGTGAGTAAGCTTCTCTGCCCCCCATATTACCGGTCCCAATACGTCTATTACATCTATATCATACTCTGCCTTCTTTTCCAGTACATATTGTCTTAATTCAGGGTTAATAAGTGTATGCACTATCATTCCTCTGTTATCGGATGCTTTTTCAAATATTTCATCGACCTGTTCTCTTGACAGCACATAAGGCTTTCTAATAACTTTTATTGTTGTCTGGTCAAACTGATTTGCTCCCGCTTTGGCAACCTGCCATGCCGTATCGCCCACTGAGTCTGATACGGCGTAAATTATTTTCCTCATAGACGCTCCTAAAAAAAATAACAACAAAAACCGTCGGGTGATAATAGGTAATAAATTAATAAAATATTACTTTAATTCAATTCCTATCGGACAGTGATCCGATCCCAATACATCTGTATAGATTATTGAATCCTTCACGGAATCCGCAAAGCTTTCATTAACAATAAAGTAGTCTATTCTCCACCCTACGTTGTTCTCCCTTGCTTTTCCGAAATAACTCCACCAGCTGTATTTCACCTCTTCAGGATAAAGATACCTGAAGGTATCAATAAATCCCGATTCAAGTAAAACCGTCATCTTGTTTCGCTCTTCATCGGTAAATCCCGCGGACCTTCTGTTGGAAGATGCATTCTTTATATCTATTTCCTCATGAGCAACGTTCAGGTCTCCGCAATAAATAATATTTTTCTTTTTTAATAGTTTTAACAGATAGTCTCTCATAAGATCCTCAAATCTCATTCTTGAATCAAGTCTTTCCAGTCCCCGTTTTGAATTCGGAACATAACAGTTTACAAGATAAAAATCATCAAATTCAAGGGTAATGACCCTTCCCTCACTATCATATTCCTCGTCGCCGATTCCAAACGTTACATCCATGGGATCGATTTTTGTATATACCATTACACCTGAGTATCCTTTTTTTTCGGCAGGATACAGGTATTCCTTATATCCGTCTTTGTGCATCGGATTCTGCTCATCAGTCATTTTTGTTTCCTGAAAGCAATATATATCTGCATTCTCCCTGTCGAAAAATTCTTCAAGTCCCTTTTTATGGCAGGCTCTGAATCCTGCTACATTCCACGATATTATCTTCATAATAATTCTCCGTATTAAACATTATTTTTAAATTATACATTAGACAATGTATTTAATACAGTAAGTAAAACTTATTTGTCAAAAAAAGAGTAATAAAAAAGCACCCCTTTGTCATTTAAAAATATGACTGCGGGATACTTTTTAAATATTAATAATCACTTCTTATTGCCCAACGCATTTTAGTAGACTTAGCTCTTCCGTTTCTTCTGCATTCATCGGCGGACGGTCTTATGACATTTTCCGAAATATCACTGTAAAGGCCGTTTCTTTTACCGTCCCTAAAAGCCTTTTTTACAAGCCTGTCTTCTCCTGAGTGGAATGTTAAAACGGCAACTCTTCCGTTTGGTTTAAGTACAAACGGAAGTTTTTCAAGAAAATCATATAACACTTCAAATTCACTGTTAACATCTATCCTCAATGCCTGAAATGTTCTCTGACAGGATTTTTTAATGTTTTCCGTTCGCTCATCTTTAGGTAAAAAAGATAAAGCCTCTTCAATTGAATGCCGTAAATCAGCAGTTGTCCTTACTGGAACACCGTTTCTTTTTCTCCTGAATACTTCTTCGGCAATTTCTTCCGCATACGGCTCATCCGCATTTTCAAAAAGCATTCCGATTAATTCATCTTTTGTTATATTGAGAAGTCTGTCTGCGGCACTTTCTCCTTTATTAGGATTCATTCTTAAATCAAGAGGTGCATTGATTTTATAAGAAAACCCTCTTTCCGGGTCGTCTATTTGCATTGAAGAAACTCCCAAATCAGCCAAAACAAAGTCAAATTTACCTGCTTCCTCCGAAACTGTATCTATGTTTGCAAAATTAGTAAGCTTAACCGTAAGTACATCTTCTCCAAAACCCTTTTCTCTAAGCCTTTTCTCTGTTTTTTCTGATTCTATCGGATCTACATCAAGAGCGTAAACATGCCCGATGCCGTTTAACTGTTTTAACATCTCTGAGGTATGACCTCCGTATCCGAGAGTAGCATCCAAGCCCGTCTGCCCGGGTTTTATATTAAGAAACTCAATTATTTCATCCACCATGATTGAAATATGCATGCCTGCCGGAGTTCCGCCTTTTTCAATTACTCTTGCTACCGTATCCGCATATTTTTCGGGATTATGTTCCTTATATTTTTCTTCAAACTTCTTTGGATATCTTCCCGAATAACGTACTCTGCGCTTGTGAACATGATTATTTTCTTCCATTATTTACTCCGTTTTGAACCAATTATTAAGCAAGAATGGATGAAACAAGGACTTTTGCCTGATTGAAGTCTTCATCGGTAGGATTCCATAATGATTTTACATTTTCATCTATAACATCAAATCCGGCTTCTCTTAATTTATCCTGTATAATATTTACCGATTCTCCGCTCCATCCGTAAGTTCCGAAGGCTGCTCCTCTTTTATTCTTAAGCTTTAGCTGCTTTAAATATTCCAACCATCCCGCTACTCCTGATATTATACTGTTGGATATGGTCGGCGATCCCACAATCAATGACTTTGACTTAAAAATCTCCGTCATTACATCGTTTTTATCCGACTTTGATATATTATAAAGTTTAACAACCGTTTCCGGTGACTGTTCATTTATTTCTTCAACTATTTTTCTTGCAATTTTTGCGGTACCTTCATACATTGTATCATATGCCACAACAATTTGATTCTCTTTATAATCATTTGCCCATTGCTCATATTTCTCAATAATGCTCATTGGATTTTGTCTCCATACGGCCCCGTGAGACGGAGCGATAATATCTATGTCCAATTGCATTTTTTTAAGTTCGTCCAATTTTTTCCTCAATACATTGGCATATGGTGCAATAATATTGGCATAATACTTAAGAGCCTCTCCGTCAAGGACGGCACTGTCCGCAAGATTGTCGAATAGTTCTTCCACTGCATAGTGCTGGCCGAACGCATCATTTGAAAATAATATATTATCTCCCGTCATATAAACAGCCATGGAATCCGGCCAATGAAGCATTTTCATCTCTATAAATCGAAGTTTCTTTCCGTTACCTATATCCAGAGTATCACCAGTCTTTACAACATTAAAATTCCAACCCGATTTACCGTATTGTCCCTCTAAGCTTTTTACCGCGGCAGCAGTACAATATATAGGCGTATGCGGTATTCTTTTCATTAATGATGCCAATGAACCGGAATGATCACATTCACCGTGATTTACAATAATATAATCAATCCTGTTAAGATCGATTTCCGATTCAAGATTCTCCACAAAGTCGGATCTGTGCGGAGTCCATACGGTATCTATCAGGACCGTCTTTTCTTCTTCAATAAGATATGCATTTTGACTGCTTCCGTTCATCGTTGAATAATCGTCACCGTGAAACTTTTCGAGTTCCCAGTCGATAAAACCTACCCAGCTTACATTATTCTTTATATGTTTTCTCAAATTATAATACTCCTATATTCTGTATATTTGACAGTTATTCATTAGTTCGAATAAATGCCGACATTTTAGAATCATATAGTATTTAACTTATAAAGTCATTGTTACAATTAACAATTTTTATAACAAAAAAACATATTTGTATGATTTATATTTATTATTATTTTTTAATTTCCGTATATTTAGAGCCTGTATCAAGTTTTTCGGAATTCATATTGTAAATTGCATCTATAATATAATTTCTGTATGACGAATTACCGTCTGAATCAGTCATTCTTTCGTATGCAATTTCTCCAGCCAATCCCATCATACAAACGGCAGCAAGCGAGGCTTCCGTCACCTTGTCCGTATTTGCGGATATAAAAGCGGCCGTCAGCGCCGATAACTGGCATCCGGTACCTGTTACCGATGACATTTCCGGTCTTCCGTTTCTTACTTCGTATGCCTTTTCGGCATCACATATAATATCTATTGCACCCGTAACAACAATAACGGATCCTGTCTTTTTTGCAAATGATTTGCAAAAATCCGATACCTGAACAATATCGTCATCAGTAACAACATCTGAAATACCGGCATCCACGCCCTGTGTATCGGCACTTAAACCGGCGATGGTTTTTATTTCCGAAATGTTGCCTCTTATAACAGAAAAATGTATCTCGTTTAATAATTTTTTTGCTGTTTCGGTTCTTAGCTTTGAAGCTCCGGCTCCTACGGGATCCAAAACAATGGGTTTGTTCAGTTCATTTGCTTTTTTTCCCGCCGCAATCATTGATTCTATGGTTCTTTTGTTCAATGTTCCTATATTAATGTTAAGTCCGTTGCATATACTTACAATTTCTTCAACCTCATCTATATCATCCGCCATTATCGGAGACGCACCCGATGCAAGCGTAATATTTGCGCAATCATTAACCGTTACATAATTTGTAATATTGTGAACCAAAGGTTTTTTATCTCTCACACTCTGAAGTAATGTACTTATCATATTATTGTTCAACCTTGAAAAAGTTGATTTATCTCCTTTCTCATATTTTGAAACATGTTTTATGTTTAATGCATATGGTTATATTATTCTCATTTTTACTGCTCATCAACATTCTTAAATCAGTCGCTCTAAAATATAAAAAGCTCAGACCGCTTTTGGTCTGAGCCGTTTCAAGGATATATCTATATCCATTTTTATTAATGGATTATAACCCATAATAAAAATTATTCAGCAACTTCAATGATCTGCTTCTTGTTGTAGCTTCCGCATGTTAAACAAACTCTATGAGGTGTCATTAATGCGCCGCATCTACTACATCTTACGAGTGTCGGAGCAGTCATCTTCCAGTTAGCTCTTCTCTTGTCTCTACGTGCTCTAGATGACTTATTCTTAGGACAAATTGACATTCTTCACACCTCCTTCTGACAACACATATCGCATATTATATAATTAAACACATATAATGTCAATATATTATCTTTCATTGCCAAGGAGTGCTTTTATTTCTCTTGCAATGGCGAGTTCTTCGTTAGTAGGGATTACACATACCTTAACCTTAGAATCCGGTGTGGATATAACTGCCGGTGTTCCGTGAGTATCCGCATTAATTTCTTCATCTATGGTGATACCCAAATATCCCAGATACTCGCATGTCATGCTTCGTATCCATTCGGCGTTCTCACCTATGCCCGCAGTAAACGTAATCGCGTCTACACCGTTCATTGCGGCTGTATATGCACCTATATATTTAGCCAATCTGTATGTAAACATCTCCAATGTCTCTGTAGCGAGCTTATCTCCTCTTTCCATAGCGGCTCTTAAGTCTCTGAAGTCACTGGAAAGTCCGCCTGAAACGCCGAATACACCTGATTTATGATTTAATACATATAAAACATCCTGGATTGACTTTTTCTCTTTTCTGCAGATGTATTCAAGAATGGCAGGATCGAGATCGCCTGATCTTGTACCCATCGGAAGACCTTCAAGCGGGGTAAGTCCCATGGACGTATCAACACATTCTCCGTTAAGAGTGGCTGAAACAGAAGAGCCTCCGCCGAGATGACATACGATAATCTTAGAGTTATCCCTGTCTAATCCTAAGAAATCCATTGTTTCTCTTGCAACAAATCTGTGAGAAGTACCGTGGAATCCATATCTTCTTACATGATATTTATCATAATATTCTCTCGGAATGGCATATAAATATGCTTTCGGAGGAAGTGTGTTGCCATATGCCGTATCAAATACACCTACATTAACAACTCCCGGAAGATTTTCCTCAGCACTTGTTATTCCTATGAGGTTGGCAGGGTTATGAAGAGGTCCGAGTTCAATGTGATGTCTGATTACGTCTTTAACATCTTCGGTGATGATTGCACAGTCTCTGTACTTAGTTCCTCCGTGAAGAACTCTGTGACCTACCGCAGTGATATCGCTTAAGCTCTCCAATACACCCGTGTCTTTATCTACAAGAGCCTTAATAATAAGCTCCATAGCGATACCATGGTTTTTGATAGGCTGTTCAATTACTATTTCCTCACCGTTATGCGGCTTATATTTAAATCTTGAGCCGTTGATGCCGATACGCTCAGCCAATCCTTTTGCAAGAACAAACTCGTCCTCCATTCTGAAAACCTGGTATTTAAGGGAAGAACTTCCGCAATTTATTACTAAGATATTCATATATAACTTAATCTCCTCTTAAAACTTAACTATGCTGAGCCTGCACTACCGTCAGTGCAACCACGCCTACGATATCGGATGCGCTGCAACCTCTTGACAGGTCGTTAACCGGCATTGCCGTTCCCTGAAGTAAAGGACCGTATGCATTGGCTTTGCCAAGTCTCTGAACCAATTTATATCCGATATTGCCTGCATCAAGATTTGGGAATACAAGAACATTTGCCTGACCTGCCACATTGCTGTCGCTGCATTTTATCTTTGCAACTTCCGCGTCAATGGCCGCATCTAACTGCAATTCTCCGTCTATTGCGTATTCAGGGTATTTTTCTTTCGCAACAGCCGTCGCTTTCTGTACCTTTTCCACGTCTTCATGCTTTGCCGATCCGAATGTGGAATATGAAAGTAAGGCAACCTTTGCCTCCGCATCAATGAATTCTTCAAATGATGCTGCGCTTGTTCCCGCAATAACCGCCAACTCTTCAGCAGTAGGATTCTGATTAAGCGCACAGTCCGCAAATAAGAAAATTCCGTTATGACCATATTCAGGTACAACCGTTTCCATGAAGAAAAGAGTTGAAACAAGTTCGGTTCCCGGCTTTGTCTTAATAATCTGAAGCGAAGGTCTTATTGTATTAGCAGTTGAATGACATGCCCCGGATACGACACCGTCAGCCAATCCGCATTTGCACATTAAACATGCATAATACATATAATCTTCATCCATCATCTGAGCTGCTTTTTCAGCATCAACGCCTTTAGATGATCTAAGCTCCACAAATTTGTCAATAAGCATTTGTCTGTTAGGATATGTAAACGGATCAATAATGGTTGCACCCGTAATATCATATCCTTTGCCATGTTCGGCAATCTGCTCTTCCGTACCTATGATGATAATGTCCGCAATATCTTCCTTCAATATGGTTTCCGTTGCCGCATATATTCTTTCATCCATTGATTCCGGTAAAATTATTGTCTTTTTATCTTTTCTTGCAAGTTCCTTAATATGATCGATAAATCCCATATATAACACATACTCCTTTTTATTTAGAAAACAACGCAAACGAAATATAATTCACGCCGCAAAATTTAAAATATATTCGTAAATTATATAATGAAAAGTCAAATTGTACAAGTATTTATACATTATGAGTTTGCAATTAACGTTTTAAAATATATGTATTTATTTGTTAATGTTTATTCTTATAATGTGATAGTATAATCCTATGGTTTGACAACGGAATTCACATTGTTATACCATTGAATTATCACTTTGATTTAATCTTTTTAAGGAGTTTATATATGAAAGCTGTAGGTTTAATCACAGAATATAATCCCATGCACAAAGGTCATGTTAAGCATTTGGAAATGTCAAAAGAACTTTCGGGCGCGGATGTTGCCGTCTCCGTTATGAGCGGTGACTTTGTGCAGAGAGGCGAGCCGGCTGTCATGGACAAATATCTTCGTACGGCAAGCGCCGTCAACTCCGGGGTTGACCTCGTTGTTGAGCTTCCGGTTCGCTATGCTACGGCCAGCGCAGAAGGGTTTGCAACCGGGGCTGTTGACATACTTCATTATCTAGGAGTTGACAGTATATGTTTCGGAAGCGAATCCGGCAATATCAACGCTTTAACAAAAATTGCATCTGTTCTTGCCAGTGAGCCGGACGGATTCAGCGATTTAATAAAAGAAAATCTTAAGACAGGTATGTCCTATCCTGCGGCCAGAGAGGCAGCCATAACTTCCCTGGGCATTTTCGACGGTAAAAAGGTTCATAAATTACTTTCCTCACCCAACAATATTCTCGGTATAGAATATATTAAATCCGTAATAAGAAATGCATATGATATTAAGTGTTTTACTTATGAGAGAACAGGACTTGCGTACGACGAAGCTTTTAACGAAGCCAATGACGGTGCCGTTTTTGCTTCTTCATTTGCCGTAAGAAATGAAATATTCGAGCAGCTTGACGCACTTATGGCAACAATAGAAAATAACGCGGATTTGGATGATGATTCATTAAATGAAATTATACGAAATGATTTATTTAAAAAAGTATTTGAAAGTATACCGGACGAAACAGAGGATATTATGTCCGAAAGCTTTGGACGGGCAATGCCTGTGGGCATAGACGACTTTAAAGAAATGCTTGCATATAAAATAAACAGACTGATGTATGAAACAAATTTTAAAAAGAAAGAGCTGATTGAGAGACTTTGCGAATATGAGGGAATCGGTAATAATCTTGCCGGAAGAATTGCCAATAATTATTTACCCAAAGCAACAATTACAGAATCCATAATGAATATAAAGGATAAATCTCTTACATACACCGCCGTCTCCAGAGCTCTCATACATATTTTACTGGGTATAAAGAAAAAGCGTGACAATGAGGCCATTGATAATCTTGATGACGCGTCAAACGGAGAGGTTTTTGTATTCGACAGTAAACCTGATACGGTTCCGTATATAAGAATTCTCGGAATGAATAAAAAGGGAAGGGAATATTTAAATTCCATTAAAAAGGACTGTCCCGTTCCGATTATAACGAAGGTTGCCGGCAACGAAGAAATACTTGCCGAGGATATATTTGCTTCAAATTTATATAATCTGGTTATTGCAGAACAATTCGGAATTGACGTGCCGGATGAATTTAAACGCGGAATATATATTTACGAATCGGGCTTTACCGGAGAATCATTTTAAAAAAAAGGTGAATCGATAATGTTCATAACACTGTTATGTAACCAAAATCGATTCACCTTTTTTATTTTTCCGTAATTATTAAATCAGTTTTTAAAACTGTGAATAGGAGCCGGAATTCTTCCTCTTCTGTTAATAAATTCAGAGCAGTCAAAATTATTAACGGGCATTATAGGAGCATAACCCAATAACCCGCCAAATTCTACATTTTCTCCGACACCCTTACCGGCTACCGGAATAATTCTGACAGCCGTTGTCTTTTGATTAATCATTCCGATTGCCGACTCATCCGCAATCATACCTGATATGGTTGTCGCCTTTGTATCTCCCGGAATCGCTATCATATCAAGTCCGACCGAGCAAACACATGTCATGGCTTCAAGCTTTTCAATTGTTAAGCAACCCTTTTCTACGGCATTTATCATTCCCTGATCCTCGGAAACCGGAATAAATGCTCCGCTTAATCCACCGACATATGAAGAAGCCATAACTCCGCCCTTTTTCACCTGATCGTTAAGTAATGCAAGTGCCGCAGTTGTTCCGGGTGCGCCTACACACTCAAGACCTATCTTTTCAAGTACTTCGGCAACACTGTCTCCTATTGCAGGGGTAGGAGCAAGCGAAAGGTCTACAATACCGAACGGAACGCCGAGCCTTGCCGCCGCTTCCTCAGCTACCAACTGTCCTACTCTTGTAATCTTAAACGCCGTCTTTTTAATGGTTTCACAAAGAACCTTAAAGTCCTCGCCCTTTGTAGCCTTAAGAGCATGATTAACAACACCCGGACCGCTTACACCGACATTGATAACGGCATCTGTTTCAGTAACTCCGTGAAAAGCTCCCGCCATAAAAGGATTATCATCCGGAGCATTACATAAAACAACAATCTTGGCACATCCTATGGAGTCTCTGTCTTTTGTTAACTCAGCCGCTTCCTTGATTACTTCACCCAATAATCTTACCGCATCCATGTTAATACCCGTTCTTGTTGAGCCTACATTAACGGACGAACAGATATGTTCCGTTTCGGCCATTGCCTTTGGAATCGAACGAATAAGAAGCTCGTCAGCCTTTGTCATTGACTTAGACACAAGTGCCGAATATCCTCCGATAAAGTTTACTCCCGTTTCAACCGCCGCTTTCTCAAGAGCTTTGGCAATTTTCACAAAATCATCATCCGAATTACAGCATCTTGATCCTACAAGAGCAATAGGTGTAACGGAAACTCTCTTGTTAACTACCGGAATACCGAAATCCCTGCCGATATCATCTCCCGTTTTCACAAGGTTCTTTGCATATGAAACTATTCTGTTATAAACATTTTCGCATGTTTTATCCAAATCCTCGTCAACACACGGAAGGAGATTTATTCCCATCGTAATTGTTCGAACATCAAGATTCTCCTGCTCTATCATCTTGTTGGTTTCGGTTACTTCATATAAATTAATCATAATATTATAAACTCCTGCTTCATTATGTTATATAAATATAACTGAGAATTAAATTCTATGCATCATATCAAAGATTTCTTCTCTTTGAATTTTTACGTTTACACCTATTTCTTTGCCTAATACTTCTAATTCATCGCTGATTTCTTCAAGAGTCTTTGTGCTTTCCTTTAAATCAACCAACATCATCATGTTAAGATAATCAGAAACAATGGTCTGGCTTATATCCAAAATATTAATTCCGTTATCCGCAAAATATGTACATACTTTGGCAATAATACCTACAGAGTCATGACCTACAACCGTAACAACACACTTTTTCATAATATTCTCCTTATTGTCTATATGTATATTTAATTACATAGTTTAAATTTCTATAATTTCGGACGGCTTATCACTGCTTGCAACTCGAATATCAAAATCATTGGCTCTGTATTCATGTTCGCCGCTGTCTATGCCATGTCTTACCGTTTCATATGCCAGTAATTCATAATTATTGTTTTTACTCAAATGCCCAAGCAGCAGAGTTTTTATATTGTCGTGGAGCAAATGATTAATCAAATCGGAACAGTCATCATTTGACAGATGACCGTACCTGCTCATTATTCTTTGCTTCGTTTCATACGGATACGGACCGACTTCCAACATCTTTTTATCATGATTGGATTCCGCAAGCAGGATTCTGCAATCCTTTAACATATTAATCTGCGATTCGTTATATTCTCCGAGGTCCGTTACTACCCCTATCTTTTTAGTCGCATCATCCGTATGCCTTACCGTATAAGCTACCGGATCCGCCGCATCGTGACTTACGGCAAACGGATTAATAATTAAATCTCCTATAACAATATCACTGTTTTTATTGATTATGTTAAATAAATCCTTATCTATGCTTCCGAGAGATTTTTTCTTCAATATCTCTTCAGTCGTTTTTTTCGTTGTATAATATGCAATCCCGTCATTTCTTGCGAGAACACCTGCCGCGGCAATGTGGTCGGAATGCTCATGAGTAAAGAAAACGGCATCTATATCCTTAATTGAAAGATCTGCCTTTTGTAATCCCTCACATATACGCTTTCTGCTTACACCCGCATCAATAAGTATATGCGTATTGTCCGAACCTATATATGTACAGTTGCCTCCGCTCCCGCTGGCAATACTCATTAAACGCATATTCATTACATACACCTTATTAATCAAGCAATAATTTCTGAATTCTCTGTAATTTATCCTTAGATATTAATTCATCATCCCAATTTGATATTTCAATAAATTTTGGATGAACGTCAAATTCCTTTATTCCGTTGTCGATTGTGTGAGGAATAATTCCTCTCAGGTATTTTTCCCTGATTTCCACATCCGACATCTGCGTGGACATTATCTCCAATATGTGTTCGGCGGTCATGTTTCTGTTTAGAACTAACCTCTTTATCCTTACATCCTCCGGAGAATAGATATACCATACTTCATCACATATTTTTTCATAGTGTGACTCAAGCAACAATGCCGATTCGATAAAATAGTACCTGTATCTTCCTATTGTTTCCGGGTTGGTAATATCGGATATAATCTCGTTTTTAACTATCGGGTGAACAATGCTGTTAAGAACAGCCAACTTATTTTTATTGTTAAAAACAATATCTCCCAGAAGGTTTCTGTTTATCTCTCCATTTTCAAGTAAAATGTCGTCACCAAAGAAAAAAACGATTTTTTTATATGCGGTTTCTCCCTTTTTCATTAGATATTTGGCAATGTCGTCCGTATAAACAATCTTCGTATCGTTTCTTCCTTCCAGACTTTTAAGGAATGTACTTTTACCGGAACCTATACCGCCTGTTATTCCAATAACTTTCATATATTGTCCTATATCTGTATAATTAATGTCAATTATCAATGAGCATCCAACCAGTTATCTCCCTCTCCTATTTCAACTATAAGAGGAACCTTAAGTTCAACGGCCTTTGTCATTGACTCTTCCAAGATATTTCTTACTTCATCAACCTCATCACGATAAGTTTCAATAAGCAATTCATCGTGCACCTGCAATATAAGCCTTGATTTAAGATTTCGGGAATATAATTCATTAAATACCCTTACCATTGCAATCTTCATAATATCTGCGGCCGTTCCCTGTATCGGAGCGTTCATTGCTACCCTTTCGCCAAAGGATCTTAACCTGAAATTCTTCGAAGAAAGCTCCGGTATCGGTCTTTTTCTTCCTAAAATCGTCTCCGAATAGCCTTTTTCTTTGGCACTTTTTACGAGATTATCCAAAAATGTTTTTATCTGTGGATATGATTCAAAATAACTGTCAATATATTTTTTTGCATCCGAAACGGATATGGAAAGGTCATTACTCAGTCCGAAGGAACTTATTCCGTATATAATACCGAAATTAACGGCCTTTGCATTCCTTCTCATTTCAGGAGTTACCATATCAACCGGAACATGAAAAACCTGTGATGCAGTCATTGTATGAATATCTCTTGCACTTTTATATGCCTCAATCAATTTTTCATCACCGGACATATGGGCAAGTACTCTTAATTCTATCTGTGAATAATCCGCATCTAAAAATACACATCCTTCTTTAGGTACAAATACCTTTCTTATCTGCCTGCCTATATCCATTCTTATGGGAATATTTTGTAAGTTAGGCTGAGATGAACTTATTCTTCCCGTCGCAGTTACCGTTTGATTGAATTCACCGTGTATCCTTCCGTCGGGTTCAATAAATGATACCAGACCTTCTCCGTATGTTGATTTCAGTTTTGTAAGGGTTCTGTATTCCAAAACGTTTGCAACTATGGTATATTCGGAAGCCAGCTTTTCAAGTACATCCGCCGCAGTTGAATATCCCGTCTTGGTTTTCTTTCCGTGAGGCAGGTGCAGTCTGTCAAACAGAACTTCTCCCAGCTGCTTCGGAGAACTGATATTAAAGTCAATACCCGCCTCGTCAACTATATGATCTCTTATCAGGTCTATTCTGTCCGTGAGTCTTTGAGTATAATTGTTTAACTCATCTTCTTTTACACAAATTCCCTTCATTGACATATCCGCAAGAACAAGACTCGCGGGCAATTCAATATCTTTATAAAGGCTGTCGCCTCCCGCTGAAATAAGCTTGGAATATATCTCTCTTCCGCCGTAAAACAATACGTAAGCTTCCAATACGGTTTGCTTCTGAACATCCTTTTTCAGGTCCTTCGGTGTTTCCTGCGCTGTCTTAAGGTATGTAAAAGACAATATGTCATATGAATAATTTCCGGTATTGGGATCAATGATATATGCAGCCAGCCCCAAATCAAAAATATTGTCCACCGGAAATCCGTAACTTGTATCAAAGCCCAAATTTTTAATGAAAAAATTAACGTTATTGACGTATATCTTCGCAAATGATTCTCTGTTTTCGGATTGAGATATTTTATTAAATAATTCTCTTACCGTACTCAATATCTGTTCTTTTGAAAGATACGGCTCTCCGACCGTATATATGCATTCTCCGAAAGCAACGGAAACAAATACTTTATCTCCGTCATTCATCAGACTGATTGATACATTTCTGCCGTCGGAAATACTTTCAAAAACATCTTCGAATAATTTTGAATATTCGCCAAAGCTTTGAATCTCCGAAAGCTTTAATTCAGTCATTGCGCCCGTATTATTAAAAATTTTGTCATCTATACGAATTTCTTCACGGTCAGGCTCGGCACTTTCCTTTATCAGTTCACCGAACAGTTCTTCAATGTCATCATTTGAAACATGTTTTGTTTCCTTTTTTTCGTCAGCCGTTTCAATGACCGTATCGCCGGATTTTCCCGCATATCCTTTCTTTTTCAACCTGTCAACAAATGACTTCAGGTTCAATTTCATAAGTAATCCCATGGAATCGTCGTTGCAGATGTTTTTTATCGAAGCGCTTTCAACATCTGTTTCTATAGGTGCGTCGACGTCTATCTTTGCCAGGAATTTGCTTAGAATAATATTATCTCTGCTGTCTGCGATTTTTTTAGCGGTTGATTTAGACTTTATTTCATCAATATGATTAAGCAGATTCTCTACGGTATGATATTCTGAAATAAGAGGTATTGCCGTTTTAGGTCCTATTCCCTTTGCTCCGGGAATATTATCGGACGTATCTCCCATAAGAGCCTTCAAATCCACAAATTCATCCGGTGTCACGCCGTATTCGTCAAAAAGTTCCGAAACAGTATAGGTTTCAACAGTGGTTCTGCCGCCTTTGGTTTTAGGGTTCTTCATGGTGATATTGTCATCCAGTAATTGAAGTAAATCTTTGTCTCCGGATATTATAACTACCTTTTTGCCCTTTGCAGACATTCTCTTTGACAATGTTCCGATAATATCATCCGCCTCATAGCCTTTTTTTTCGGAAACGGTAATATTCATGGACTTAAGCACTTCTTTTATAAGAGGAACCTGAACTCTTAAATCAGGATCCATCGGCTTTCTGGTTCCTTTGTATTCATTGTACTTCTCGTGCCTGAATGTTGGTTCAGATCTGTCAAATGCCACTACCAGTTTGTCAGGGTTTTCTTCATCAATAAACTTGAACAGTATATTGAGAAATCCATATACGGCACCCGTCGGAGTACCATCCGGAGCACTTAACGGAGGAATGGCATAAAACGCTCTGTTGAGTATGCTATGACCGTCTATAAGCATAAGTTCTGAACTCATATGAATACCTCTTGTTAAAATAAAAAAACGCAAATATAGAACATCTATATCTGTGCTTTAAAAAAATATTTAAATTGTAATTCCTAATGCGGATGGTGGGAGTCGAACCCACACGATGTCACCACCGGCAGATTTTGAGTCTGCTGCGTCTGCCATTCCGCCACATCCGCAACTAACCATATTATAATAACATATATGATTAGATTGTTCAATATATTAAATTTTAAATAGGATTTCCGTTTGGCCATACCCAACCGATGTACCCCTGATATCCTCTGCATGTAGCAGTGGCATCCGAGTCAAATGACTGAATCGACTGAATTTTTATATAACCAACATTACTTGCAACCATGCCGTCACCGAGATATATTCCGATATGACCGTACTCGGCACCTGCCGCACCCCATCCCGAACTGATTACGCATGCTCCCACAGGTATGTTGCTCATGCTTGTACTTCCCGACGAGCTCCATTTAAGCCAATAATCTATGGCGTTTCCTCTCGGAGGCGTTATGCCCGTATAGCTGTATACACCTGATACCCATGCTGCACACCAACCCGGTAATGCAGGAAATGTTGAATTGCCGGCAGCTGCATTTCTTGCCACCTGTTCTCTGAGAGAAGCATTACCGCTTGGTTTTGAGGAGTTATTTGTTGTATTTGTATAATCTTTATCTCCGTCATATGATTCTTTGTTGTTTTCCTGAGCCTGCTCCTCCCGTTGTTCACGCTCAATTCTTTCCAATTCGGCTTTTCTCTTTGCCTCAGCCGCTCTCGCTTCTTCTTCGGCTTTCTTTCTTGCCTGTTCCTCTTCAAGTAAAGCTTTTGAAAATTCCGTATTAAGTTTCTCAATTTCGGATTTCTTTGATGTAATCAGATTATCGAGCTCTTTCTGTTTGTTGCTCATTTCCTCTTTTGCACTGTTCATCTCCGCAATCTGATAATTAAGTTCTTTTTTCAAGGCAGATATCTTATCTGCATTTTTCTTAATTTCGTCAAGCTTTCCTCTGTCATATGAGTAAATCTTTTGATAATATTCCGCAGTGTTTAACACTTCCGCAAACGATTTAGATGAAATAAGGCTCTCGGTAAGGCTCTTATTGCCGTTTTCATAATTATATTGTATTCGATATTTCATGTCCGAATACTGTTTATCCAATTCCTTTTGTGTATTCTCTAAATCCCTGTTAGCATCATACATTTTTGAAATAAGATCTGTCGCCTTGCTGTCTAAGCTGTTAATTTCGCTGTTGATGTTCTTAAGAGTATTCTCCAATTCGGAAAGCTGATTATTTGATTGATTTATTTTATTGTTTATTTCCTTACTTGACTCGGCATTAATGTCGGAAGTTAATCCGATAACAACAGTCCCGGCGGAAATAACGGCAGTTCCGACTGCTCCTGCTTTTATAATAAAAGATTTCATAATTCCCCCCGTTTATGATAAATCTGTATTTTATCTGCGTATCCGGCAGTTTTTTGTTAAATATTACGTTAATTATTTAACTTTTAACAACAAATCAATTAATCTTATACATTAAATAATTAATGTATAAGTGATTTGATTCATAACTGTCATGTAAATAATAACATATAATTAACATTATTTATAATTAATTATTTTATATTAAATCAAAAGGCGTATAACAATAAATCCAAGATATAATTTATTGTTATACGCCCTAATGATATTTTATTGTGATTAAATATATAATCAATTAAATTCTTCTGATTGTTGTAGGTCCACCCACAATATATATTGATGAATATTGTACCGACATACCCGGCTGAGGTGCGTGAATCATCTGGCCGTTACCTACATATATACCTACATGACCCGGATAACAGACAATGTCGCCCGGCTGTGCTTCAGCTAATGAAACCGCTCTTCCCGTAGCTGCAAGCGCAGAAGACTGACGAGGTACGCTTATGCCGACAGCGGCATATGCATTATGCACAAGACCTGAACAGTCGATACCGCTGTAGCTGTTGCCTCCCCATACATACGGTGTTCCCAAATAGCTTGCTGCGGCTGAAACCACATCGCCGTATGAAGCACTTCCGGCTGATGAAGAAGATGATGATTCGCTTTCAGTAACGGAAGATGAACCACCTGAATATCCTGAATCATCCGAAGAATCGGCAACCGAAACCGCGTTACTTCTTGTTGCAGCTGCTTCAGCCTGTGCTTTTGCAGCTGCTTCAGCCTGTGCGGCTGCTTCTCTTGCAGCAGCCGCTTCCATGGCTGCCGCAATCTGTGAATCAAAGTTCTGAACGGTAGCTCTCTTATCAGCTATTGTTGATTCAAGCTTTGATTTCTTCTCCTGATATTCCTGCTGTGAAGCCGCAAGCTCGTCCATGTCTGATTTAAGTTTTTCGTTAAGAGCCTTTATCTGCTTGGTTGTAGCATCAAGTTCATTAAGAGCTTTTCTGTCATAATCGTACATTTTCTGAGCATATTCCGTTTTATTGAGTGCTTCACTCATATCACTTGAAGTAATAAGCGCTTCTTCAACGGTTTTATTCTTATTCTCGTACATGTACTGAATACGAAGTTTCATATCCTGCTCTTGCTTTTTTTGTTTCTCTTCGGCAACCTTTAAATCAGCCTTTGCCTTATCCATCTGATTGTTAAGATCAGCGGCTTTGCTTTCAAGATTGTCAATCTGCTGTAAAGCGTCGGTTAATTCTGCCTGTAAAGAGTTGATTTCCGATTCAGCGTTATTCTTCTGACTTTGCAAATCGTTAACTTCATCGGCAAATACCGTTGAAATCACAGGTGTTGATACAACAGCAGCACCTGCAACCGATATCGTAATAAGTTTCGCGAGTTTCTTAGATTTATTAAATTTCATAACTGAATAATTCCTTTTCCAAATACTTCATGTAATACATCAAGTATATAATTTTAAAATTCCGGTAACAAAAATACGTGACGGTTAATTGTTACGCAATTATTACTGTTGTTTTACAAACTACTACTACAGTATATATGCAGTATTACAAATTATCAAGCAAATATAGCTTTTTATAATATAAAAAAAGTGTGAATCGTTAATTTATAATTACATTATAAACTTTTAAGATTTACACTTTTTGAAACTTCGGCTATGAATATATATTATTGTCTGTTCTTGTAATCATCGGCAAGCTGTTTCATCTCTTTTGCGTTTTCTTTGACATTTTCCGTAATTTTACTTCCGCCCAAAAATCTTGCCAACTCATTTATCCGTGCTTCTTCATCTAATTTTTTCATATCTGTGATTGTCTTTTTATCACTTACTTCCTTATATACATAAAAATGTGTGTCAGCCATTGCAGCTATTTGCGGAAGATGCGTGATACATATAATCTGATGTGATTTTGAAATATTATGCATCTTTTCAGCAACACATTGAGCCGTCCTGCTGCTTATTCCGGTATCTATCTCGTCAAATACCATTGTTTCGGTAATATCCCTCTCGGCAATTACACTTTTTATTGCAAGCATAATACGGCTGATTTCTCCCCCCGATGCAATATTTTTTAAAGGTTTTACATCTTCTCCGGAATTAAGACTGATTAAAAATTCTACATTATCAAAGCCATTATATGAAAACGAATTATTCTTTTTTACTTCAATCAAAAACTTAACATTATTGAAATTCAAATCCCGCATTTCAGACATAATAGATATTTGAACATCTCCCGCGATCTCGGTTCTTCTGTCATGTATAAGCTGACATACTTGATTCATTTCATTAATGAGACCGTCTATTCTCTTCTTTAATTTAGTAATATATTCGTCGGAATTTAAAAGGGTATCAAGTCGTTCTTTTTTATCTTCAAGTACCGCAAAGATATCCTTTACATTTCCGTTGTATTTTCTCTTGAGAGAATTATATAAATCAATTCTGTCTGATATACGAGAAAATTCTTCTTCATCAATTTCATTATTTCCGATATAGGAATACAGTTCTCCTCCGACATCCGAAAGGATATTTTCGGCATCTCTCAAAGAATCGTATATTTGAACCAATTCTCTGTCATGGTTAACCGCATCGCCGAGAGATTTTATGGCTTTGCCGAGCAGATCAATACTGTTATAATCGCCTGACTCAAGAAATTGCAACGACTCCGCAACTCCTCTTCTTATTTTTTCTAAATATGAAAGTTTAGAGAATTTTTCCTCCAACTCCGTATCTTCTTCGGCACTTAAAGATGCTTCGTCTATTTCTTTTATTTCATATTCCAGCAAAGAAATTTCTCTTTCCCTCAAGCCTGCGTCATCGCCTATACTTTCGATTTTCGAATTGCATTCCGTATATTCTTCAAATAATTTCTTTTGTCTTTCAAGAAGATTATTCAGCTCTTCGTCTCCGAATGAATCCACCAGTTTTAATTGATTTTCACTTTTAAGGAGCAAAAGGTTATCACGCTGACTGTGTATGTCAATAATCATTGAAGACAGCAATCTGACCTGTGATGCAGACACCGTCACGCCGTTTATCTTAAATACCGACCTGTTCGGCAGAATCTTTCTCCATATAATAATGTCTCCGTCCGATAAATCTATTGAATCCGGTTCGGTAACAGCTTTCAATTTAGCGATATCATCTATATGAAATGATACCGAAATAAATGAATACTCTTTTCCCGCTCTGATTACATCCGAATTAACCTTTGCACCCAATGCGGCATTAACGGCTCCCAGTATAACAGACTTACCTGCACCGGTTTCTCCGGTTATTATATTAAGACCTTCGTTAATATCTATATCCAGACAGTCAATAAGTGCATAGTTCTCAATATGTATATTAGTTAACATTAATATCCTCTCTTGATTTGAGTACAATGTGCAGTCTTTCTTTAAGGGCCGCGGCATCTTCCTTTGATGATGTGGCAGCCATAATAGTATCGTCTCCCGCAACGGAACCGACAACCTCTTCCAAGTCCATTGCATCAAGAGCCGCACAAACCGCACCTGCCATACCCGGAACCGTTTTAATAATAAGAAGATTTTGAGCAACAGACATGGATATAAATCCATCCCTCATTACATTTACATATTTATCAGCAAGGTTAATATCCGCAGACTGATATATTACATATTTTTGATGTTTACCGTCTATGGATGTCTTAGTAAGATTTAATTCTCTGATATCTCTTGAAACCGTTGCCTGCGTAACATTGTACCCCGCAAGATTCAAAGCGTCAGCCAATTCCTCCTGAGTCTCAATGTTATTTTTTCTGATTAATTCGATTATTTTATTTTGGCGTTCAGACTTCATGTATCCTCCTGCTTAAATTCAATAGTCAAAACTTTAATGATCCATCATCTTATCTCTGATTCTCTGCAAGAAACTTATTTTACTTGTCTTTGCAAATATCGCGCACTCAGGATGCTTTGTAATTACAACCTTATCTCCCGGTACAAGCGCAAAGCCGGTTTCACCGTCAAATGTAACAACTCTTTCGTCTGCCAATTGTTTACTGTCTGTCATAACAACAGTAACTTCCGCATTACAATCCAGTATAATACTTCTTGAATTAAGAGTATGAGGACAAATCGGAGTTATCATTATATCTTTCGCGGTAGGCTCAATTATCGGACCTCCGGCGGAAAGAGCATATGCGGTCGAACCGGTAGCCGTCGATATAATAAGACCATCGGCAACATATGTATTTAAATATTGATTGTTAACCACAACATCAAAATCAATTACTCTCAGTGAACCTCTTCTGTTAATTACTATATCGTTTAAGGCAAAGTCTTCATATACCACTTTTCCGTCTCTTATTACTTGACCTGAAATCATCATACGGTGGTCGATTTTAAAGTCTCCGCTGACTATTCTTTCAAGAGCTTCGTCAACCGTATCCATTTCACAATCCGTAAGGAATCCGAGAGTTCCGATATTTACTCCCAAAATAGGCTTTTGAAGTACATGAAGATCCCTTGATGTTTGAAGTATTGTTCCGTCACCTCCGAGAACAATTATTATATCAACATCATCGGGAACATCATCCGGGTTTGTATATAAAAACTTCGTATTTTCCAAGTTTGAATTACTGTCATTACACTCGCAAATATGTCCCATTGATTCAATTTTTCTTCTCAACTTGTCTACGGCTGCGCCGTCGGCATCTTTCCTTTTATTAGAGAGAAGAAAAAACTTTATTTTCTTACTGTTCGAATCACTACTCATTCCGTTTAACTCCATCAACACAACAAATATGAATAATTATTATATTAAGGTAAGCGAAGCATTTGCAGCATCCGTTACCGCAATAATTTTTTCATGGAGAACTTGCATATCGGTTATCCCGACATTGCCTCCTTTTCCCAAATACAATAAATATTCTATATTTCCTTCCGGTCCCTTTATAGGCGAATAATCCAATCCAATAATATTGAATTTTGAATTTATTGCAAATTCAATAACATTTTCTATTACTTCTTTATGAACGTTAATATCTCTTACAACTCCGTGTTTTCCCACTTTGTCTCTTCCGGCTTCAAATTGCGGCTTAATAAGACAAACCATTCTTGCGCCGTCCTTTATAATTGAATATGCGGCGGGAAGAATTTTTTCAAGGGAGATGAATGACACGTCACAACCTGCAAAATCTATAGGTTCACCTATATCATCCTGTGTCAGATATCTGAAATTGGTTTTTTCCATGCAAACAACCCGTTTGTCATTTCTAAGGCTCCAAGCCAACTGACCGTGCCCGACATCAATGGAATAAACCTTTAAAGCTCCGTTTTGAAGCATACAATCCGTAAAACCGCCTGTACTTGCTCCAATGTCCATACAGACCATACCGTGTAAATCAATGTTGAAAGCTTTGACTGCTTTATCCAACTTTAAACCGCCTCTGCTTACAAAAGGCGGCTTTTCATCTTTTACTACAATATCACAATCATCAGAGAAAGTATCGCCGGCTTTTGTTTCCTTTTGACCGTTTACGTATACGCTCCCTGCCATTATTAATGCTTTTGCTTTTTCTCTTGAACCGATTAAGTCTCTTTCAACAAGAAGTACATCAAGCCTTTTCTTTGCCATAATTACCTACCAAATTATTATAAGCGGATTCCACCCTCTTATATATTGACTCTGTATCCATGCCTAATTCGTGGAACAGTATATTAATATTTCCATGCTCTACGTACGCATCGGGAAGTGCTATCGGAAGCACTTTTACATCTATATCATTACTTAAGACATACTCACATACATGTTCGCCGTATCCTCCCGACAAAACATTTTCTTCCATTGTAACAATAAGCTTATGCTTCTTTGAAAGCTCTTTAATAATCTGTCTGTCTATGGGGCTGACAAATCGTGCATTGACCACTGTGGCGTCTATACCTTTATTTTTCAGCTTTTCCCGTATCTTCAGTGCATTTTCCATCATTCTGCCCACAGCAATGACGGCAATTTCACTTCCTTCGTATACATATTCCGAACAGCCGTATCTTATCGGCTTAATATCATCTTCCAATATGTTACTTGCCGTACCGCTTGGATATCTTAAAGCAATAGGACCTCTGTGAACATTAACGGCATAATCAATCGACTGTCTGAGTTCTTCCGCATTAACCGGTGCAAGTACCGTCATATTCGGAATACATGACAAAAACGAAATATCAAAAATTCCCTGATGTGTTTCGCCGTCACTTCCTACGAGACCCGCATGATCTATTGCGAATATTACTTTAAGGTTCTGATTACATACATCGTGTATCATCTGGTCATATGCACGCTGCAAAAAAGAAGAATAAACGGCAAATACCGGTATCATGCCCGCAGCAGCCAACCCCGCAGAAAATGTTGTGGCGTGCTGTTCCGCAATTCCCACATCAAAATACCTGGTTGGAAATTCCTCCGAAAACGCAGTAAGACCCACACCGTCGGGCATAGCCGCGGTTATTCCCACTATCCTGTTATTTTCTTTTGCAAGTTCGCATATCTTTTCAGAAAAAATCTTTGCATATGATTTGGATGTATTCTTTTTCTTAGGTTCTCCTGTTTCCACAATAAACGGACTTACGCCGTGAAATTGCTGAGGATAATCCTCGGCCGGAGCATATCCTTTACCTTTTACGGTTTTAACATGCACAAATACGGGTCCCTTTATTTCGGATGCCGCCTCAAATGTTCTGATCAGCTGGAATATATTATGACCGTCAATCGGCCCGAAATATGTAAGTCCGAAGGATTCAAACAGTTCTCCCGGAAGAAGTCTGTGTCTGATCCTGTCCTTTGATTTCTTCAAATTCCTGATTAACATTTCGCTGTACGGAAGTTTTTCAAGAATATTTTGTAAGTTGTGCTTTATTTCAATATATCTGTGGGATGTTCTTATATTATTAAATATTTCCGATACTCCGCCCACATTGTTTGCTATTGACATATTGTTGTCATTTAACACAATTGTGTAGTTGCCCTTAACGCTTGAAATGTTATTAAGAGCTTCAAAGGCCATACCTCCCGTAAAGGAACCGTCGCCTATTACAGATACGACTTTGTATTTCTGATTCATTATGTCTCTGGCTTTTGCTATGCCAAGCCCCGCAGAAAGAGATGTTGTACTGTGCCCCGTATCAAAGGCGTCATAATCACTTTCCTCTCTCTTCGGAAACCCGCTAATTCCTCCGAATTTCCTGAGGTGATCAAATTCCATCTTTCTTCCTGTAAGAATTTTATGTGCATATGACTGATGACCTACATCCCATATAATCTTATCCTTAGGAAGATCATATACAATCTGAAGAGCCATGGTCAGTTCGACAACACCGAGATTAGATGCAAGGTGTCCGCCGGTTTTACTTATTTTATCAATAAGAAATCTTCTGATTTCGGCAGCCAGCTGTTTATATTCCCTTGGACTGATATTTTTAATATCATTAGGTTTATTTATTTTATCTAGTACCATTTATCCACATCTTTCCAATTTCCATACGGATAAACATATATCATTTGTTCCTTACGGTTAAATAAGTAATAAGTTCCGTTAAGAAATCATTGTTTCCCAAACTTTTCAATATATCTATGGCTTCCGAAGAATAATTTTCAACATCTTCCTGAGCCTTTTCAAGTCCATACAGAGATACATATGTCGTCTTCATGTTATCCGCATCCGAATGTACCGGCTTTCCGATTACATCTTCTTTGCCTATTTCATCCAACATATCATCTCTGATTTGAAACGCAAGACCTATAAGCTTTCCGGCTTTTTCTATCTTTAACAATTCATCATCCGAACATCCGGCAAGAATTGCTCCGATCTTTAAAGCGGCTCTTATTAATGCTCCCGTTTTAAGGTCAAATATAAAATCCAGTTCTTCGCTTGTTATTGATTGACCTGTTTTTACAACATCAAGAGTTTGTCCGCTTATCATACCGTACAATCCTGAGGCTCTTGAAAGCTCTTTCCCCGCTTTTAATACATTTAAAGCGTATTCTTTATTTAATTTGCTTACGCTGTATGAGACATTAAAAAGTATTTCATATGCATAATTAAGAAGTGCATCCCCAGTTAGTATGCCTATATCCTCGCCATATTTGACATGTGTGGTCGGAAGTCCTCTTCTCAATGCATCATTATCCATGGCAGGCAGGTCATCATGAACCAAAGAATAAGTATGAATATATTCTATGGCTGTCATGAACTGCTCAAGCACTTTTCTGTGAGATTCATCTCCGTTCAATAATTTAAATGCCTCGCTCACCAGCATCGGTCTGAGTCTTTTTCCGCCGGCCGAAACACTGTATTTCACAGGCTCGATAATAAGCGAATAAAACCCGCCGTCTTCCGGAAGATTATCAATAAGCACTTTATTGATATAATCTACCCTTTTTTTTAATTCTATATCTAAGTGCATATTATTTCTCCGCTTTAATTATTCGTTAATAACAGTAATCTGTTTTTCTATCATATCAAGCCTTTTGGCAGTATCTTCTACGAGAAGTGTTCCTTCTTTGTACATTTCAAGAGCTTCTCCCAAAGAAATCTCTCCCGATTGCATTTTGGATACAATCTCATCTAATTTTTCAAAATTTTTCTCGATCGTATCGGAATTAGATTTATCTAATATGTTTATATTTTCTTCACTCATATAAGCCTCCGTTAATCAGGTATCCAATATATTTACGTTATCAATATTGTTGACCGTGGTGCTGATTTTGCCGTCTTTAAGGTAAATACTGACATTATCCCCCACGTTAATATCCCGTACGGATACTATTCTTCTCTGCCCGGATTCCAGATAACCGTATCCGCTTGAAATCCTTTTTACAGGCGAGAAAGCGTCAAGATTATTATAAATAAGTTTAAGTTTATTTTTATTAACATCTATGCTTTTGTGTATAGATGTTAATAATGAATTCCTGATAAACGGTAATCTGCTTTTATACTGAACCGTTATACCGGACAATGTATATTTTAATTTATCGGCCAATAAGTTGTTTGCGCCTTTACGCTCTTCCAAAACGTTAGACAATAACAAGCCTATACGCTCTTTAAAAGAAGATAATTTTTCTTTATTTTGAGCAAGTTTTTTTGCGGGACTTAATGCCGTTAGCATATCATTTGCAGACTTTAATCTGTTTTTATGCTCATTTATTATTCTCCTTGCGGCCGATAATAATGTATCCTTATATGTATCCAACGAAAGAATTATTTCATTAATGTCAAACGCCGCAATTTCAGCCGCCTCCGACGGTGTTGCCGCTCTTTTGTCGGCAATATAATCTGAAATGGTATAATCGATCTGATGACCTACAGCCGAAATAATCGGCGTTTCGGCATAAAATATCGCCTTAGCCACCTCAGGCTCATTAAAAGCCCACAAATCTTCTATCGAACCGCCTCCGCGCCCGACTATAATTACGTCCAATCCCAGTTTATCAAGTGTCTCTATTCCTCTCGCAATGCTTAATTTTGCATTAACACCTTGAACAAGCGCCGGATATAAAACGATTTGCGCATACGGATTTCTTCGTTTTATTATTTTTTCTATATCCCTGAAGGCAGCGCCGTCCGGAGCGGTACAAACTCCTATCCTTGTCGCAAATTTAGGTATCGGCTTCTTGTGCTCATCGTTGAATACACCGGATTTACGGTATCTCTCCATAAGCTCCTGTAATTTTTGATACAGGTCGCCTACTCCTTCTTTTGTAATGCTGTTAACATATATTTGATATCTTCCGTCTCTCTCATATACATCCACTCTGCCGTTGACTATGATTCCCATACCTTCTTCAAGACGAAAGGTCAGATTGGATGCATTGCTTCTGAACATAACGGCCGAAACGGCAGAGTTTTCGCCGCTGTCGCCCTTGCTCTTTATTGTAAAATATATATGTCCCGTGGCATTATGATACTTCACGTTAGAAGCTTCGCCCTTAATATATATATTGCTTAATAAATATTCACTGTTTATAAGTCTTTTAATAAATGTATTAAGTTCCAGCACGGAATATATTTTTTTGTTCTCTTCCATTTACCCCGGCCTCAATTATCCGCTGTTTTTTCCTTAACGATATTTGAAAGAATTCCGTTAATAAATGATCCCGCGGAATCATCTCCGTATTTATGCGCTAATTCGATTGCTTCATTCATGGCAACCCCGTCAGGAATATCGTCATCATACAATATTTCATAAACCGCAAGACGAAGAATGGCGAGTTCCGCTTTGGCAATTCTGTCTATTTTCCACTTATTTGACAATGCTTCGATTTTCTTGTCTATTTCGTCTATTTCGGAAACAATATTATTGACTTTTAATACTATATAATTTTTATCATCTTCGGAGAATTCAATATGATCATCGTTTACATTTTTTGCTGTATCTAAATAATTACAAACTATAAGATCACAATCCTCCGGCGCTTTATGAAAATCATACCCGAAAACAATCTTAAATATGTGTTCTCTTACAGCGCTTCTCGACATATTCTTAGCCATTATTCATTCTCCACGGAAACACCTGTTATTCGTACGTTAACTTTATCCACCGACAAACCCGTCATTGTTTCAATCGCCTGCTTAACGCGGGCCTGCACCTGAGAAGATACATCAGGTATTGCATAACCGTCCTTTATGTTTATTGAAACATCCACAGATATTACTCTGTTGTTAATGTGAATTTTCACACCCTTTGACAGCTTTCCGGCTCCAAGTCTTGACGCTACGGCGTTTGTGATATTTCCCGACAACGCTGCAACTCCCTCTACCTCTGTAGTTGCAAGTGCCGCAATAACAATCAACACCTCATCCGAAATACTGATTTCTGCTATACCGACACGGTCTTTTATGGAATATTTAATATTACCTTTTGAATTACCAGTCATATTAATCACCCTACCTTTGTAAATCTGTCTATATTTATACATCTATGATTAATGATATTAATCAAATCATTGTTTTATATTGGGTTATTATATCACAGTATTTATAAATATGTGTATATTTATAAATAAGTTGCACCGTGAAATATTCATAAATAACAAAAGGCGAAGTGTATTCACTCCGCCTTAAAAAATTCAGAAAACACAAAATGCATCCGTAATTGTTAAATAATCAGCCAACCGTCAGCCTTCTGCAAGTTTTTTTAAGTTTTCTTCAAACGGTGCATAAGCAATTCCGTTTTCCGTAATTATTGCCGTAATAAGATCGGCATCCGTAACATCAAATGCCGGATTATAAACATTAATATCCTCCGGAGCCATCGGCTTTTTAAACCACATACTCGTAACTTCTTCTATGTCTCTTTGCTCGATTACTATATCATTTCCCGTTTCGGAAGCAAAATCAATTGTAGATGAAGGAGCACATACATAGAACGGAATATTGTAACGTTTGGCTGCAATGGCAAGAAGAAGTGTTCCGATTTTATTGGCTGTATCGCCGTTGGCCGCCACTCTGTCGCATCCTACGAACACTGCGTCAATTTTTCCGTCCTTCATAAGAGAGGCAGACATGTTGTCACACGCAAGAGTAACATCCATTCCCGCACTTGACAGCTCAAACGCCGTAAGTCTTGATCCCTGAAGAAGAGGTCTTGTCTCGTCGCAATATATTTTGAAATTATAACCTTTTTCTTTTCCGAGATACATTACGGATGTTGCCGTTCCGTATTTGACTGTCGCAAGCTTTCCGGCATTACAGTGTGTAAGAAGAGAGTCTCCGTCTTTAACCAACGTAAGTGCATGTTCGCCTATCTTCCTGCACATTTCAATGTTGTTGTCATATATGGCACAGGCAGCTTCCTTTATACCGTTAACGATATAATCAAGACGGTCTCCGATATAATCACCCGTAAAATTATCGTTTGCTTTAACCGCAGCCTCGTATGTTCTGTTTAATGCCCACGACAAGTCCACCGCCGTCGGTCTTGACAGATTAATATATTCTCTTGCATCGCTTAACTGAAGGAAGAATTCTTTAATAATATCTTCATCGGAATATCCCTCATCATTTGCAATTTCCATGGAACCGGGAACTTCGTTATGAGTACGGCTGTATGATATCTCCTTTGAAGCAAGATAAAGAGCAAATGCTCCCGTAATACCGATTGCGGGAGCTCCTCTTACCGCAAGTCTGCTTATGGCATCTCTAATATCTTCCTGTGTACTTAGCTTTAATATTTTGATGTCATCGGGAAGCCTTGTCTGATCTATAATTTCTATACAATCATGTTCATCGTTTAATCGTACGGTTTCATAATCCAATATATTCTTTTTCATGATTAATCTCCTTATGTGTTGATTTACATCACGTTCAAATCAAGCCATTTGTCGACATAACTTTTGCCGTTAGCAAAAATATCGCTTTCCGACATAAGTATTTTTGCAAACAACAATAATTTGCGCTCCGAAACGGCTCGTTTTTCCTCATCTTCAATGGATGTGATATCCTTTACCTTTGCCATTCCGACTATTCTTCTTATTATCTCCGTTCCTGCATACCCTGCGGTGTCCTTAAGAATATTTTCCATATATTTATTCTTAAATATTATATTGTCAGCCATAATGTCAGAACATTTTTCATCATATAATACATTTGATTTTTCTAAAAACAAATCTATGATGTCTCTGACAGTGTCCAAAATCCACTTTTTAAATAATTCCGCATCAATATCGTTTTTTTCGGATAAAACTTTGTCTGCATGTTCATATGCAAACAGCAGGTTGGCTACGATATTACCGATGTCATAACCGGCAGGACCGTAAAACGCGAATTCAGGATCGAATACATATAAATGATCCTTATTAATAAATATTGAGCCTGTGTGCAAATCCCCGTGGATAAGAGAATCCGCATTATTCATAAATTTATATTTAAGTTCGGCCGCTCTTGCCTTTAAGCTTTCATCGGAATAAATATTCTTTGCAATAAATTCCCTGTTTTTTTCGAAAGGATTGTTTCTGTTATTATAGTCCGAATAAGGTTCCGAAAACACAAGATGTTCGGTAAGATCACATAAATCCGGATTGATAAATCTTCCGACAAGTTTCTTTTTTTCCATATGATTCATAACAATGTCGCCGGATAAAATCAGAGTTTTTGCAAGGAAATCCGAAATCTGTTCCGCAAAAAGAGGGAACACATTCCCCTTTAACAATTCTGTTCTCATCATGCCGTGTCCTATCATATCTTCCATAACCTGAACACACATTACTTCATCATATAAAAAAACTTTAGGTACATATCCCGGAGCAAATTCTGCCTGCAATCTAAGGACGTTGGCTTCTATTCTGCCTCTGTCAGTGGACAGCTTAAGATCCTTTGAAATCCTAAGTTCCTCCCCGGCCTGTTTAATTATTATACTCTTGCCGTTCTCATTAACGAGCCTGAAAACATAATTAAGATTACCGTCGCCTATTTCCTTACATACAAGTTTATCTTCACTGTCAAAATATTCCGGAAGCTTTTCTCTTATATATCCTTCAATATCCGATTCTGACATCAAAAAATACTTATCATACATAAGATTAATCCTTTCTCGCTCTGTAAACCTCAAGCAACTTTTCTTTTTCTATGGCGGAAAGAGGAAGATCCGGTCCGAGAGCTTCGGAAGCAATAACAATCTGAGCCAGCTTCTCAACGGCTTCTGCCTTACTGAAGGCCTGGCTTACGCTTTTACCGGCCGCAACAAGTCCGTGGTTGGCAAGCAGTACCACATCTTTATCCTTATCCAGGAAATATTTTTCAAAATGAGCATAAACCGCAGGTGTTCCCGGTCTGCCGTATGGGCAAACCGGAATGTCTCCGCCGTAATACATATACCCTTCAGCCATTTCGTTTGATATCGGCCTTCCGACCAGGGCAAATGCCGTTGCATACGTGCTGTGATTGTGTACTACGGCACTTATGTCCGGACGAAGTTCATAAATCTTAAGATGCATACCAAGTTCACTTGAAGGCTTCCACTTCGATTCTTCCACAAGATTACCGTTCTTATCAACTTCCAATATCATGTCGGGAGTAATTTTCTCTTTATCCTGCTGTGTGGGAGTTACAAGAAAGTTCTCGCTGTCAGGTATTCTTACGGTTATATTTCCTTCAAACGTATTGAGCATTCCCAAATCATATTGCTTTTTAAAGTAATAAATAATATCTCTCTTTAAATCATCTTTTATCATCGCAGATATCCATATAAATAACAAAATTGCATACTGTATTAATGCAATTAAAGAAATGTATACTTTTCCTTTCGTATTGTAAATATTTATAAAAGTATTCTACTACAATTATCGTAAGTTTTAAACATTTCAAGCCATAAATAGGCATATGTAAAAAAACGGAAGCATATAACCGTTTTACTCGGTAAATGCTTCCGCAAAAATTAATAATTAATATTTAATCGTTTTGAAAAAAGCTTATTCGCTTCTTAAAGCTTCCACAGGGTCTTTCTTGGCAGCCCTTCCAGCCGGAAGCAATCCGCCTATAAATGTTACCAAAACGCTTATTCCTACAAGAATAATTGCGTGAACCGGATTAAGTACCACAGTAACATTTGCTTCTTCCACAACACTTCTGATTATTGCCGTGGCAGGTATATCCAACAAATATCCGACTCCTATACCTATTCCTCCGGAGAATAATCCGATAATGATTGTCTCTGCATTAAATACCTGAGCAATGTTGGATCTGGATGCTCCCAGTGCCCTTAAAATACCTATCTCTTTTGTTCGTTCCAGTACGGAAATATGTGTAATAATTCCGATCATTATGGAAGAAACCACCAGGGATATGGACACAAAGGCTATAAGTACCGCAGAAATTACGGTAACCATACTTGTTACCGAATTAGCTATCACGGCTACATAATCCGTAAACGTAATTTTTTCATTTTCGGGAACGGTTTTATTATAATCATTTATTGCATTAATCAGCTTGTCTTTGGATTCAAAGCTGTCCGTATAAATATTAATGGATGAAGGATTGTCCTTATCTATCATACCCAATTTATTAAGAGTATCTTCATAAGTAATATTTCCTATGTAATCTTTATAAATACTCAATAACGCTTCTTCATCCGATGTGGTATCAACCCAATTATCCAAGGCCGCAGCCATCATTGATTCATATGTCGCTCCGTTTGTCAATGTCTGCGGAACCATTCCCGCATTCGGCTGAACAGGCTGTTTGGAATTCGCCGCAATCAATGTATAAGTCTGAACTTTTTTACTGTCCGGAAGCGCCTTTAAATAACTTTTCGCCGCCTCCACCTTCTCTTCATCGGTAGATACATTGAATTTGGTTCCGGTTATTACACTCTTATCTTTGCTTTCCAATTGTGCCTTTACGACATCGGATTGTGATTCAATATCATAAATGCGATCAGTCATTTTAGATGTAAAGCCTATAGGAGTATCAAATGTGGAACCGCCGTTTCTTCCCTTTGATTTTACAATTCCCACTATCTTAAACGGAATTGATTTGTCAAGGTAATCTTTTTGATTGAGAGATGACAATTCTTCTTTATAAAATGTTCCGTTACCGCTGCTCTTATAAAATTCACATGTAGGAATCATGTAATATTCTTTACCGATAACCTTTGAATAATCCGATATAATTTCAAAATCGCTGGTATTTACATCAGCTTTATCCGCATAGTCATCATATTCATCCTGCGTAATCAGCCCCATGCTGTATGCCTGCGAAAGTGTTATGGAATTGGCTTCATCCAAAAACAGTACGGCTTCGTTGTATTCTGTAGGCCATCTTCCGCTCACCACACTGTAACCTTCGGTCATGGTCGCATTAACGCCCGTTTTATCTCTGTTTGAAGGTATTTCGGAAAAAATCGTTGACTTCTCCGTATTACTTCTTCCTATCAGAGACGACATCATGCTTAAAGTACCGCCGGTAGTACTTCCGTCACTGGGAGAACTTGAGGAATCAATATATTCACCCTTTGAATCTTTTGAAAGAACAGTAAATGTCATGTCATATTCATATGATACACCGTTTTCTCCTATGTACTTATGAATATCGGAATCAGGGTTGTCAATATACTTTTTAAATGCCGACAAATTATTCCTGATGATGTTAAAACCCCTTAACCCGCTGACAGATCCGTATACTCCCTCTCTCTCCGTCTTACCGGCGTTAGGATTGCTTGTAAATCCCGATGATGTTATTGATGATAAATCAACCGTTTGGGATTGTATAAGTAAAGGATATGAACTAAGGGTATCCTTTTGAAGTGTATCCATATAATCATTTACGCCGGAAGAAAGCGATAAAATAAGCGCGATACCCACAATACCTATAGATCCCGCAACAGATGTAAGAATTGTCCTTCCCTTTTTTGTTTTCAGGTTATTTAAGCTGAGCTTAAATGCCGTTCCAAGGCTCATTCCGACTTTATTCTTACGCACGCTCTTATTTTCGGTTATTTCACTTAATTCCACGGGATTTGAATCAGACTTAATTTTTCCGTCGGTTATGGAAATTATTCTTGTGGCATAATCCTGTGCCAGTTCAGGGTTATGAGTTACCATAACCACAAGTCTGTCCTTTGATACTTCTTTAAGCAGTTCCATTATCTGAATGCCCGTTTCCGTATCAAGAGCCCCGGTAGGCTCATCGGCAAGTACAATCTCCGGATCGTTGACAAGGGCTCTTGCAATGGCAACTCTCTGCATCTGTCCTCCGGAAAGCTGATTAGGCTTCTTGTTTATATGTTCTTTAAGTCCGACCTTCTCCAAAGCCTCTGCAGCCCGCCTTTTTCTTTCGGTCGGAGACACTCCGGCTATTGTAAGCGCAAGCTCAACATTGGATAAAACGGTTTGGTGACCTATAAGATTGTAAGATTGAAAAACAAATCCGACAGAATGATTTCTGTATGCGTCCCAATCCTTATCCTTATAATCCTTGGTTGAAACTCCGTTAATAAGCAGATCTCCGGATGTAAAATGATCCAATCCGCCTATTATGTTCAACATTGTCGTTTTACCCGAACCTGACGGTCCGAGAATAGCTACAAATTCACTGTCACGAAACTTAATGCTTACATGATCTAAAGCGTGATTAACAAAACCTCCGGTATTATACTCTCTTACAACATCCTTTAATTCAAGCACGACATCACCCCGTATTCCTGCTTAATTTGCAATCTCATTTATTAAATACATTAATTTGTGACAAATATCATTCCAGTCATAATTTGCATTTACATATTTAAGACCGTTTTTACCGAGACTTCTGTTCTTTGAGGCGTCATTTTCCAAATTATAAAGAGCGTCTTTAAATTCATCGTAATTGTAATAACAATATCCGCCGTCGGATCTGTCGATATGTCCTTTCAAAACCTTACACTCTCCGTTTACGATAACCGGGCGTGAAAGTTTAAAGCTTTCAAGAACCACCATCGAAAGGCTTTCGTATTTCGATGGCTGAACAAGGGCAACGGAACCCGCAATAGCCGCATACTTTTCATCTTCATCGATAAATCCGAGAGAAATAACATCATCCCGTCCTCCAATATCAATTTCCGTTTTGCCCACAAGCACCAGTTTAAGATTGTCGGTGCAATCATTGCACTGTTCTTCTTTATATTTTTCAAAATAGTCAAGAAGCTGACCTACATTTTTGGATTCGCTTACTCTTCCCACATAAGTAATATACCTGTCCAGATTGTATTTTTTCTTAAATCCTTCCACATCAATGTGTTCGGGAAGATCGACGCCGACACCCCCTATCAGATAAGGTATACCGTAATTTTTAAATACATGACGAACAAGATTCCTTTCTTCTTCGGTATTAAAAAAGAACGCTCTCGGAAGACTGAACAGCTTTTTAAATATACCTATATAAAGTTCATATTCATCATGTGCAAGAGGCAAAAGAATTGACTTATCGGCTACCTCCGGAAGACCTTTCACGGTAGGATAATATAAATATGTAAAAAATACGAATACATCATAATCGTCTTTGTGTTCTTTTATATATTTAACCAAATCCGGAACGAGAGGTCCCTGCTCGTCTATCCACAGATTCTCAACTTCTTCCTGAAGTTCTTCATCTCCCGAATAATTATTTCTCAAAGACATGGATACATTTGAAAATGTATCCGTATTTCTTTCGGCAGTCACTCCGAATCTTCTTATTTTGACATTATTAAGCCACTCTATATCTTCTTTATATTCGTTTTTCCAGGTTATGTAATCCTTTGCCTTAGTTGTAAGAACATCAATATTACAAAACTCAGCCATTCGTTCCGCAAGAAAACGACAATGCTGTTCCGCTCCGCCGTTAACTTCTTCACCGTATCTTTGAATAACAAAGCAAACCTTTTTATTTTTCATTTTTTTCTGCTTCCTCTAATCTCTGTTCCAACTTCATGACTTTATTCTCAAGAACATTAATTTGTATGTCCATTTTCTCAATAACATCCCATAATCTGCCGATTTCGCTCTCAGATTTTTCATTGTTTGTCTTTACAACGTCGTCAAGCTTTCTCAAATCTTTTTCTTTTTGTATAACATTTTCTATCTTTCGTTTTTGTTCACCCGCAAACTCTTTGAAAGAGTGATAATATTCCCTTATTTTATCCTTGCCGTCCATTTTTCGCACCCCCTGACTTTTTTTATATTTTACCATATTTATGTATATTATTCTTTAATTTATGTATTAAATTATCGGATTTGTGTAACAATTTCTTTGCTTCAATCTGTTATAATATTTTATACATTATGGCTTTTTATTATAAAATCAGAGAAATCAATTAAGGGGGAACTATGGCTAATTACAATCCGGCTTCTTCTACAGCCGAAGAATTTATCAATGAACAGGAAATTCTTGATACAATAAAGTATGCTCAGGAAAACAAAAATAATTTAGAGCTTATTCGTTCCATCATCGAGAAAGCAAAGCCGATAAAAACTTCTACGGGATATGTCTGCAAAGGTCTTACGCATAGAGAAGCAAGTGTACTCCTTGCCTGTGAAGACGAAGAAATCAACAGTGAAATATACAAAATCGCAGAAGACATCAAATTAAAATTCTACGGCAACAGAATTGTTATGTTTGCTCCTTTATACCTTTCCAATTATTGTATAAACGGTTGTCTCTATTGTCCGTATCACGCAAAAAACACAACTATCCCGAGAAAGAAACTTACTCAGGAAGAAATCCGAAATGAAGTTATCGCACTTCAGGACATGGGACATAAACGACTCGCACTCGAATGCGGCGAAGATCCCGTTAATAATCCCATTGATTATGTTCTTGAATCAATTAAAACAATATACAGTATTAAGCATAAAAACGGTGAGATCCGCCGCGTAAATGTCAATATTGCCGCCACAACGGTTGAGAATTACAGAAAACTCAGAGATGCCGGAATCGGAACATATATCCTTTTCCAAGAGACATATAATAAAAAAGCATATGAAGAACTTCATCCGACGGGACCTAAACATGATTATGCATACCATACGGAGAGTATGGACAGAGCCATGGAGGCGGGAATTGATGATGTAGGTCTCGGTGTATTATTCGGTCTTGACAATTATCAATACGAATTCGCAGCATTACTTATGCACGCAGAACACCTTGAGGAAGTCTTCGGTGTAGGCCCTCATACAATAAGTGTTCCGAGAGTTAAACCCGCCGATGATATTGATCCCGATGAATTTGACAATTCTCTTTCCGATGATATGTTCGTAAAGATTGCGGCATGTATAAGACTCGCAGTACCGTATACGGGTATGATTATTTCAACCAGAGAAAACGAAGAAGTCCGTGCAAAAATGCTCCACGCGGGTATTTCACAGTTAAGCGGCGGTTCCAGAACCAGCGTGGGCGGATATACGGAAAATGAACGTCCTCACGATACAGAACAGTTTGACGTGTCCGATCAGAGGACACTTGATGAGGTTGTTCAATGGCTTATGGATAACGGACACATTCCTTCTTTCTGTACGGCATGCTACAGAGAGGGAAGAACCGGTGACAGATTCATGGAACTTTGCAAGAGCGGTCAGATTCTTAACTGCTGCCACCCTAACGCACTCATGACTCTTGCGGAATACCTTGTTGATTATGCATCGGACGGAACAAAAAATCAGGGCTTTGAAGTTATCGAACAGGAACTAAATAAAATTCCGAAAGAAAAGGTAAAGAAGATTACGGAAGAACATCTCTATGATATAGAACATTCCAACAGAAGAGATTTCCGATTCTGATAAAATATTCCGTTAATTATTAAACTTTTTGTATATATATTTTATATCCGGCAAAAAAGACTTGTACATCATATTAAGAAGTTGAATCCGATTTTGAATATTTCGGTAATCTTTTTAATATAGTACAAGTCTTTTTCCATACAAAATTGCATTTTATTAAAGTATTTCATCTTCCGATTTCTTATATGCAGGCATCGGAAGTATCTTGTGCAGGTTTCTTATATGCAGTCTTTCAATACGCTCTTTTGAAACGGCATTGTCACAATCTCCGGAATAAATATATTTCTCCAGTTCTTCATATGTAAAACCGAGTTTTTCCTCGTCACTTGAACCGCTGAGACCGTCGGAGGGCGTTTTATATATTAAATCGTCCGGAAGATTCAACTCCTTCCCTATCTGTAAGACTTCCGAAACCGTAAGTGATGACAGCGGGCTGAAATCCCCTGCGGAATCTCCGTATTTTGTGGAATATCCAACAAAATCTTCGGAATAATTACATGTATTAACAACCAGTCCGCCTTTGTCCAGGGATTGGGCTACTCCGTACAGTACGCTCATTCTTATCCTCGGCGGCATATTTATTTTGGCGTCCGGGCTTATACCTTCTCTGTTATTTGACAATTTCTTAAAGTCATCGTTACTTTCAAATAAATCCAAGTATGCTGCAGTGATTTTTTTAATATTAATTTCGACATGTTTAATTCTCAAATATTCCGTAAGCCTGTAACTGTCGTCAATATCATTTTGTTCACCGTCAGGCATAATAACGCCGACAACACGGTCGGATCCCAGTGCCTCTGCGCACAGAGCAGCGGCTATGCTTGAATCCTTTCCTCCAGAAATACCTATGACCGCATATGCATCAGGTATACTTGATTCAAAATATTCTTTTATCCACTCTACTATTTTTTCTTTTGTTTTTGACGGTTCTTTTAACATTCGATACTCCTAAAACATCACGAAAATATTATCGTAAAATTCAAACATACAACAGTCTGCTTACCGTGACAATCATATCCGTGAAGTAAAAATCACATTTAATTACGAATCTAAATGTACATCATTGGGCTATGTGATGCAAATTATTATATAAATATGCTTTAATAAAAAATTCAGACTTCCGTATTTTAAAATACTATTACCGTGATTAATATGCTATAATCTTCCCAAAACTTTGTTTACGGTTATTATAAGATTAAAGGAGGTTTAGCATATGGCAAATATAACAGAGAAAAATCAATGTTTTCAATTTATATGTCCTAACTTTCCAAAATGTAAATGGACCCGTGCCGGACGATGCTGTGCCATAGAAGCAGATCCTTATGTTAAGGAAATAGACGAGAGTATGTGTAATAAGGACAATAATTACGCCTGTTTTGAACCTGATGAAAGGGTTATAAAATAAATACCTTAAATTAAAAGCCTGATTATATAATGTACGTTCCCGTATTTATGTAATCAGGCTTTTTAATCTAAATTCTATGATTATATTTTATTGTTTACCATATTTTTAATAATTTTTAACTTTGATTGTATCTCTAACGATATCATTCCGGTGTATTACAATCTGCATACGCCGTCACTGCATCCGTGTTCATGATTATCATCCGCAATATTTTTATGTGCATCATCCGCAACATTTTCCGTTTCATCATGTGATACATTATCTAAGTCCATTTCATCAAAAATAATTTCATCGTCATTGTGTTCATTTTTCATAGCTTCATTAACGGCGGTGATAAATGCATTTTCTTCAACCGCCCCCTCCAATCTTTTATTTCCTATAATGAAAAGAGGCACTCCGTAAGCTTCCGCTTCGTCTGCTTCTTTCTCGTCATCTCTTACCTCATCGGTAAATTTATCGCTGTCCAATATATTAATAATATCATTCTTTGCAAGTCCGGATTCAACTCCGATTTTTATAAGGGTATCTCTGTCGCTTAATTCAAGTCCCTTTGCAAAATATGCATCAAATAAATTGTTTATCAGTTTTTCTGTCGTTTCCTTATCTCCGTTTAACTGAGCTGCCTTAAGGAGTCGGTGTGCATCAAGAGTATTGGTATATCTCGACTTTGCGTAATCCATTTCCAGACCTTCCATACGGCCGAGTCTTGAAACTCTGTCAACATGGTATTCAGCACCCTTAGGACCTAATTTCATGCTTTTTGCGTATCTTTCCGACGTTGTTCCCGTACATTCTTTAGGCGCATCCGGATTTAACTCATAACTTTTCATTTGAAGCTCAATGCTGTCTTCCATTCCAAGCTTTTTAACCGCTTTTAACAGTCTTGTTTCTCCTATATAACAATACGGACATGCAAAATCAGCCCAATAAGTAATCTTCATTTATACCACTCCCCTCTTTAAATATATTACCGAATTATATTGATTTGTCAGAAAAACGTATTCATAAAAACATCAGTTAAATAATACGCCCGGCAATTGTCTGCCTATTATGTCAGGTTCATTTGCGTATATATTAACTGACTACATAATATATCCATGTGAAAAATAAAACAAATTATATTTTTCAAAAATATTTTACAAAATATAATTTTAGTCCATTTTTGTAACATTTTTGATAATATAAGTAAAAGACGCCTTTCTTTTAAGAAAGAAAAGCGTCTTTTATCATAAAAATATATCAGTTTATTCCGGCGGCATCTTTAAGTGCCTTAACGAACATAACGCCGTCCTGAGCACCGTTGACGGTAAATTCACCATTTACGCCGTCTATAATTGTATAAGGCGTTCCGATTCCCATACTCTCTGCTTCTGCTTCATCTGCGCGAACTTCGGCTTCGAATTCATTTCCGTCCAAAACCTTCTCAACTTCATCTCTGTTAAGTCCTGCTTTTACCGCAACATCAATGAGTACTTTTTTGTCGCTGAGTTCCGAGTTGTCGGTAAAGAAAGCTTTGAATAATCCGTCAACAAGATTCTCCGTTACATTTAAATCTCCCTTTGACTGAGAAAACTTAAGAAGTCTGTTGGCGTCAAGAGTATTGGTATATCTTGCGGTTAAATAATTCAATTCCAAACCTTCAAACTTACCCCAATCGGATATTCTTTTCATTGCCATCTTAGCTCCGGTAGGACCGTAGTAATATCTCTTACATACAATCTGAACGGAAGAATCAACACATTCCTTAGGAGCGTTTTTATCGTATTCGAGACTTTTGTATTCAAATTCAACATCGTTTCTGTCAATACCCGCTCTCTTAATTGCGTCTTCCAGTCTGGCCTTTCCGATATATGAGTGCGGACATACAAAATCCAACCAATATGTAATCTTCATCTTACTTCCCCTTGTAAACTTCTTATAATAATCTCCTAATTTAAAATTCGTTTAATAAAACTTGACGAAATATTATATTTATATTTTAAACCTGCAATTACTCTTTACATTTTCCGACTTCGTCAAATACAGCCGTAACTTCAGTATCAGGTGCCTTTGTACATAAACTTACAATTACGTTTACGCCGATTGCGATGATAAATGCAGGCAATAATTCATAAATATCCAAAGCTCCGCCCATCGGCCTTATTACGAACTTCCAAATAAATATTGCGGCTCCGCCTGCAATCATACCTGATATTGCACCGAAGAAATTGGATCTTCTCCAGAAAAGAGCAAGTAAAACCACAGGTCCGAATGTAGCTCCGAATCCCGCCCATGCAAATGAAACTATCTGGAATACGGAACTGTTTGGATTCCATGCAAGGAAAACTCCGATAACGGCAATGGCCAGCAGGCTTAAACGGGAAATAAGCAATAACTTCTTTTCCGATATTTTCTTTTTGAAAAATCCCACCAAAATATCGTTAGTTACACTTGATGATGCCGCAAGAAGCTGCGAGTCGGCCGTAGACATGGTTGAAGCAAGAATACCGCTTAAGATAATACCCGCGACTATAGCCAGTATCCAACCGTTTTGTGACAGCAGAGAAGCAATCTCAACAATAACGGTCTCCGACGCTGATCCTTCAAGAGTGTTAATGGAACCGTTCTTTGAAAGAGTTAATCCGATAACGCCTATTAACACGGATATTGCCATTGCTACCAAAGCCCAAATTGATGCAACTCTTCTTGAAGTCTTAAGCTTACTTACATCTTCAATGGCCATAAATCTTAAAAGAATATGAGGCATTCCGAAATATCCCAATCCCCATGCCAATGTGGAAATAATATTTATAAATGAATAGGATTTCGCCGCTCCCGTAACAGGATCGTGAGTTTCGGTAAATGACAGATATCCCGCAAGACCTGATGCATTCTCTATTACCTTTTCCATGCCTCCGGCGGCATAAACGCCGAATACGAGGACGATAAATAAAGCTACGGTCATTATAATACTTTGTATAAAGTCGGTTGTGGATGCAGCAAGGAAACCTCCGAGCATGGTGTAAAGTATTATAACAATTGCGCTGATAATCATGGCCAAATGGTAATCAATTCCAAACAGACTGTTAAAAAGCTTTCCGCATGCCGCAAATCCCGATGCGGTATACGGAATAAAGAATACTATTATCCAAACAGCGGCAAGAAGCGTTAAATATTTCCTTTTATCGCCGTATCTGTTGGAAAAGAATTCCGGTATGGTTATTGATTTTGTCTTTTCTGTATAAATTCTAAGTCTTCTCGAAACAATCAGCCAGTTTAAATATGTACCTGCGGCAAGACCTATAATTGTCCATCCCACATCAGCTAAACCGGTCAAATAAGCAAGTCCCGGCAATCCCATAAGCAGATAACTGCTCATATCACTGGCTTCCGCACTCATTGCGGTAACTAACGGCCCCAGCTTTCTTCCTCCGAGATAAAAGTCCCCCATTGTTTTGTTCTTATTTGAGAACTTAAATCCGATACCGACCATTGCCGCAAGATATGCAATCATGGCCAGTAACATTAATATTTGCGCTGAACTCATAAATTTCTCCTAACAGTTAAATTTTACAAACATAAAACATGTCTATAGGTACATTCAAAAATTGTCGCATCTCATATCTGAGTTAACAGACAGTTAATATTAATTTTATCATTTTTATAAAATAAACGCAATTAAACAAAAATCAACGGAATAATGATATGTACGCATTTTCATAAGCAAACATATCATTATTCCGTTAATTTTATAAATTATATATCACAAATAACCGAGGTTTCTGAGCAGCCAGATCCATAATGTCATTGTAAATGAACTGAGAAGTGTACTGAGTGCCGCCGACCCCGCCGAAACACTTCCTTCATGCCCCATGTTTTTAGCCATAATAAATCCGCCTACCGTGGACGCCGAACCGAGCATAACAATAATCGCAATAAGCTTTTCACCCTCAAATCCAAACCATACGGCAAAAGGCGCAAATAATACAACAAATAAAATAAGCTTCATAAATACCGAAAGAATAACCGGACCTTTTTGTTTAATTATACTTCCGAAATCCACCATTGCTCCCATGGCAAGCAGTCCGAGAGGACTTGCGGTACGGCCTATGTACGATATCGTTGTTTCGGCCATAACCGGAAAACGAATGCCTGTCATCGACCATGCGAAGCCGAAAATAATTCCCCAGATGATCGGATTCTTTAGTATACCCTTAACCGATGATTTTATTTTCCCTCCGTCAATGCCGGTATTACCGGGGTTCGTTAACGACAAAACTATGACAGCCGAAATATTGTACAGCGGAACACACCCGATCATCATAAGCGAACCTACGGTTGCCGAACCGTAAATATTTTCAATATATGCCATACCCAAAAGAGAAGCGCTGCTTCTGTATGAAGCCTGAATCACCTCTCCTCTTATGCTGCCGTCTTTAAGGAAATGTGATACTCCCCATGAAATTAATACACTTATAAAAGTAACGGCAAAACAAAAAACAACATATCCGGTGTCCCATATAGCAAATATATCCACATTATGCAGCTGTATAAACAGATTAGCCGGAAGAGCAACCTTAAATACGAATTTATTAATACCGGCGGCAAGGTTCTCACTTAACAGGCCGATTTTTCTGAATACGACTCCGAGCATCATAACAAAAAATATCGGCATAGTTGCATTTAAACTGTAAAAAAGACCGTCCATACCTTAATGTCACCCATTAATGAGTCCTGTAATAAATACGGCAACTATAAGTATCGGAAGACCTATCATAAGATAATATCTGCTCCAGGCAGGAATCTTAAGTCCTTTTCCTTCATTAACTTCTCCGATGTAACAGTCATATCCCCATCCCCATTTTGTTGTACAGAATGCGGTAAACCACAGAGCACCTACAGGTAACAGAATGCTGCTTAAGATAAAGTCTTCACTGTCGAGAATACCTCTTCCGCCTATTAAATGTACTCCGGAAAGCAGGTTGGAACCGAGAGCACAAGGAACAGATCCGATAAGAATTATTATTAAGTTAATAATTACGGACTTTCCTCTTGATATTCCCTTACTGTCCATTAAATTTGCCGTAATATTTTCAAATACGGCTGTTACCGTGGAAAAGCTGGCAAATGTCATGAAAAGGAAAAACAGCGTTCCCCATATCCTTCCTCCTCCCATATGTATAAATATCTCGGGAAGAGTAACAAATATTAATGAAGGTCCCGCATCCGGCGCAACACCGTAGCTAAAGCATGCAGGAAAAATAATAAGTCCCGCAACTATCGCCACAAATGTATCCAATGCCGCAATGGTAACTGCTTCGTTACCCAGACTGTGCGACCTGTCCATGTAACTTCCGAATATCTCCAAGGAGCCTATTCCGACACTGAGAGTAAAAAACGCCTGGTTCATTGCCCCTACAATTACATTCCCCAATCCTACCTGATTGACATGGTTTATATCCGGCATAAGATAGAACTTAACGCCTTCTCCCGACCCCGGGAGGGTTAAACTGTTAATTGCAAGTATGATTATAAGACCGAGCAATGCAAGCATGATTATCTTATTGATATTTTCCAGACCGTTTTTAACTCCCAAACTGATTACGGCAAACCCGAGAATTACTATAATCGACATAAAAAGGATTTGCTGGAATGGATCCGATATCATGCTCTCATACATATATGAAGAAAAAGATTTTCCTTCAACATTTACGGGCGAATCAAATTCTCCCGAAGCAAACTTCCATGTATAATTAAGCATCCATCCGGAAACCGTGGTGTAATACATCATAAGGATATAATTTCCCACCAGAGCAAACCAGCCGTGAACATGCCAAAAACTTCCTTTTCTCTCAAGCTGCCTGTAGGCTGACGTAGTACTCTTCTTTGTAGCTCTTCCTATAGCCAGTTCCATGGTCATAACCGGTATTCCCAAAATTGCGAGAAATACCAAATATAAAATTACAAATACGGCTCCTCCGTTTGAGCCTGCCATATACGGAAACTTCCAAACGTTTCCTATTCCTATGGCACATCCCGCACTTACAAGAATAAATCCGAGACGTGACTGAAAACCTCTGCTATTTTCCATAACATTCTCCCTAATAAAATATTGAAGTATTCTAACACATTTATTTTAAAAAAGGAATTTCAGAAGAATAATTATCCGGTAACAATCCGAAATTACTGCGAAAATCATTACCATATGATAATTATGTAAAAATCACTCATTTTTGAACAAATAAAAAAGAGCTGATTTAATCGTCCGCTCTATACATAGTTAAAATTGTATTTATTGTTTTCACTAGTGTTTGTATTTTGATAATGTCTTAGATTTTTGTGGAGTTACAAGTCTCACAAACATACATTCATGGTCGCAACTGATGATGACCGTTTTAGAACATTATGAAATTACAAGTCTCTCAAACGCTTTTGTCTGCCTATTCTTTTTTCTGCCATATATGCCCCT
>ERZ808040.123-NODE-123-length-75113-cov-15.410856_pt1 | contig 75113 bp, 77 predicted proteins | sample MGYA00380191_ERZ808040 | MGnify/ENA primary metagenome ERZ808040 (study PRJEB31490, sample SAMN06133395) | mouse gut metagenome | isolation source: J6 | host: mice | place: China: Chengdu | collected 2015-05 ...
TGTGAGGCCACCTCCGTGAAGATGGACTACAAGGGCCTGGAGAGCTGCGCCGCCGCCAAGCTGCTGTTCGGCGGCACCGGCAAGTGCGTGTACGGCTGCATCGGCCTGGGCGACTGCGCCCAGGTGTGCCCCGTGGGCGCCATCCACATCAACGGCGGGCTGGCCCGGGTGGACACCTCTGTCTGCATCGGCTGCGGCCTGTGCGCCAAGACCTGCCCCAACCACGTCATCGCCATCCGCCCCGCCGACGCCCACATGGTGGTGGACTGCAACAGCCACCAGAAGGGCGCGGGCACCCGCAAGAGCTGCTCCGCGGGCTGCATCGGCTGCAAGCTGTGCGAGAAGAACTGCCACACCGGGGCCATCACCGTCACCGACAACCTGGCGTCCATCGACTACGCCAAGTGCGACGGCTGCGGCAAGTGCATCGAGGTGTGTAAGGCCGGGTGCCTGGTGGCGCTCAATATCACCAAAGCGGAAGTTGTGAACGGGTAACAAATGAGAAAAAACGCCAACGAGGGAAGGCCGCGCAGCGGCCCTCCCTCTGTTGCGGTTTGGAGGAATTTTGTGGAGTGGTTGAAAACCCATCGAAACGATGCTATACTGATTGCCGTTCTGATGTTCCTGGGCGGTGCGCTGGCCCTGTTCCTGCTGCTCACCCGGCAGGAGGGGGGGGCCGTCCGGGTCCAGGTGGACGGGGAGACGGTGATGGAGCTGCCCCTGGATCAGGACGCCCGGATCGTGCTGGGGGAGGAGGGACACGCCAACACTCTGGTCATTGAGAACGGCGCGGCTCAGGTGACCGCGGCGGACTGTCCCGATCAGGTGTGCGTCAGGCATGGGGCCATTCAATATGCCGGGGAATCCATTGTCTGCCTGCCCCATAAACTGGTGGTGTCCGTGGAGGGCGGCGCACAAAACGATGTGGACGCGGCGGTAAAGTGAGGGGGCGGCTGAATGAAAGCGTCGAAAGTCGCCCAATACGGGCTGCTCACCGCCCTGGCCCTGGCGCTGTCCTGGCTGGAGTCCCTGCTGCCTCCCCTGGGCGCGCCGGGGGTGAAGCTGGGCCTGCCCAATCTGGCCATCGTGTTCGCCCTGTACCGCCTGGGCTGGCGGGACGCCTGCGGCATCTCCCTGGTGCGCGTCCTTTTGGCGGCGCTGCTGTTCGGCAACGGGGCGGCGCTGGCCTACAGCGCGGCGGGGGCGGCGCTGAGCCTGTCCCTCATGGGGCTTTTGAAGCGGACGGGAACGTTCTCCTCCATCGGCGTCAGCGTGGCGGGGGGCGTGGCCCACAACGCGGGGCAGATCCTGGTGGCCATGGCAATGCTGGAGACCTCCCGGCTGGCGTGGTATCTGCCGGTGCTGTGGATCTCCGGGACGGTGGCTGGGGTGCTCATCGGAATTGTGTCTGGGGTGCTGGTAAAGCGCGTGCCAGAAATAAAATGAGGTGATCGAAATGACGAAGAAAATGAAGAGAAGCACGGTTGAGCTGATCAAGGCCATCCTCTTTGCGCTGTGCGCCCTGACCTGGCTGCCCGACTGGCCGCTGGAGCGGGTGAGCTGGCTTCGGATTGTCCTGCCCATCGTCTGCGCCGCCATCGCTGTCTGGAGCCTGATCCGGTATTTCAAAGACCGAAAGGCCGAGCGTGAGGAGGGGAGCGTAGGGTGAACGGCATGAAAAGAGGGGTTTATTTGCTGCTGGCCGTCATATGGGCGCTGGGGGCGTGGGCCTGGATCGCGAACGTGATGCGCTATGCCGAAACCGGCACGCTGAACGGGTTTCACGTCGTGACCGCCGTCTGTTCGGTCGTCTGCGTTGTTTTGAATTTGCTGATCTATTTCCGAGCGAGCAAAAAGGAAAAATGAGGAGGTCCTACCCATGAATTTGAACACAACCGGGCTGTTTGACCTGAGCCATACCCTGGCCGGGGACTACCTGGCCCGTTTTGAATACCCCTGGCAGGCGCTGGACGGCGTCAAGGACCTGATCCTCACCCTGGGCCCCGCCCTGGGGGAGGACTACGAGGAGCGCCAGCCCCAGGTGTGGGTGCATAAGACCGCTCAGATTGCCCCCACCGCCTTTTTGGGCGCGCCCTGCATCATCGGGCCGGACACCGAGGTGCGCCACTGCGCCTTCATCCGGGGCTCCGCCCTGGTGGGGGCAAACTGCGTCGTGGGCAACTCGGTGGAGCTGAAAAACGTGATCTTGTTCGACAAGGTCCAGACGCCCCACTACAACTACGTGGGCGACTCCATCCTGGGCTATCAGAGCCACATGGGGGCGGGGTCCATCACCTCCAACATAAAGTCGGACAAAACTCTGGTCACGGTGAAGGACGGGAACCGGCTGATAGAGACAGGCCGGAAGAAGTTCGGCGCCATTCTGGGGGACTGCGTGGAGGTGGGCTGCAACAGCGTGCTCAACCCGGGCACGGTGGTGGGCCCCCACACCAACATCTACCCCCTGTCCTGCGTCCGGGGCGCGGTGCCCGGGGACAGCATCTATAAAACCGGCGGGGTCACCGTCAAAAAGGAGAAGTGAGCCATGGGCAAATATTTCGGCACAGACGGGTTTCGGGGCAAGGCAAATGTGGAGCTCACCGCCGACCACGCCTATCAGGTGGGGCGGTTTCTGGGGTGGTACTACGGCCGGGAGCGGAAGGCCCGCATCGTGGTGGGCAAGGACACCCGGCGGTCCAGCTATATGCTGGAGTACGCCATCAGCGCGGGTATGGCCGCCTCCGGGGCGGACGTGTACCTGCTCCACGTCACCACCACCCCCTCCGTGTCCTACGTCACCCGGACGGACGGCTTCGACTGCGGCGTGATGATCTCCGCCTCCCACAACCCCTACTGGGACAACGGCATCAAGCTGCTCAACCGGGAGGGGGAGAAGATGGACGAGTCCACCATCCGGCTGGTGGAGGACTACCTGGACGGCCATCTGGAGCTGTACGGCCAGCCCGTCCCCAAGCTGCCCTTCGCCACCGAAGAGGCGGCGGGCAGCATTGTGGACCACGCCGCCGGCCGCAACCGCTATATGGGCTACCTCATCTCCCTGGCAGTGTACTCCTTCCGGGGGAAGCGGATCGCTCTGGACTGCGCCAACGGCTCCGCCTGGTCCATCGCGCCCAACGTGTTCCGGTCCCTGGGGGCGGAGGTCCACGTGATCAACGACCAGCCCGACGGGCTGAACATCAACCGGGACGCGGGCTCCACCCACATCGAGGGGCTGAAGAAATTTGTGAAGGAGCGCGGCTGCGACGCGGGCTTTGCCTACGACGGGGACGCCGACCGCTGCCTGGCGGTGGACGAGAACGGAGACGTGGTCAACGGCGACCAGATCATGTATCTGTACGGCCTGTATATGAAGGAGCGGGGCAAGCTGCTCACCAACACGGTGGTGACCACGGTCATGTCCAACTTCGGCCTGTACAAGGCGCTGGACGCGGCGGGCATCGGCTATGCCAAGACCGCCGTGGGGGATAAATACGTGTATGAGGAGATGGTCCGGGGAGGCCACCGCCTGGGCGGGGAGCAGTCGGGGCACATCATCTTCTCCAAGTACGCCCGGACAGGGGACGGCATCCTCACCTCGCTGAAGATCATGGAGGTGATGATGGCCAAAAAGGAGGCGCTGAGCCGTCTGGCCGAGCCGGTGACCATCTACCCCCAGGTGCTCATCAACGTGCGGGTGAAGGACAAACGGACTGCCCAGGACGACCCCGCCGTTCAGGCCGCGGTGAAGGACGCGGCGGACCGGCTGGGGGACACCGGCCGCATCCTGGTGCGGGAGTCGGGCACCGAGCCCCTGGTCCGGGTGATGGTGGAGGCCCCCGACCGGGAGCAGTGCCGGATTCTGGCCCAGGGTGTGGTGGACGTGATCATCGCCCAGGGGCACCAGGCGGAGTGAAAGGGTAAAATACGCCGGCGGCGGCACGGGGAGCTCTCCCTGTACCGCCGCCGGCGTAGGTTTTACCGTCCGGCCCACTGGGCCATGAGAAGCAGGGCGAAGCCGGGCAGGCCCAAGGCGCCCAGCACCGCGCCGTTGAGCAGGTTGACCCCCAGCTGGACGCCCAGCAGGGCCCCCAGCCCCTGGAACAGCCAGAGGAACACCAGCCCCAGCCCGGACCGGAGGGCAAACCGGCCGAGGGACGCCAGGGGGCGGCGGCAGAGAACCAGAACGGGGATCAGCGCCGCCGCCGCCCACCAGAGCCAGCCGCTCACACCGCCTCCTCCCGGGCGGCGGCCTCCAGCTGTTTGATCTGGCGCACAAAGTAGGAGTACCGGCTTTGCAGGGCGTTGATCTGGTAGACGCAGGCGTCCACCAGGTCGGGGTCGGTGTAGGTGTTGAACTGGGCATAGGCGAAATTGAGCTGGTCACGGGTTTCCTGCATCCCCGCCATGAGCTGGCGGCGGTCCTCCTCCCGGCGGGCCAGCTCCCGGCGGCCGAATCGAACTGCTTGAGCCATAGGCTTCACCATCCTTTCCCAGGGGACCTGGTCCCCCTGTGAAGACTCTATGCCAAGTTTGGGCAAATATTCCAACTCTTATACCGTCCGGCGGAAGTTATCTGGACCGGGCAAAGGTGAGCCCCGTCACAGACGCCGCCCCCGCGGCCCGCAGGGCGGCGGCGCACTCCGCCAGGGTGGCTCCGCTGGTGACCACGTCGTCGATGAGGACCACCCGCCGCCCGGCCAGGTCCAGCCCCGGCAGGGCGCGGTAGGCTCCCCGCACGTTGGCCCTTCTGGCCGCGTCCCCTTCGGTCCGGGACTGGACGGCGGTGGAGCGGAGCTTCTCCAGGGTGCTTTCCACCGGCAGTCCGGTCAGCCCGCCCACCCGCCGGGCCAGCAGCTCCGCCTGATCGTAGCCCCGTTCCCGTCTGCGTTTGGCGTGGAGGGGCGCCCAGGTGACGAGGTCCGCCGGACTGTCCCAGCGGTCCCGGAGACATTGGGCCATCAGCTCCCCAAACAGGCGGGCATGGCCCCGTCCGCCGCCGAACTTGTAGCGGTGTATCCCCTCCCGGGCCCCGTCCCGGTACCACAGGGGCGACAGGCAGGCGGCGCAGCCCTCCACCGCCTTGCCGTCCCCCGGCCCGGTCCAGGGCAGGTCCAGCTGGCAGGAGGCGCACCACCCCTCCTCGTCCCGCTCCAGAATCCGGCCGCAGAAGGGGCACTTGGGCGGATAGAGCAGGTCGAGCAGAAGCTGGAGCGGTTTCACGGCTCTTGGCCGGTCAGGTCGATGGACCCGTGCTCCCGCTCAAACTCTCGGACGCACTGGTTGACCAGATACAAGATTTGTCCGCTCATGGAACGGTCCTCGTAGGCTGCCACAAACTGGAATTTGTCGTGGAGCGTCCGGTCCATCCGGATGCTGAAGTGTGCCTTGTTTTTCATTGCGCAACCTCCCGCAAATGTTACAATAAGAGCATTGTACACCGGCTTCACCAGAAAATCCAGCTATTTTTCCGAGGCGTGGGCCAGGGCGCCCCAAAACTGACAAAAAACACTGTACTTTTCCCTCCGGCTGTGATATACTTCCAGAAACGGCTTCTCCCTTCGGGTCGAGTTGAGCCTTTTTCCTTTGGCGTAAAGCGCCGCAGCGGCGCTTTTTGATAGGCAGAGCACAGGAGCGGCACCGGCTGCGGGGCCGGGGCCGCCTCTTTACCGGCGAGACAGGGCCGGCTGGGAGGCGGAACGGTCCGCCCAGCATACGCGGGGGATCACGCCGCGTATTTTGCCGCGCTCAAAGCTCCTCTGCTATCTACATAGGCACAAAAAGGTGGTCCGTCCGGGACCGCCTATGGTACTATGCGCAAAAATCTTTATAACATAGAAAAGGAGTCATTATGGCGGAAAAACTGAAAATTATCTCTCTTGGCGGTCTCAACGAGATCGGCAAGAACCTGACTGTCTACGAGTACGGCAGCGACATCATCCTGGTGGACGTGGGCATGGGCTTTCCCGACGACGACATGTACGGCATCGACGTGGTGATCCCCGACTTTACCTACCTGATCCAGAACCGGGACCGCATTCGGGCCATCTTCATCACCCACGGCCACGAGGACCACATCGGGGCGATCCCCTACCTCATGCGGGATGTGAACGCCCCCATCTACGCCACCCGGATGTCCGCGGGGCTCATCAAGCTGAAGCTGGACGAGCACCGGCTCACCGACAAGGTGAAGCTCATCACCTGCGAGGCGGGGGAGACGGTAAAGGCGGGCAAGTTCTCCGTGGAGTTCATCCACATCAACCACTCCATCGCCGACGCGGTGGCCTTTGCCATCCGCACCCCTGTGGGCGTGTGCGTCCACACCGGCGACTTCAAGATCGACCCCACCCCGATTCAGGGGGGCATGGCCGACCTGACCCGGCTGGGCGAGCTGGGCAACGAGGGAGTGCTGGCCCTGCTGTGCGACTCCACCAACGTGGAGCGGCCCGGCTTCACCAAGAGCGAGCGGAGCGTGGGCGCCTCCTTCGACGCGCTGTTCCGGGGCTGTGAGCAGCGCATCATTGTCACCACCTTCGCCTCCAACATCGACCGCATTCAGCAGATCATCAACGTGGCGGCGAAATACGGCCGCAAGGTGGCGGTCACCGGCCGGAGTATGGAGAACGCCATGAAGGTGTCCACCGAGCTGGGCTACATGCACATACCCGCCGGGACGGTGGTGGACGTGGCCCATATCAAGACCCTTCCCCCCGAAAAGGTGTGCATCATCACCACCGGCAGCCAGGGAGAGACCATGTCCGCCCTCACGCGGATGGCCTTCAACACCCACCGGCAGGTGGATATTCAGCCCGGCGACCGGGTGATTATCTCCGCCTCCGCCATTCCCGGCAACGAGGACTCCATCGGCAACGTCATCAACGAGCTGTACCGCCGGGAGGCCGAGGTGGTCAACGAGCGGGAGCTGCCCCTCCATGTGTCCGGCCACGCCTGTCAGGAGGAGCTGAAGATCATGCACGCCCTGGTGCGGCCCAAGTTCTTTATCCCCGTCCACGGGGAGCAGCGGCACCTCAAGACCCATGCCAAGCTGGCCCGTGACATGGGCATGGACCCGCGGAACATTGTGATCAGCGACGTGGGCCGGGTGATCGAGCTCACCCGGGACAGCGTGAAGCTGAACGGCACGGTTCCGGCGGGCAAGGTGTTTGTGGACGGCTACGGCGTGGGCGACGTGGGCGCCGTGGTGCTCCGGGACCGCCAGCATCTGGCCCAGGACGGCATGGTGGTGGTGGTGGTGTCCATGTCCGGCGAGGACGGCTCGGTGATCTCCGGGCCGGACATCATCACCCGGGGCTTCGTGTACGTCAAGGAGTCGGAAGAGCTGATGGAGGAGCTGCGGCAGGTGGCGGTGGACGCGCTGGACCGCTGCCAGGAGCGGAACATCCGGGACTGGTCCACCATCAAGTCGGAGATGAAGGGCGCGCTGTCCAACTACCTCTATCGAAAGACCAAACGAAATCCCATGATCCTTCCCGTGATTATGGAGGTATGAGCAATTCCCCCCGCCGGAGGCGGGGGGAATTTTTTGTCCGGGGAAAAAGAGGAAGCAAAATGGGAGAGCGGCGGCGCGGCGAAATGCGGCAAAACCGCGGCTTGATACAGCCGCACGGCGCCCGGCATGGCGGGATTGCTTTTAGGACTTGAACTAATGGCACAGTATATGTTATAATATTCAAAAAAGAAAGAGGTGCATGCACATGATAACTTTATCAGATTGGTGCGGACAAAATCACCGGGAGGATATTCTCCAATGCTACCTGGATGCCGACAATCCGATTGCGCCGGACCTCATTGGATTTTCTTCCGGCAAACGAGTGCGGTGGAAATGCCGGACGTGTGGACAGACCTGGGAGGCTTCGCCAAATAGTATGGAATTCAAGGGGGAAAACCAGACGATTTGCCCGTTTTGCAATCATAAAAGGCCGAGTGCCTTTTATAATGCCGCGGTCCTTTACCCGGAGATGCTCCCATATTGGGATCACTATCATAATAAGGGAAATTTAGAGGATTATCTCCCCAAATCCGGGTATGTGGCAGCCTGGACGTGCAGGCAGGGACATACCTGGACAAGGCCGATTAAGGAGCAGGCGGACGCGGCAGAGCGTTACCGCCGCAATCTTTCCCGCCGGGATGGCGGACTGTGCCCATATTGCAGCTGTAGACGTGTATCGCCCAATTATAATTTGGAAGTGGTGTGCAAAGATGTGGCGAGGCAGTGGTGCTACAGCAAAAACGGAGCGTTGACGCCGCGTGACGTATCCCCCTACAGCCAGAAAAAAGTATTCTGGCAATGCCCGTTCGACCAAACGCATATTTGGGCGGACCGCATCTCAAACCGCACTGTTTTGCTGAGGGGATGCCCGATTTGCTCAAGACAATTTCGCATATCCTATGCGGCAAGGGCGATTTTCTATTATCTGCATCAGAGCGGGCTTGTCTGCTCCTGTGAGGTGCCGGCGGGACGGTACAGAGTCGATATTGAAATCCGGTTCGACCGCCAGGGGCTGCCGCCTGTTGCGTTGGAGGTTGACGGATACCGGCACAGGCTTCCAGAAGCGGCCGCGAGGGACGCGAAGAAAAGCGCGTTTCTGAAGGGAAAAGGATACCGCGTGATCCGGGTAAAGGAGGCAGATAATCAGAGCAAAGAAATCAGGGTGGAAGACGATGTCATTACTTATCCGGCCACCGACAGAAACCTCTATCTGAACCGCGTGATCCAGCATACGCTACTCGTCATCGCGGGTATCCATATTGAACCAGATCATGTGCGTGATCACTGGAAAATAGAGGAGTTCTATTATCACACCCGCAAAAAGCACTCGCTTGCCGTACAATACCCGGATTTGGCTCAGGAGTGGAGCGAACGCAATTCAGATACGCCGGATGTCATATCTCCGGGGCTGGGGGCGAAGCGATGGTGGAAATGTCCTAAATGCGGGAAAGAGTATCAGGCGGCTGTGTCAAATCGTACCCGCCATGGTTCCGCATGCCCCTACTGTGCGCATCTGCGGGCTGACGCAGAAACCTGCCTTGCCGCAGCGTTCCCGATGATCGCATCAGAGTGGGACTATGAGAAGAACGCACCGCTCAGGCCGACAGATGTATTTCCCGGTTCGGATAAACGTGTCTGGTGGAGGTGCGGTCATGGCCACAGCTGGCAGGCCCTGATTTATATGCGAACAGAGCGGAACGGGACAAAGTGCCCATTTTGTCAAGGCCGCGCAGTGGAGCCGGAAACCTCTTTAGCGGGCAAAACGCCGGCGCTGGCCCAGTATTGGCATCCATCTAAAAACGAAATTTCCCCAAGCGAAGTCGCACCGCGCTCCAATCGAATATTTTGGTGGAAATGTCCAAAAGGGCATGAGTGGAAGGATATGCCGAATACGTTACAAAAATATCCGCCTGAACGAGTTTGCCCTTACTGCGATCACCGGAGGACATCAGAGGAATACTGTTTGGCCGCCCAGAACAGGAGCCTGGCCGCATTTTGGCACCCGTCAAAAAACACCTGCACGGAGCAGGAAATTGCACCTTACTCCAGTAAAAAAGTCTGGTGGCGCTGTGAAAAAGGCCATGAGTGGAAAGAGCGTGTAAATCAGATGCAAATTTTTGGCGCCGAAAAAGCGTGCCCGTTCTGCAATAACCGAAAAGTTTGGGCGGGGAACTCCCTGGCCTGTCTGGCTCCCCACCTGGCTGCCGAATGGCATTCGTCTAAAAACCTGCCTGCCGTGCCGGAAAATGTGCTTGCCTGGAGCGGGAAAAAAGTTTGGTGGAGATGTGCCTGCGGACATGAATGGCAGGCGGCGGTCGCGAAACGATATCAGCGGGGAGACGGCTGTCCGTACTGCTCTGGGCATCGGGCTTCCCCTGAAAATTGTCTGGCCGCGCTGTATCCGGAAATAGCGCTTGAATGGGACTACGGCCGCAATACGCCGCTGACGCCTTATGACGTGACAGCGAACAGTAAAAAACGGGTATGGTGGAAGTGCCCGAACGGGCATAACTGGCAGAGAACGGTCAGCGGGCATATAAGAAGTAAAGGCTGTCCGATTTGTCATCACAAGCAGATCCGGCATCAGTCGTTTTCAAAGGAGCACCCGGAACTGGTCGGCGAGTGGGACACCTCAAAGAATGCCGAATCTCCAGATCAATTTGCGGCGCACTCCAATCAGAAAGTATGGTGGCGGTGTAAAGACGGCCATTCCTGGCAAGCGACGCCGGACGCCAGATCCCGTGGGAGCGGATGCCCCATCTGCGCAAAAGAACGCAGAAAGAAACCGCTCCGTGATTTAGATCCAACCGATCAGTCTGATTGAATGTTTGAGTTTCAGGCACGAGATTCTGAAGCACAAGAAATCGCGTTATCCGACCTTTTGGCGCGGCAGGGGAGCTTCAGCACGGTTTTTCCGCTCCTCATTCGATGGCAGGTGCTGAAAACCGCCCTTCGGGCTTTGCGGGGAAAGTAGCCGGGGCAGAATGGGCGGTCACAAAAAAGTCGCCGCAAGCGGTATGGCGCTTGCGGCGACGTGGCTCAATGCGGCGAAAACGTTTTTCCAGGGTTCTGTCCAAATGGGGCCCCCGCAAAGCCGTCCTTTGGCTTTGTGGGGAAAGGAGCCGCAGCAGAATGAGCGAGCGGTGACTTTGAAAAAGTCGCCGCAAGCGATATGACGCTTGCGGCGACGTGGTACGCCCGGAGGGACTCGAACCCCCAACATTCAGAACCGGAATCTGACGCTCTATCCATTGAACTACGGGCGCGTTTCTTTGACGCTCATACAGTATAGCAGGATTTTCCCCCGTTGTAAAGGGAAAATAGAGAAATTTTTTTTGCGGCCGTTTTCTTGTGCAGTTTTTCCGCCACAATTTCCGCCGGCCGCCTTGCTTTTTCCGCCGCAATTTGCTATGCTGAAGCGAACGCTTCAAATTGTCCAATGGGAGGAATCCACCGTGATTACAATACAAAACACCCCGGCCCGCTGGCAGAACGGCCGATTTGTCCCGGCTCAGGCCGGGGAAGGCCGGGAGGGGACCATGGCCCACGCCATCCTCGCGGCCCATAACAGTTCTTCTGATCCCGGCCGCCTGTCCATCCGCTTTGACGCCATGGCGTCCCACGACATCACCTATGTGGGCATTATCCAGACCGCCCGGGCCTCCGGGATGAAGGAGTTTCCCCTGCCCTACGTGCTCACCAACTGCCACAACTCCCTGTGCGCCGTGGGCGGCACCATCAACGAGGACGACCACGTGTTCGGGCTGAGCGCCGCCAAAAAATACGGCGGCGAGTTTGTCCCGGCCCACCAGGCCGTCATCCACTCCTATATGCGGGAGCGGTACGCCGCCCCCGGCAAAATGATCCTGGGCTCCGACTCCCACACCCGCTACGGCGCCTACGGCTGCATGGCCATCGGGGAGGGCGGCCCGGAGCTGGCCCGGCAGCTGTTGAAAAAAACCTATGATATCGCCTACCCCAAGGTGGTGGCGGTCTATCTCACCGGCGTGCCCCGGCCCGGCGTGGGTCCCCAGGACGTGGCCCTGGCCCTGGTGGGCGCCACCTTTAAAAACGGCGCGGTGAAAAACGCCGTCATGGAGTTCTTCGGCCCCGGGGTGGCCGCTTTGTCCATGGACTACCGGGCGGGCATTGACGTGATGACCACCGAGACCACCTGCCTGTCCTCCGTGTGGCAGACCGATGAGCGGACCAGGTCGGCCCTCGCCCTGCTGGGCCGGGGGGACAGCTACAAAGAGCTGGCCCCGGCGGAGGGTGCGTACTACGACGGCCTGGTCACCGTGGAGCTGGATAAGGTGGAGCCCATGATCGCCCTGCCCTTCCACCCCTCCAACGCCTACCCCATCCGCGAGTTCAAGGCCAACATGGCTGACCTGCTCCACCAGGTGGACGTGGACGCCGCCCAGCAGCTGGGGGCGAAAAACGCCCCCTCCCTGGTCAAGAAAATCGTGGACAGCCAGTTCCATGTGGACCAGGGGGTCATCGCCGGCTGCTCCGGCGGCACCTATCAGAATTTGAAGCGGGCCGCCGAGATATTGAAGGGCTGCGCCATCGGCCCGGACGCCTTCTGGCTGTCCTGCTACCCCGGCTCCATGCCCATCAACCTGGAGCTGACGAAGAACGGCGCCATCGCTCAGCTCATGGCGGCGGGGGCGTCCATCCGCTCCTGCTTCTGCGGCCCCTGCTTTGGAGCTGGAGACGTGCCCGCCAACGGGGCCTTCTCCATCCGCCACTCCACCCGAAACTTCCCCAACCGGGAGGGCTCCAAGCCGGGGGACGGCCAGATCTCCTACGTAGCCCTTATGGACGCCCGATCCATCGCCGCCACCGCCCGGATGGGCGGCGTGCTCACCGGCGCGGACGAGCTGCCCGACGTGCCCGCCGACCGGGCGGACGAACAGTGGAATTACGACGATTCCGCCTACCGCTCCCGCGTCTATTTCGGCGTGGGCAGGCCCCAGCCCCAGGAGAAGTTGGTCTTCGGCCCCAACATCGCCGACTGGCCGGAGCAGATATCCCTGCCCGAAAACCTGATGCTGACCGTATGCGCCGCCATCTACGACCCGGTGACCACCACCGACGAGCTCATCCCCTCCGGGGAGACCTCCTCCTACCGCTCCAACCCCCTGCGGCTGTCCGAGTTCGCCCTGAGCCGGAAGGACCCCCAGTACGTCCCCCGGGCCAAGGCCATCCAGGCGGTGGAGCAGCTGCGCCGCACCAATCCCAGCGCCCCCGAGGTGAAAGAGGCCCTGGAGGGCCATGACCCCGCCCGCACGGGGCTGGGCTCCCTGGTGATGGCCCTGAAGCCCGGCGACGGCTCCGCCCGGGAGCAGGCTGCCTCCTGCCAGCGTGTTTTGGGCGGCTGCGCCAACGTGGCGGAGGAGTACGCCACCAAGCGCTACCGCTCCAACGTAGTGAACTGGGGAATGCTGCCCTTCACGACGGAGGATTTGGATAAGCTGAACCTCCAGCCCGGCGACCGGGTATATATTCCCGGCATCCGCGCCCTGCTGGAAGGGGACGGGGAGACCGTCCAGGCCGCCGTCCTGCGCAATGGCGGCGAGATCCCCGTCACACTGTCCCTCCCCGGCCTGACGAGAGAAGAACGCGATATTATCCTGGCGGGCTGCCTCATCAACTACTACGCGGAGGGCTGAACCATGGAGCTGACTCTGAAAAAGGTGGACGCCAAAAATATTTGGGCCCTCACCGACCTTCAGGTGCACAGCGGACAGCGGGAGTTTGTGGCCTCCAACACCGTCAGCATCCTGGAGGCATACACCACCATCACCGCCGGGGGACACGCCCTCCCCTTCGGCGTGTACGACGGCGAGACGCCGGTGGGCTTTCTGATGATCGGCTACGACTGCGCCGACTGGGAGGCCGCCCCCGCCATTGCGGCGCATAACTACTGCCTGTGGCGGCTGATGATCGACGGACGCTACCAGGGCCGGGGCTATGGCCGCCGGGCGGCGGAGCTGGCCCTGGACCTCATCCGCAGCTTTCCCTGCGGTCCGGCGGAATCCTGCTGGCTGTCCTACGAGCCGGAGAATGCTCCCGCCCAGGCGCTGTACCGCTCCCTGGGCTTCGTGGAAAATGGCGAGATGGATGGCAGCGAGGTGGTCGCTGTCCTGCCCCTGACATGAAAAGCGCCCCTCCGCTTCATCGGAGGGGCACTCTTTTTACTTCATCCGAAGTAACCGTTCGATGTGCTTATACAGCAGGAAGGTGATGATGGAGTCCGCCACACCCTTCAGCAAATTGAAAGGCACCACGGCGAACAGCACCAATGTATTCACGCTGGTAATGGCCGGGTTGATGGCGGTACCCATGCCGATAATCACATCCAGCGGCTGCCCGAACAGAACGGAGAAGGTGGGAATTAGGTAGACGGCGTTGAACAGGCTGCCCACCACCGTAATGCACGCGGTGCCCACGGCCATGCCGAGGATGGCGCCTTTTTTCGTCTTGTTGGCAAAGTAGACCGCCGAGGCTGGCAGAATCAGGGCGCATCCCACCACAAAGGTGGACAAATCACCCACAAAGGCGGTGGACGTACCCTTCAGAATCAGCTTCAGCACCACCTTCAGAAACTCGCACACCACCCCGGCCACAGGGCCCAGGGAGAAGGAGCAGATGAGCACCGGAATCTCGCTGAAATCCAGCTCATAAAAGCCGGGGGCGAAGGGCAGGGGGAATTCGAAGTACATCAGCACGGCAGAGATGGCGGCGAAGATGCCCACATAGGCCACCCGGCGGGCCGGGGACTGCTTCTCCGGCTTGAGCCACAGCTTTTCCAACAGCAGCGCTATCCCGAAGATGCCAGCGAATACCACTAAGCACATCAGCAGGAACATGGCGTTATCCGCCACTACCGCTAAAAATTTTCCCGGATCCTTGAACATAATAAAAACCTCCTGAAATAGTCTGAAACGCCTGAAAAGACTGTCTTCCAGGCGCAACACTACCTCAAGAGGGGCCGCGCGTCTTCTTCCATCCGGACTTTAACCGTTGGTCCCGGAGTTTCACCGGGTCCACCGCTTTCGCGGGTTGCGGACTATACCGCCAGTGGGGAATTTCACCCCGCCCTGAAGACATTCATTCACTTGTTTCCCCCATATTATATGCCTGCCCCAGCCAAATTGCAACCCCTTTTCGCAAGATTCTCCTCAAATTTTTTAAAACGAACGTTCCATTTTCTCTTGACCTTTTCCCATTTTTACGATACAATCGTATCAGTTCTATGGATGGAAGGAGGGACTGATATGCCTATGGAGCGGACGCTCACCTGCTGCTTCAGCGGCCACCGGCCGGACAAGCTGCCCTGGGGGCTGAACGAAAGGGACCCGCGTTGCGCCGCGCTCAAGCTCAGCCTGACCCGGGAGCTGGAGGAGCTGTACCGCCGGGGCTTCCGGCACTTCATCTCCGGCATGGCCATGGGGTGTGACCTGTACTTCGCCGAGGCTGCTCTGGCCCTGCGGGAGACTTGCCCGGAGCTGACGGTGGAGGGGGCCGTCCCCTGCCCCACCCAGGCCGACCGCTGGCCGGAGGGACAACGCCGCCGCTGGCGGGATATCTTGGACCGCTGCGACCTGGAGACGGTGGTACAGCAGCACTATGACCGCTACTGTATGCACCGCCGGGACCGCTACCTGGTGGACCGGGCGGGGGCGGTGCTGGCGGTGTTCAACGGCACCTCCGGCGGCACCCAGTACACCCTGAACTACGCCATGGACCGGGGGCTGGAGATCCTGCTGCTGGACCCCCTGCGGCCCGAGGCACCCGCTGTACGGCTGGCCTTGTAACCTGCCCCTCGGCAGATCACCCCCCATACCGTCCCCAAAACGCCTCGTCTGTCCAGCATTCGATGAGGCTGGCGATCCCATCCCTCGACCGGGACTCAGCCCGTTCCAGTGGGGCGTCCCAGTCCTGCCCCCGGACAAGGAGCAGGACATAGCGGCCGTTCCTGTCCCCATCGGGATACCAGCCCAGATCGATCGCCAGCCCCGCCCTCTCGTGCCGCAGCTGAAGCAGATCCTCATGCAGGCAGAAGGCATCACCCTCCCCAGCTCGCTCCGGATCGTATTCAGTGAAATCATTAAACACCACGCTCCACCCGGCATGGAGCCGCAGCGGCTGCAATCCATAATCCATGTTCGGCCCTCTCCTCTCGCGACAAACGCGCCCCCCGGTTTTACCGGGGGGCGTTCTGCTTATTGGGGATTCAGCGTGTAGTTGGGGGCTTCCTTGGTGATATAGATATCGTGGGGGTGGGACTCCTTCAGCCCCGCCGCCGTGATCTGGGTGAACTGGGCGCGGGTGCGCAGCTCGTCGATGGTGCCGCAGCCGCAGTAGCCCATGCCGGAGCGCAGACCGCCCATCATCTGATAGATGGTCTCGGACACCGGACCCTTGTAGGGCACGCGGCCCTCCACGCCCTCGGGCACCAGCTTCTTGTTGTTCTGCTGGAAATAACGGTCCTTGGAGCCGTGGGCCATGGCCCCCAGGGAGCCCATGCCCCGGTAGACCTTGAACTGCCGGCCCTGGTAGACCTCGGTGTCGCCGGGGGACTCCTCACAGCCCGCCAGCAGGGAGCCCAGCATCACCACATTGCCGCCTGCGGCGATGGCCTTGGCGATGTCTCCCGAATACTTGATGCCGCCGTCGGCGATGATGGGCACGCCGTATTCGGCAGCCACCTGGGCCGCGTCAAACACAGCGGTGACCTGGGGCACGCCGATGCCCGCCACCACGCGGGTGGTGCAGATGGAGCCGGGGCCGATGCCGATCTTCACACAGTCGGCGCCCGCTTCAATGAGGGCGCGGGTGCCCTCGGCGGTGGCTACATTGCCCGCCACCAGCTGCACATCGGGATACAGGGACTTGATGCGCATCACGCACTCCAAGATGTTCTTGGAGTGTCCGTGGGCGGAATCCAGGCAGAGCACGTCCGCGCCGGCCTCCACCAGCGCCGCCACCCGGTCCAGCACGTCGGCGGTGACGCCGATGGCCGCACCCACCAGCAGCCTGCCCTTCTCATCCCGGGCGGAGTTGGGGTAGACCTGAGCCTTCTCAATATCCTTGATGGTAATCAGGCCCTTCAGGTGGAACTGCTCGTCCACAATGGGCAGCTTCTCAATCTTATGCTTGCGGAGAATCTCCCGCGCCTCGTCCAGCGTCGTGCCCTCGGGGGCGGTAACCAGGTGCTCCTTGGTCATCACATTGTCGATCAGCTGGTTCATGTCCGTCTCGAATTTCATGTCCCGGTTGGTGATGATGCCGATGAGCTTGCCCCCATCGCAGATGGGCACGCCGGAGATGCGGAACTTGGCCATCAGCTCGTCCGCCTCAGCCAGCGTGTGACCCGGGCCCAGCCAGAAGGGGTTGATGATGACGCCGTTCTCGCTGCGCTTCACCATGTCTACCTGCTCGGCCTGCTGGCCGATGGACATATTCTTATGGATCACGCCGATGCCGCCCTCCCGGGCCAGGGCGATGGCCATGCGGGATTCCGTCACCGTATCCATGGCCGCGCTCATCACCGGGATGTTCAACGTAATCTTTTTTGTCAGCTGGGTGTGCAGATCCACATCCGCCGGAAGCACGTTGCTCTCCGCCGGGATCAGAAGCACATCGTCGAAGGTGAGGCCGGTCTTTACAAACTTTTCGTTCCAAGCAAGCTGGGCCATATTCCACTCCTCCATTTTACCTTATTTTTGGATTTTATCTATTGTACGCTCTGGCTGGGGCACTGTCAAGCACAACCGACCACAACGTCGTTTTTCGGCACTTTCGCCCAGGAGAACTGACCCACGAGCTCTTGGGCTGTCACTTTTTCCGGCCTGTCCAGCAGCCCCGCGTACCACGCCAGCAGCCCCGTGAGCTCCTCCGGAGCGTACCGCATCCGCAGGACTTCCATATCCAAATCCCGGTCCCGCTTGGCCAGACGGCGCCCGTCCTCCGCCAGCAGCAGCGGCGTGTGAAAAAACTTGGGCGGTGCATACCCCAGCACCTCATGGAGCCAGGCCTGCCGAGGGGCGGAGCACAGCAGGTCCCGCCCCCGCACCACGTGGTTGACCCCCATGAGGGCGTCGTCCACCACCACCGCCAACTGATAGGCAAATACCCCGTCCGACCGGCGGACAATAAAATCCCCGCAGTCCCGGGCCAGATTTTCCATATACGTCCCACAGCTTCCGTCCTCCACGGTGACGGACAGGTCTGGGCAGCGCACCCGCCAGGCCGGCCGGCGGCCCTGGCGCTCCAGCGCCTCCCGCTCCGCCGCCGTCAGCTGAAAGCATCTCCCGCTGTACACCACCGCGCCATCGTCCCGGTGGGGCGCGGATGCCGCCATGCGCTCCGACCGGGAGCAGTAGCAGGGGTAAATCAGCCCCTTCTCCTCCAAACACCGAAACGCTTCCTCATAATACGCCGTGCGGCGGCTCTGCATATACTCCGGCCTCAGACCACCCCGGTCCCAGTCCAGCCCCAGCCAGCGCAGATCGTCCATGAGCTGCAGGGCAAACTCCCGGCTGGTCCGCTGGGTGTCCAGGTCCTCAATGCGCAGCACCAGCTCTCCCCCGCTACTGCGCACATCCAGCCACGCCAGCAGGGCGGCCAGCACATTGCCCAGATGCATCCGCCCGCTGGGCGTGGGGGCAAAACGCCCGATTACATCCATTGGCCCTCCCCCTGTCAGTCAAAAAATGTGAGCTGGCGGTCGCCATAGTTCAGCGTAGCCCCTCGAATGATGGATTTCATATCGTACAGAATGCCCAGTTCCCGGCAGGCCGTCGTGAACACCGCCCACAGCCGTTTCGCCCTTGGGCTGGCACACTGGTAGCGATCCCCATACTGCCGCAGATAGCGCTCCCTCAGCCCCTGGCCGGGAAAGGCCCGCTCCAGCCCGTCCAGGAAGTACTCCCGCTGGCCCTGGCGCATAGTGACGCCGAACGCGGGGTAGATAAACCGCGCCCCGGCCTGGGCCGCGCCCTCCACCACCGCCAGCACCCCCTCGTCGCTGTCCTCCAAAAAGGGCAGCACCGGCATAAGCAGCACCCCGGCAAACACTCCGGCCCGAGACAGCTCCCCCAGCGCCGCCAGCCGTGCGCTGGGCGGCGGCGCATGGGGCTCTATTTTCGCCGCCAGTCCGTCGTCCGCAGTGGTGACAGTGAGCTTGCAAATCACAGGGGAGTGGCGCTGGATGGCGGCGAGCACCTCCGCGTCCCGGAGGATCAGATCGCTTTTGGTGGCGATGGCCACGCCGCAGTCATAGGCATCGATGAGCTCCAGTGCGTGGCGGGTGAGCTTCAGCTCCCCCTCAAAGGGATTGTACGGGTCGCTCATGGACCCCATGGCGATGAACGCAGGGCGCACCTTCCGGGCCAAATCGTCCCGAAGAATGCGCAGGGCGTCCGCCTTGGCCCGCACCTGGTCAAAGCCCTCTACGTGGTAGCAGTCACTGCGGCTGTCGCAGTATAGGCAGCCGTGGCAGCAGCCCCGGTAGATGTTCATGGTGTGATCTGTCCCGAACCACTCGGTGGACCGATTGCGGTGGAGCAAATGCTTGGCCGGTATGGTTTCCATGTCCGCCCCCCTCCCGTCGCTTCCCTGCTGAAAAACGCCCCTCCCCACCGATGGGCAGGAAGGGGCGCGTCTCACTTCTTATTGAAAATGCGGAAGATGTCGTCAAAGGGGTCCGCCTCAGGGGGCTCCACCGCCGCGCTGGACAACGGCTTCGGCGGCATCACCGCGCCCACTCCGGCGGGCACGCACTCGGGCTTGTCCTCCTCTTTCGCGGCCTGGGGGGGCGTCTTGGCTTCCTCCTCCTGGCCGGGGACGGGGTTGTTCACGCTGCCAAAGCCGGTGGCGATAACAGTCACCCGCAGCTCGTCCTCCAATGTATCGTCAAAGGCTGTTCCCATCATAAATAGGGCGTCGGGGTCGGCCACCTGCTTGACCATTTCGGCGGCCAGCTCCACCTCCTCCAGCCCCATATCCATGGGCCCGGTAATGTTCACAATGATGCCCTTGGCCCCCTGGATGGACGTCTCCAGCAGGGGGCTGTTGATGGCGATCCGGGTGGCCTCCTCCGCCTTATTCTTGCCGGCGGCCCGGCCCACGCCCATGTGGGCCAGCCCCGCATCCTTCATCACGGCGGTGACATCGGCAAAATCCAGGTTGATGAGGCCGGTGGTCTTAATCAGGTCGGAGATGGACTGCACCGCCTGGCGCAGCACATCGTCGGCAATGGCGAAGGCGTTGGCAAAGGTGATCTTCTCATCCGTGGCATACTGAAGCCGGTCGTTGGGGATGATGACCAGCGAGTCCACCTTCTGCCGCAGCTCCTCAATGCCCTTGGCGGCCTGCTCCATGCGGCGGCGGCCCTCAAAATTGAAGGGCTTGGTCACAACGCCCACGGTGAGGATTCCCTTTTCCTTGGCAATCTCCGCCACCACGGGGGCCGCGCCGGTGCCGGTGCCGCCCCCCATGCCGGCGGTGACGAATACCATATCCGCCCCATCCAGCAGGGCGGTAATCTGTTCCTTGCTCTCCTTGGCGGACTCCCGGCCCACCTCCGGATTGGCTCCCGCGCCTTTGCCGCCGGTGAGCTTTTCTCCAATGGCCAGCTTCTGGGTGGCCTCGGAGGCGTTGAGGCATTGCCGGTCCGTATTGACCGCGATAAATTCCACGCCCCGCATCCCTGCGCGCACCATACGGTTTACCACATTATTGCCGCCGCCGCCCACGCCGATGACCTTCAGTACATCCTCATGGTTTGCGACGGAGTCCATTACAAACGCCATACCCACGTTCCTCCTATGTGAAACAAGTAATAGCTGTCAATTTCAGTCCAAATGACTATATCTTGTTCATTGTACCCTTTTTTCTCCATGGGGTCAATAGAAAATCGCAGATTTTTGGACTGAGGGAAAATTTCCCTCGTCCTTTACTTCCCCGGCTTGAAATATGCCTTTCCCTCCGCCACTGTGAGGTCCAGCGTCCCCGCCACCCCCTCCGGAATCTTTTCGCTGGTCAGCGCCCGCTCCGCCAGCTGAATATAGTAATCATAGTCTCCGCTCCGGGGCAGCTTCAGCCGGTAGATATCATAATCCAGCAACATATAGGTGGCCATCGAGCAGTCCAGCGCCGTACATTGGCTCAGGTGTCCCCGCTTCTCCAGCACGCCCAGCAGTTCCTTGACATACTCCAGGGTGCTCTCCTCCTCCTCGGGCACGCGGATCATACCTCCGGCGTAGGGTCCCACCGCAGTCAGCCCGGTGATGGTCACGCTGTCCGCCCCGGTGTCCGGCTCCAGCAGCTTGCCCTGGGAGGACATGAGCCAGCGGCCCTCCGACGAGTCCACCGACGCCGCCGCCACCCGCTCCGTCACCTTCAGCACCACGCCGTCGGGCAGCGCCTTGCGGATGGACACCCCCTCCACATAGGGCAGCTGCGCCCGAATGGCCGCGGAAATCCGGCTGCGGGGCAGCGTGATCAGGTTGTCGCCCATCTGAATGCCGGAGGCCTGGATCACCTCCGCCGAGGTATAGCGCACATTTCCCGTCACCTCCACGCTGTTCACGCGGAAAAAGACCACGCAGGCCATAACCACCGCCGCCACGACAAGCAAAACGGACAGCACCTTGTAAATGCCGCTGAAGCGGCCTCTGCGCCGTTTGGGTCTGCCGTGTCTGCGCTGCCGTGCCATGGTTATCACCTCTGATCTTATGTATCTGCGCGGAGTGACTTGCGCTTCTCCTTTGTCACGCTTCCCGCCGCTCCACATCTGCTCCCAGCAATCGGAGCATCTCCTCCAGCCCCTCGTACCCCCGGTCTATGTGGTTCAGACCAGACAAAACGGTGGTCCCCTCCGCACCCAGCGCCGCCGCGGCCAGCGCGCCGCCGCCCCGCAGGTCGGCGGCCTCCACCCGGGCTCCGTGGAGGCGCTCCACCCCCCGCACCAGAGCCACCCGCCCCTCGGTGGTGATGTCCGCCCCCATGCGGATCAGCTCAGGCACATGGCGGTAGCGGCTGTCGAATATGGTCTCCACAAACAGCGTGCACCCCTGCGATGCCGCCAGCGCCGCCATCACCGGGGCCTGGGCGTCGGTGGGAAATCCGGGATAGGGCGCGGTGCGGACAGTGGGCGCCCCCCGGAGGGGCACCGACCCATCCCGGAACAGCTCCACATACTCCAGCTTGCTCTCCACCCGGCAACCCGCCTGGTGGAATACGGACAGCACCGTGGCCAGGTGCCGCCAGTCCACCCCCCGCAGCCGGACGGTCCCTCCCGCCGACGCGGCGGCGGACAGCAGCGTGGCCGCCACGATGCGGTCGCCCATCACGGTGTACTCCCCGCCGGACAGGCAGCGCCCCCCCTCCACGGTGATGGTGGAGCTGCCCGCCCCCCGCACGCCGGCCCCCAGGCTGTTGAGAAAGCTCTGCAAATCGCCGATCTCCGGCTCCCGGGCGGCGTTGGTGATGGTGGTGGGGCCTGAGGCGCCCACAGCGCACAGCATGGCGTTCTCCGTGGCCCCCACGCTGGGGATGGACAGCTGCACCTCCCCGCCCTTTGGCCGGCCCAGGCAGTGAATGCCCTGCTCCTCTCTCACCTCACACCCCATGGCCCGCAGCGCGGAGAGATGCAGGTCAATGGGCCGGGGGCCCAGCTCGCACCCGCCGGGGTAGCTCAGATGGGCCTCCCCCGCCCGGGCCAGCAGCGGCCCCAAAAAGATGATGGAGGAGCGCATAGAGCGCATCTGCTCCTCTGAAATGGAGCAGCCAGACGCCCCGGTGGGGTCCACTACAATGGTGTGCCCCTCCTGCTCCACCTGGCAGCCCAGCCGCCGGAGTATGCCCAGCGCGGCGGCCACATCGGTGAGCCTGGGGCAGTTGTTCAGCGTCACCGGCCCCTTGGCCAGCAGGCAGGCCGCCAAAATGGGCAGCACACTGTTTTTCGCTCCATGGACCGCCAGCTCGCCCTCCAGCGGCCGGCCGCCCCGGATATACATCACACTCATGACAAAGCCTCCCCATAGAAAGATCTCCACCCATTCTATGTGGGAGCGTTCATCACTGCTATTTTTTCACCAGCTTCATCAGATTTTTATAGATATCCTGGGCCGCATCCGGCGCGGCCAGCCCCTTCAGCGCCCGGCCCATGGAGGCGCGCCGCGCGCCGTCCGCCAGCAGCTCCAGCGCGGTGCGGTACAGCCCCTCGCCGGTGCAGTCCTTTTCCTCCATCAGCTCCACCCCGCCCCGGTCCAGCAGCACCTTGGCGTTTTTATACTGGTGGTTGGCCGCCACAAAGGGAGAGGGCACCAAAATGGCCGGCTTGCCCAAGGCGGTGAGCTCCCCGATGGTGGACGCCCCCGCCCGGCAGATCACCAGGTCGGCCGCCGCCATCACCACCGGCATATTGTCGATATAGGGCCGCACTTCGCTGTCCGTCACCGCCACTCCCCACTTGGCCAGCTCCGCCGTCATGTCCTCGTAGTCCCGCCCGGCGGCGTGAATGTAGTGGAACCGGCGGCCCTCCGCCGCCCAGCGCTCCACAAAGTCCACCGTGCGCTCGCTCATATGCCCCGCCCCCTGGGAGCCCCAGAAGGAGATCACCAGCGGCTGGCTGTCGGTAAGCCCCAGCTCCAGCCGGGCCCGCTCCCGGTCCAGGGAGAAGAACTCTCCCCGCACAGGAGTTCCGGTGACGGCCACCGCCTTGGCGTCCTTGTAATACTCCGCCGCCTCCGGGAAGCCCACCATCACCAGGTCCACCTTGCCCGCCAGCGTCCGGGTGGTCAGCCCCGGGTAAGCGTTGGACTCGTGGATGGCGCAGGGGACGCGCCGACGCGCCGCCTCGTGGACGGCGGGATAGGAGGCATACCCCCCGGTGCCCACCACCAGGTCGGGCTTGAACTCTTTCAGGATGGCCGCCGCCTCATGCTGGCCCACAGGGAGCTTCAAAGCGCTGCCCACGTTGTGCCGCAGCACCTTCAGACTCCAGGACCGCTCAAAGGTGGACACCTTCACTGTGCGAATGGGATAGCCTGCCTGGGACACCAGCCGCTGCTCCATCCCCCGCTCCGCGCCGATGAACAAAATTTTGCAGCCGGGGTGGTGGGCTTCAAACTGCTGGGCCACGGCCAGGGCCGGATTTACATGGCCCGCCGAGCCGCCGCAGGTAAATATCACTCTCATGTCGTCCTCACATCACCGAAGCAAAGTCCGCTTGCTTCTCCTCTCTCCGCAAAACCAAAGACCGATGTTGCGGGGGCCCCTGTATGTCTCACAAGCTTCATTCTCTCGCCTCCACCTTTCTTATTCCGCCTTGGGGGCGGCAATCTGCCGGGATACGCTGAGCACCATTCCCATCTCCGCCAGCTGAATCATCAAGGCCGTGCCGCCGTAGCTGAAAAAGGGCAGGGAGATGCCGGTGGGGGGCAGCACGCCTGTGACCACGCCGATATTAAAAAACACCTGCATTCCCGTCAGGGTAGTGATACCCACCACCAACAGCGTGCCAAACCGGTCCCTGGCGTGTATGGCCAGCCAATAGCCCCGGATGATGAGCAGAGAGAACAGGGCGATGATGACGCAGGCCCCCACCATCCCCATCTCCTCGCACACAACGGCGAAGATGTAGTCGTTGTGCTCCTCGGGCAGAAACAGATATTTCTGCCTGCTGTTGCCCAGCCCCGCCCCCAGCAATCCCCCGGAGCCGATGGCAATCCGGGCCTGCCAGGGCTGATAGCCTCCGTTCTGCAAATCGCTGAGAGGGTCCTGCCATATCTCAATCCGGGCCTTCATGTAGTCCGTCTGAGTGATGATGAACCACAGGGCCGCCGCGGCCAGCCCGCCGCCGGCGAAGAACCAGTACAGCCGGATGCCCGAGACAAACAGCACCGACGCCGCCGCCACAATCACCAGGATCATGGCCGACATATGTTTTTGCAGGGCGATGACGCCCAGCACCACCACCAAACACACCCCATAGGGAACCAGCTCCAAAAAGCCGATGCGGTCCAGCTTCTCCCCCCACCGGCCGGTCAAGGTGCGCCGGCTCCACTTTTTGGGCGGGCCAAGCTGGCTGTTCCGCTTGGACAGCCGGGCGGAAAAGTATAGAATCACGCCGATTTTAGCGATTTCCGACGGCTGGAAGCGAATGCCTAAAATGTTGACCCACCGCCGCGCGCCGCCGCCGCTGCGCCCCAGGGGGGTGAAGACCAGCAGCATCAGCACCACCGACGCCGCCAGCACAAAGATGGACATCCAGCGAAAATGCTGATAGTCGATCTTGGAGATGACGAACATGGCGGCCACACCCATTACCGCGAAAACAAACTGCCGCTTGAAATAATACAGCGGGTCTCCCTCGGTGTTAATGGCCGGGTCCAGGTTATACATGGCGGAAATATAGGAGGCGGACAGCACCATAATCAATCCCACTGCGGCCAACAAGAGCACCAGCGCCAAAAACGGCAGGTCAATGGGCCCTCTGGCCAGCTGCTGCTCAATGGTCAGGTCCCGCTTTGCTTTTCGAGCCATCGGCATCCCCTCCTCCATTTATAGAACTGATGTTTCACGCGAAACATTGGCGTTTCACGCTTTGCGCCGGGGAACGGTCTCCGGCCCGCTGCGCGGGCCTGCGCTCGTCCTCGCTCCGGTCCATCTGGGGCGGCGCGCCTGCGCTCGCGCTTCTCTGCGCTTAAATCGCGTAGCGATACATCACGCCCACAAAGGCCAGTAGGCAGAACGCCACCGTGATTCCCGTGAAGGTGAGCACAATGCGCACCTCGTTCCAACCGCCCAACTCCAGATGGTGGTGCAGCGGGGCCATGCGGAAAATCCGCTTGCCGTGGGTGAGCTTGAAATAACCTATCTGGATGATGTCGCTCATGGTCTCGGCAATGTAGATGACACCCACAAACACCAGCACCAGCGGCACGTCTAAGGCAAAGGCCATGGCGCACACCGCGCCCCCCAGGAACAGGGAGCCCGTATCCCCCATGAACACCTTCGCCGGATAAAAATTGTACAGCAGGAAGCCCAGCAGCCCCCCTGCCAGCGCCCCGGCGAAAATGCCAATGGCGCCGAACTCCCACCATTTGGCCAGCACCACAAAGAACACCGCCACCGCCAGCGTCACGCTGCCTGCCAGGCCGTCCAGCCCGTCGGTGAGGTTCACCGCGTTGACGCAGCCCACCATCACAAAGGCGGCAAACACCAGATACGCCCCCCATGGCAGCGGCAGGGTCACGTTGACAAAGGGAATATACAGATTGGGCGTGAGGTGGCCGCTCCACCGAAGCAAAGCCAAAAAGGCGATGGCCGCTGCCAGCTGGAGCAGGAACTTCCACCCGGCGGTGAGGCCGGTGTTCTCGTGCCGGCGGATTTTGGCGTAATCGTCAATGAAGCCGATGGCGCCGCACACCAGGGCGAAGCCCAGCACAAACAGCGCCTGCCAGCTGCCCTGGGCGATGTCCTGCCAGCCGAAAATCAGCACCGACACGATGATGGCCGCGATGAACATTATGCCGCCCATAGTGGGGGTGCCCTCCTTGCTTTTGTGCCAGTTGGGGCCGATCTCCTTGATGGACTGCCCCGCGTGCAGCGCCCGCAGTGCAGGTATGAGAAACCATCCCACCACTGCCGAGACCACAAAGGCGGTCACTGCCGCCAACAGAATCCGCATTGTCATAATTCCTACCTCTCCTCTTTCGTATTCCCAATTCTCTCTCGTCAGCTTCCATTCAGACGCTCCACCGCATCGTTCAGCGGTAGGCCCAGGGCCAGGGCCCCCGCCAAGGCGGCCAGATGGTCGTACAGCCGGGGCTCCTCCCCCGCGCGCACCCTTACCCGCATCAGCTCCTGGCCGGCCAACACCTCAAACTCCAACCGCTCCCCCCGCAGGCGGACATTTTTCGCGGTCAAATCCGCCTGGGGCCTGCCGTCGGAGTAGGCGTACACCAGCCCACCGCAGGCTGCGGCAAAGCGGCGGCCCTCCGGCTCGTCCAGGCCCACCACCGTCACCGGCGCCCGGCGGGACAGCGCCCACCGAGCCGCGGCGCAGCCGCTCAAGCCCCTCTGGGCCGGTTGGTCGAAGTTCTCCACCACCACCGCCCGGCAGGGCCGCTCAAAGGCCGCCGCCTGGCAGGGAGTGAGCTCCACCACCGGGTGGGGCAGCAGCTTTCGAAGCAGCTGGGCCGTCAGCGTGCCGCCCCGCCCCACCACCGCCACCGGCGTCCGCCACCGGCTATTATTGGTCGCCATAGTTGATACTGCTGACAAAGCGCACCTCCACAACTGTGCCCGGGGACACCATCGTCCCCCCGTCAATCGACTGTCCCGCCGCAACCACGCTGGGATCGTTGTAGTCCGCTACGCCGGTGGCCCGCAGGAACAGCCCCATCTCCTCCAGCGTCTCCTTGCACTTGGTCGGGCTTACGCCCATCAAATTAGGCGTTTCCACCTGCTCCTCCGGCACCGTCTCGTCCAGATACAGCACCACCGTGGACCCGCCGGGGATGGACACGCCGGGGGAGGGCAGCTGCCCGGTGACAATGCTTCCCGTTCCCACGGTGCGCACATTGAACCCGGTATTTTGCAGCGTGCCCTTGGCCACCGTCAGCTCGCTGCCGATGACGCGGGGCATCAAGGTATCCTCCGCACCGGCCAGCTCGCCCTCGCTGTACTGCTTCTCCACACCCATATAGTCCAGAATGCTGGCAATCAGCGACCCCGCCATCGGGGCGGTGATATTGCCGCCGCTGATATAGGTGCCCGACGCGGTGTAGTTGGAGCCCGGCGACGAGCGCCTGGGCGAGTCATAGGCCAGCAGCACCAGCACCTGGGGATCGTCCGCCGGGGCGAAGCCCATGAAGGAGCAGATCACATCGTCCCCTTCCTCGTCCCGCTTCTCCGAGGTGCCCGTCTTGCCGCCGATGCGGTAGCCGGCCATGCTGGCGTTATGGCCCGAACCGTTGGCCACCACGCTCTCCAAAATGCTCCGGACGGTGTCGGAGGTGGTCTCGCTAATGACCTGGCGCACCTCAGAGGTCTCGTGGTAATACACCGTGCCCCCGTCGCTGTCGGTGATGGACTGTACCAGGTAAGGCTCCAGCAGATGTCCGCCGTTGATGACGGCGGCAAAGGCGGTGATCATCTGGATGGGAGTGACCTTCATGGTTTGGCCAAAGGAGGAGATGGCCACCGACATGGTGCCCGTGGGGCCCTTAAACTGCTCCTCCGGCCAAAACACCTGCGTGCCCTCCCCCACCAGGTCGATGCCGGTGCTGGAGCGCAGGCCGAAGTCATTAAAGTATTTCCACATGATCTCCGGACCCATTCTCAGACCAATGTCCATCAGCGCCACGTTGCAGGAGTTCTCCACCGCTTCTGTGAGGGTCTGGTCCCCGTGGCCGGTGTGCTTGTGGCAGTGCACGGGCTGGGTGCCTGGCACCACCACCTTGGAGCCGCCGCAGTAAAAGCGGTCGTTCAGGGTGACGTAGCCCTCCTCCAAGGCCATGGCCACGGTGATGGGCTTGAACACGGATCCCGGCTCGTAGGCGTCCGCCAGCGCCCGGTTGCGCCACTGCTTATCCCGGGCCTCCCTCCGGGCGGCCGTGTACTCGTCGCTGTCCTCCCCCTTTTCCGCCGCTATGGCCTCCAACTCCGCAGCCAACTCCTCATTGACGATGGCGGCGTAGTGGTTGGGGTCGAAATCCGGGGTACTGGCCATGGCCAGGATTGCCCCGGTCTTGGGCTCCATCACGATGCCAAAGGCCCCATTTTTCACGTCGTAAGTGGCGATGCCCTCCTCCATGGTCTGTTCCAGCATGGCCTGAATGCGCTCGTCCAGGGTGAGGGTCAGGTTGCAGCCGTCCTGGGCGTCGAAATACATCTCGTAGCCGGAAATCATCTCCATGCCGTGGCCGTTTTTGGAGGTCACAACGCGGCCCCGCTCGCCGGACAGGGCGTCCTCATACAGCGCCTCAATCCCCATGGCGCCCACCTTATTGTCTCCGCTGTTTTCATTTTTGGACATATAGCCCAGCACATGGGAGGCCACGGAGGAATAGGGATAATACCGCTTGCTGTTGGGGGTGAGGTAGAGCTGCTCTGAAAGCCTGTTTTTCTGTACAAACTCCCGGACCTTTTCCGCATCCTCCTCCTCCAGCTCCGTGGCCACCTCCACATAGGCGTTGCCCGTGTTCTCCATCCGCGCCCAGAGCCACTCCTCGTCATAGTCAAAGGTATCCGCCAGCCAATCCACAATCATCTCCCGCTTGTCACGCAGAGCCTGGCGGTATTCGCTCTCTGTCTTGTAGTCCTCCTCCTTCACCGAACCGTACACTCCCCTGGGGGACAAAATCAGCTTATAGACGGTGGCGGACATGGCCATGGTCCTGCCCTCCCGGTCATAGATGGTCCCCCGGCTGGCGCTGACGGCCACATCATTTCTCTGCTGGTTGGCCGCCCGCTCATCCCAGTAGCTGTGCTCCGTGATCTGCAGCTTATAGAGCTGGACAATCAAGGGGATAAACAGAACCACTCCCAATGTCACCATGAGAAAAATCGTACGCCGGAACAGGCTGCGGTTGCTCCTGCCGTGGTCGCCCCGGTGGGGCTTTTGCTTTTGAACCTGCATAGGCCTTCGCTCCTGAATCCTCAGATATGGGAAATAGGGCGCGGGAAACTGTCGTATTCCTCGCGCCCTGATGTTTCTCTATACGCAGTTTATGTCCCTCTCCGGCCCGCTTATGACAGCAAATTGGAAAGGTAGTTCTCCGCCCGCTGGAGCAGGGCGGACAGGCCATCCCCGGCCCCGTCGTAGTAGACCACGCTGTCCTCGGCGGACAGGTCCAGGTACACGGTCTGGCCCGCTCCCGCCCGCACCATGGAGCCGTTGGAGAGAAATTGCTTTTCAATGGCCTCCAGATCAAAAACCAGCTCGTACTTCGCCTGAAGCCGCTGCCCCTCGTCCTGGAGGCTGAGCAGGTCGGAGCGCAGATTCACAATATCGTTGTTCAGCACCGCCAGCTTCGCGCTGCTCACCACCAGCAGCAGCGCGCACACCAGCACCGCAAAAATGCCCACCACCGCAAAGGGCGCCACAGCGCTCTGGGTGCGAACCTGTACGCTGGGACGGACAACAGGCTGTCTGCGGGGCCGGATTTGCGGCCGCCTGGGCTGCTCCGGGCGGCGGACGGGATTGCCCGCTCGCTGTCCCCGCCGGGAAGGCGCGTGTGCCGGCGCCTGTTCAAACTCCGGCTGATAAGCCACACTGCCATAGGTGCGGTATTTTCTGCTACTGCTGTTCCTGCGCTCACTTGCCATGGGGCACTCTCCTTTGTCCTTGGTCCACGCCCCCGCAGCGGTGTCCGCAGGGTCCTAACGCGAAAGTCTTTCCGCCACTCGGAGCTTGGCGCTGCGGGCGCGGGGGTTCTCCTCCAGCTCTTGCTCCGATGCGGTGATGGGCCGCTTGCCCACGAGCCTCACCCTGGGGGTTTTGCCGCACACGCACACCGGAAAATCCGGCGGACAGGTGCACCCCTTCGCCCACTGGGCGTAAGCGGTTTTCACCAGCCGGTCCTCCAGGGAGTGGAACGAGATCACAGCCAGCCGCCCGCCGGGATTCAGCGCCTTCCACGCCCCCTCCAGCATCCGCTCCACCTCGCCCAGCTCATCGTTCACCGCAATGCGGATGGCCTGGAAGGAGCGCTTGGCGGGGTGCTGCTTCTCCCTCCTCGCCTTGGCGGGCATGGCCGAGCGGATGAGCTCCGCCAGCTGCCCGGTGGTCTCGATGGCCGCCCTCGCCCGCTCCCGGACAATGGCGGCGGCGATGAGGCCGGAATAGCGCTCCTCTCCGTACTGCCACAGAATGCGGCGCAGCTCCTCCTGGTCCCAGCCGTTCACCACGTCCCGGGCAGTCAGGGGCGCGGACTGGTCCATGCGCATATCCAGCGGCGCATCCTGAAGGTAGGAAAAGCCCCGGCTGCCGTCATCCAGCTGAGGGGAGGACACCCCCAGGTCAAACAGCATCCCATCCACCCCATCGACGCCCAGCCCGGCCAGAATTTCCGTCAGGTCCCCGAAGTTTCCCCGCACCAGGGTCACTCGGTCCATGTATCCTTCCAGGCGGCGGGGCGCCTCGTCCAAGGCCGCCTTGTCCCGGTCAATGGCGATGAGGCGCCCGGCGGTCAACCGCTTGGCGATCTCCCGGGAGTGGCCAGCCCGGCCAAGAGTTCCGTCCACGTATACGCCGTCCGGCCGGACACTCAGAGCGTCCAGGCACTCATTTAAAAGCACCGGCTTATGGGTATATTCCATATCAAATCCCCAGGTTCTTCATCAGGTTGGCAATGGTCTCAGGATTGAGCTGCTGCTGGGTCTTGGCCTTCCAGTTGTCCGCACTCCAGATTTGAGCCCGGTCGTTATTGCCGGTGACCACCACGTCCCGGTCGATTTTGGCGTAATCCTTCAAGTAGGAGGGAATCTGAAAACGCCACTGCTTGTCCGCCTCACACAGCTGTGCGCTGGCAAAAAACAGGTCCATGGCCGCCGCGTCGGTGGTGGACAGCTCGGACACCCGCGCGCGCAGCTTGTCCCAGGTCTCCATAGGGTACAGGGTCAGGTTCTCCTTCACCCCCACCGCCAGATAGAACGCGGACCCCAGCTTATCCCGCAGCTTGGAGGGCACAATGAGACGGCCGGCGTTATCAATGCTGTGCTCATAGGTGCCAGTCATCCCGTATCCCTCCATTCCACTCCATGAAATGGTTCTTCTCCTCCATTTCACTCCATTGTGCTTTTCAGTATACAGGACCCACCCATAAATTGCAAGAACTTTTTTTCGGCGAATTCCCCCTCTTTTCGGGTTCTGACAGCAGATTTTTATCGAACGGCTATTCGTTTCCTTTTTGCATACTCTCTCTGCTGGAACCGTTTCCGGGCCTTTCTCCATATCCTGCAGGGCGCGAAAAAGCCCTGCCGCACACTCGGCGGCAGGGCAAAATTCCATCGTTCTCTTTTTTTGGGCTCACATATCCGCCTCGGCATCGTACATCCGGCTGCCGCCGGACTGCCCGGAGGAGGAAGAACTGGTCCCCCCTCCCATGCCGGAGCGGAACTGGTTATGTACCTGGCGCATCTCCGCGTGGGCGGAGGCCAGGGCATCCTCGGTGCGCCGCAGCAGGTCCACACAGTATTCGTTGGTCTCCCGGCAGGTTTTTTTCGCCTCCGCCTCGGCATGGGCCACGATCTCCCGCGCCTTCTGGCGAGCCTGATTCATCACCGGGGCCTCGCTCACCATCTGATTGGCCTCAATCTCCGCCCGCTTGCGGATCTCCTCCGCCTCCCGTTTGGCGGCGGCCAGATACTCGTTGCGGGCGCTGAGAATTTTCCGGGCTTCGGCCAGGTCCACCGGGAGCTGCTTTTTTGCGTCCTCAATGAGATCCAGCGCCTTATCCCGGTCGATCACGCACTTGTCGCCGCTGAAGGCAGCATTTTTTGCCTCGTCGATCATATCAAAAAGCATATCCAGCAGTTCATCTACGGCAGTCGCCATATTCTGATCTCTCCTTATCTCCTTAGCGTTTCCGACGTGCGTTCCATCCCATCTACTACCCGGCGCTGTCCGCCACCTTGGCCCGCACCTGCTCGATAATCTGCCGGGGGACAAAGTCGGACAAATCCGCGCCATACCTGGCCAGCTCCTTCACCACGGTAGAGCTGAGATAGGCGTACTTGGGCCGGGTGTAGAGGAATACCGTGTCCAGCCTGGCGTTCAGCTTGGCGTTGATCATCGCCATCTGTATCTCCGATTCATAGTCGGACACCGCCCGCAGCCCCTTCACCAGCACCCTGGCCCGGTTGCGCTTGGCGTAGTCCGCCACCAGCTCCCTGGAGCAGTCCACCCGCACGTTGGGCAGCTCCTCCGTCACCCGGCGGATCAGCTCCACCCGCTCCTCCGGGGAAAACAGCCCGCCATCCTTGGCGGAATTGACGCTGACGCAGACGATGAGCTCGTCAAAAATGGCGGCGGCGCGCTTGATGACGTCCAGATGGCCCAGCGTCACCGGGTCAAAGCTGCCGGGGTAGATAGCGCGTCTCATGGATCATGCCCTCCTGCGATAAATGGTCACCTTGATTTTGCCGTACCGGTATTCGCCGCCCTGTTCATAGGGACCCGGCAGGGCGGGCAGCGTATGCTCCACCGGGCTTTCGCACACTATTATACCATTTCCTGTCACAATGTCAATCGCCGCGATGCGCTCCAGTGCGCGTTCCAGATTTCCCGAGGCATAGGGTGGGTCCAGAAAGACCAGGCCGTACTTCTCCCGGGCGCGGCCCAGAAAGGCGGAAAAGTCCTTTCCGTGAAAGGCGGAGCGGTCCTCAAACCCGCAGGCGCTCACGTTGCGCCTTGTCACCTTCAACGCCGCCGGGGCGCTGTCCACAAAGTCGCAGAAGGCCGCCCCGCGGCTGAGCGCTTCCACGCCCAGCTGACCGGTGCCAGCGAACAAATCCAGCACCCGCCTGCCCTCAATGTCGAACTGGATGGCGCTGAACAGCCCCTCCTTCACCCGGTCGGTGGTGGGGCGTGTGGACAGGCCGGGCAGCTCCTCCAGCCGCCTGCCCTTTGCGATCCCGGTGATCACTCTCATGGCGCGTCCTCCTTGTCTGCTGGTCCCTCTGTGGGGTGGAAGTGGGCGTATACCGCCTGGGCGGTGTTTTTGGGCACCGCCGCCGCCAGCTCGTCCAGCGTGGCGGCCCTCACCGCCTTCACGCTCTTAAACTGCTTGAGCAACTGGGCCTTCCGGGTGGGCCCCACCCCGGGGATGCCGTCCAGGGCCGAGCCCTTCAGGTGCCCCGCCTGCTGCTGGCGGTGGAACTCGATGGCAAAGCGGTGGGTCTCCTCCTGGATTCGGCCCACCATGGCGAACAGGGCCTGGTTGGCCTGTATGCCGATCTCCCGGCCGTCCCCCGCCTCCAGGGCGCGGGTGCGGTGGCGGCTGTCCTTCACCATGCCGTAGGCCGGAATGTCCCCCAGCCCCAGGTGCGCCAGCGCCGCCTCGGCGGCCCGCACCTGCCCCGCGCCGCCGTCGATGAGCAGCAGGTCCGGCTTATCGGCGAATTTCTCGTCCCCGTCCAGGTACCGCCTAAACCGCCGCTCCACCACCTGCTCCATGGAGGCGTAGTCGTCGGCATGGGGCATATTTTTCAGCTTGAAATGACGATAGTCCCGCTTCAACGGCCGGCCGTCGATGTGCACCGTCATGGACGCCACGATGTCCGAGCTGCCCGTGTTGGAGATGTCGAAGGCCTCAATCCGCCGGGGCGGCTCCTCCAGCCCCAGCAGGACTCCCAGCGCCTCGGTGAGCTTGGAGCGGCGCTCCTCCGCCGTGGTGGCCCGGAGGACCTCCTCGGCGGCGTTCTCGTTGGCCAGCTTCACCAGCTCCATCTTGGCCCCCCGCTGGGGGGTGAGCACCTCCACCCTGCGGCCCACAGCCTCCGTGAGCATTCGGGCCAGCTCCACCTGCTCGTCAATGTCGCAGGGCAGCAGAATCTGCTTGGGCAGCTGACTCCGCCCCCCATAATATTGAGCCGCCAGGGTGGACACAGTGGTCTGCTCGTCCTCCATGGGAACGCCCAGCAGCTCCCAGTCCTTGGCCGCCAGCTCGCCGCCGATGTAGTGCAGCACCACAAAGCAGCTCTTGGCCTCCCCCCGGTGGTAGCCCACCACGTCCGTGTCCGCCAGGGACCCGGCCACCGCCTTCTGCCGCTTGGACAACAGCTGGATGGAGCGGATCCGGTCCCGCAGCTGGGCGGCCTTTTCAAAGCGCAGCTCCGCCGCCGCCAGCTCCATCTCGTCGGTGAGCTCGCCCACCACCTCGTCCAGCCGTCCCTCCAGCAGCCGTACCGCCTGGTCGGCGGAGCGTTTGTACTGACTTTGGTCCATCTCAGGCCGGCAGTAGCCGTCGCATACGCCCATATGAAAGTTGAGACAGGGGCGCTCCCGGCCGATGTCCTTGGGAAATCTCCGGCGGCACGCGGGCAGGCGCAGAGCCTCTCGCAGCGCGTCGATGATGCCCTGGCTGGCCCCCCGGCTCCCATAGGGCCCGAAGTACCGCGCCCCGTCCTCCTCCACCCTGGAGGCCAGGGAAAACCGGGGGTAATCCCCCGGCGACAGCCGGATATAGGGGTAGCCCTTGCTGTCCTTGAGCAGAATATTGTAGCGGGGCTGGTGGCGCTTGATGAGGGCGCACTCCAGCACCAGGGCCTCGAACTCGGACTGGACCACGATCACGTCGAAGTGGTCGATCTGGCTGACCATGGCGCGGGTTTTCTCATTGTGGCGGGATTGGTCCTGGAAATACTGGCTCACCCGGTTTTTCAGCGCCTTGGCCTTGCCCACGTAGATGACCTCGCTGGCCGCATTCTGCATGATATACACGCCCGGCTTCAAGGGCAGGGCGTGGGCCTTGTCCCGCAGTTCCTCGAATGTCAATGAGACCACCCCCAAACCGTCAAATCAACCACAAAGCGTAACCCCATCCGCTCAGCCGCAGGCTGTGGGCCTGCCAGCCTACGCTCGCGCTTCTTTCCTGTCACGCTCGCGTTGGGCTGGCTTACGACCCGGCTTCCCTCCGACTCGGACTGGTCTCCGGCCCGCTGCGCGGGCCTGCGCTCGTCCTCGCTTCGGTCCATCCGGGCCTGCCAGCCTACGCTCGCGCTTCCTACGAAAAAAGCGCCGCTTTCAGCGGCGCTTTTCAAGATTTCGCTGGATTACTCGGTAAACTCGGAATTGATCAGCTCCACCAGGGCGCTGATGGCGGCCTCCTCGTCGGCGCCGTCGGCAATGAGATTGATCGCCGTACCCTTCACGATACCCAGGGACAGAACTCCTAACAGGCTCTTGGCGTTGACGCGGCGGTCGTCCTTCTCCACCCAGATGGAGCTTTTGAACTCGTTGGCCTTTTGAATAAAAAACGTAGCGGGACGGGCGTGCAGACCGACCTGGTTATTTACCGTAGTCTCTTTCATAAACATGAGCGATTCCCTCCATCAAAAAGTTTCAGCACCGGGCAGCTCATGCCGCCTGCCCGCCCTCATACCGAATCTTTACATGGTGATAGAATACCAAATTTAGCCCCTAAACGTCAAGAGCAATTTCACCAAAAATCACGGCGTCCATTCATTAAAACCGCCCAGAAGTCACCAGTGGGGTGCACGACCTCACGGCCGCCGTCGCCCCGTCCTCACGGCGCGGCGGCTTGGACGCGGTTGCTATTTTAACGTGGCCACCGTCACGCCGTCCTCCCCCTCACCGTACACGCCGGGGCGGTACTCCTTCACATAGCGGCTCTTTTTCAGGTGGTCCCGAACCGCTTTTCTCAGCGCTCCGGTGCCCTTGCCGTGGATGATGGTCACCGTCTCCAGCTTGCCCATGAGGGCGTTGTCCAAAAACAGGTCCACCGCGCCCAGCGCCTCATCCACCATCATGCCCCGCAGGTCCAGCTCCGCCTTGGCCGCCGACGCCCGGAAGGGCCGGGACACGGAGGCGGCGCGCTGCTTGTCCTTCGCGCTCTGCTTTTTCCGGGCGGTGACATCCTCCAGCACCCGCACCTCGCTCTGCTTTGCCTTCAGCTTCAGGATGCCCGCCTGGAGCTGGAGGGTGCCGTCCTTGTTCACCCCGACGACCTCCGCCTGGGTGCCCATTTTGGTCAGCTCCACCGTGTCTCCTATCACCGCGTCCCGGGTGGGCGGCGGGGGCGGCAGGTCTTCCTTCCGGCCGCCCAGGGCGGCGTCCGCCTCGTTGAGCTTTCGGCGCAGCTGGGCCCGCTGCTCGTTGTCGTCCACCCACTCCCGGGCCTGCTCCTGGCGGCGGCGCATCTCGTTGAGCTCCTTGAATGTCTCGTCGGCGGCGTCCCTGGCCTGCTCGATGATAGCCCTGGCCTCCGCCTGGGCCTTCTCGGTGGCTTTCCGCCGCTCCTCCTCAATGCGCTGGCGGTACTGCTCCGCCTGGGCGCGGGCCTCCTCCATCTCCCGACGCAGCTTGGCCGCCTGCTCCTTCTCCTTCTCCATGGCCTGGCGCTGGAGGTCCAGCTGACTGAGCACGTCCTCAAAGCGCACGTTCTCCGCGTCGATGCGGTCGGCGGCCTTTTGGATGATATAGTCGGGCAGGCCCAGCCGCCGGGAGATGGCAAAGGCGTTGGACTTGCCCGGAATGCCGATGAGCACCCGGTAGGTGGGCGCCAGGGTCTCCACGTCAAACTCACAGGAGGCGTTCTCCACCCCAGCGGTGGTCATGGCGTACACCTTCAGCTCGGCGTAGTGGGTGGTGGCGGCCACCCGAGCGCCCATGGCCCGGGCCGACTCGATGATGGCGGCGGCCAGGGCCGCGCCCTCCACCGGGTCGGTGCCCGCCCCCAGCTCGTCGAACAGAATCAGCGTCTCGTCGTCCGCCTGCTCCAAAATGGCCACGATGTTGGTCATGTGGGAGGAGAAGGTGGACAGGGACTGGTCGATGGACTGCTCGTCCCCGATGTCCGCCAGCACAGAGGAGCACACCTTTATCATGGAGCCGTCGGCGGCGGGGATGTGCAGCCCGCACTGGGCCATGAGGGTGAGCAGGCCCAGCGTCTTCAGCGTCACCGTCTTGCCACCGGTGTTGGGGCCGGTGATCACCAGGGTGTCGAAGCTCCCGCCCAAGGCCAGGTCGTTACGCACGGCGGTCTTGGCGTCCAGCAGGGGGTGCCGGGCCTTTCGCAGCTCAATGCGGTCCCCCAAGGCGGGCTCCATGGCCCCCATGGCGGAGGACAGCTTGGCCCGGGCGAAGATGCAGTCCAGAGACACCAGGGTCTGATAATCGTCCTCAATGCTCTCCTTGAAGCCCGCGCAGTCGGCGGACAGCTCGGCCAAAATGCGTTCAATCTCCTTCTGCTCCTTCACCTGGAGCTCCCGCAGCTCGTTGTTGGCGTTCACCACCCCCATGGGCTCAATGAAGAAGGTCCCGCCCGAGCCGGACACGTCGTGGACCAGGCCGGGGATGTCGTTTTTGTGCTCGCTTTTCACGGGCACCACATACCGCCCTCCCCGCATGGTGATAATGGCGTCCTGCAAATATTTGGACTGGTTGGAGGAGATGAGCCGGTTGAGCACATCCCGCACCTTGCCCGCCGCCGCCCGGATGTGCCGGCGGATGTCGGCCAGCTCGGAGGAGGCGGAGTCGGCGATCTCCTCCTCGCTGAGAATGGAGCCGGTGATCTTGTCCTCCAAAAAGCGGTTTGCGGTGAGGCTCTCAAAATAGCCGTCCAGCACAGTCCGCACCTCGCCGTTCCCGGCGCCGTACTCGTGGACGTTCCGGGCGCAGCGCAGCACCTGGGCGATGTCCAGCAGTTCCCTGGTGTTCAGCGCTCCCCCCCGGTCCGCCCGCTGGAGGGCCGCCGCCACCGGACGCACTCCGGACAGGGAGGGCGTGCCGTGCTTCACCAGCAGGTCAAAGGCGGCGGAAGTCTGCTTTTGCAGGCGGCTCACGTCGCTGGAAACACCGGTAGGCCGCAGCGCCAGGCAGCGCTCCTTCCCCTCCTCCGTCACCGCCTCCCCCGCCAGCAGGCCCAGCACCCGGGGCAGCTCCAGGGTTTCCATGGATTTTTCAAATAATGGCGTCATAATCATATCCTCAATTTCATGTAAACGTATTTCGTCAGTTTGGGACCGACGGCCTCCACAGGGTCTGCTTGTAAAAGTCCAGCGTGCGGAAGCCCCGCTCCAGCCGCGTCATGAGATAGGCCTCCGATGCCTCGCTCAGCCGCTTCATCCCCTCCTCGTCCAGCCGGAAGGACAGCAGCCGCTTTCGCGGGCCCCAGACGATGTGCCGCAGGGCGGCCAGCGCCGCAGGGCTCAGGGGCATGGACACCCCCTCCGCCAGCTTGTTCCGGCACCCGGCGCAGTGGACGGTCCCCTCTCCCAAGTGGATGTGGGGGGCCTGAGGCTGTTCCCGCAGACACACCCCGCACTGCTCAATCTGGGGCTCGTATCCCGCCAGGGCCATGGAGCGCCACTCAAAGGCGGCCTTCACCTGGGACGCAGGCAGGTCCAGCTTGTCCAGCGCGTGCAGGCAGTTCAGCGTCACCGCCAGCAGCCCCGGATCAGGCTGGCCCTCCTCGGACAATGCCTCCGTCACTTCGGCAAAGTAGCTGGCCAGAGCGATTTTGCTCAGATCCTCCCTCACCCCGTCGAACAGCCGCTCCGAGGCAGTCTCCTTCACCGACCACATCCCCCGAAACTCGTATAAGGTAAACTCTCCCCAGGCCAGCAGCTGGCAGGCGGCGGCAATGGGGCTGTCCTTTTTCCGACAGCCCCGGGCGGACACAGTGAGCCGGCCCTCCCGCTCGGTGAGGAGGGTCAGGATTTTATCCGATTCCTTGTAGTTCACCTCACGCAGCACAAGGGCGTTGGTGGTCATATGCATAATCATGCTCCTATGTACGGCCCCAGCGGGCCGTTTAGTAAAATCCCCACGGGCCGCCGGGCTTCTCCCCCGGCAGGCGGGTGCGCGGACCGGCCTGGGGCCCGAACAGCTCCCAGCCGGGCGCCGGGTCCATCCCGAAGGGCTCCTGCCCCCCATTTTTTCCATCCCGGCTCATCAGCCACGCCTCAGGCATCCCCGTCGTCCAAAACAGGTCCCAATATTTTGTGTCCATTGCCGTCCCTCCTGTCCATAGCTTTAGCATGAACAGGCCGGCGGCGATTATGTCAGGGAAATTTTGTTTATGCGCTCACCCCACCAAGGGCTTTACCATGAAAAGAAAATCCGCATAGCTCCCGTCCCGGTATTTCAAGGCCCGCGGGATGGTCCCCACCGTCTCAAACCCCAGCTTTCGGTACAACGCGAGGGCCGGGGCGTTGGCGGACACCACCTCCAGCTCCGCCTGCTCGTACCCGGCGGCCTTCGCCGCCCCCAGCAGCTCCCCCAGCAGAACGGACCCAATGCCCAGCCCCCAAAAGCTTCGGTAGAGCGTGATGTCCACACTGCACCGGTGGCGCAGGCGGCTCTCGGCAGCATTCGCGTACACAACCGCTATGCCCGCCAGCTCCCCGTCCGCCCTCTCCGGGCGGCGGATGATGCAGGACTTTCCGTTTTTCAGCGTTACCCGCTTTGCTGTGTACTCCATGTCAGCCCCTCCATTCCGCCGCTTCCGCCATGGCCGCGGAACTCCAGCGAAGCAGCCGGGCGAACACATCCTCCAACGGCTCCCCCGTGGGGGACAAGCCATAGGCCAAAATTTCCCCCTCGTCCCCGTCCAGCAGAGGCAGCAGGTCCCGTTTTGCCCGCACGCTTTTCCCCGTGCGCAGCTCGTACAGGGCCCGCAGGGTAAAAAACGCCCCCTTGTGGGCCTCCTTCAAGAATCCGGGCCAATCCTCCCGGGCGGCGTACAGGTAGGTGTGGACTGCGGCGTGGTAAATCCCCGACGCGCCCACGGCGGCGGCCTGGGCCAAATCCCCCCGGCCCATCGCCGGTATCAAGCCGTCCAGCGACCCGTGAACCGCCCGCGTATCCTGCACCAGCGACAGCAGGTCAAGCTTTGGCCAGCGCTTCAACTCCTCCGCGCCGCACAGAAAGCCGCAGGCCTTGTCCCCCTCCGGCATGGCGGACACAACAGCGCGGTAAGCGTCCAGGTCTACAAGTGTCACCCAATCCAGCACCGTCACCACGTCGATGTCGCTGTCCTCATTGGCCTCCCCCCGGCCATAGCTTCCCTGGAGGCCCAGGAACAGCAGCCGGGGACCGAACTGCTTTTTCAGCTTTCCGGCCAGCCCGTCCATCCAGCTTTCGATGCTCACCATGGCTCAGTCCTCCGTGTAGCCAAAGTTCTGGATGGCCGCCGGGTTATCCCGCCAATTTTCCCCCACGCAATGTTCCATTGCGCGGGGACCCCGGATTTCACTTACATCGCCGGAAGTGAATTCCGGCGATGCCAAGGTTTTGCTTTGCAAAACGCTTGACGCGCCATAGGCGCGGCTCGCTGGCGCTCGCAGGAAAACTGGCCTCATGCTTTTCCCCATCGCTCAGTCCTCCGTGTACCCGAAGTTCTGGATAGCTGCGGGATTATCGCGCCAGTTTTCCTTCACCTTGACCCAGGTCTCCAAATACACCTTGGCCCCCATGAACGCCTCCATATCCTGCCGGGCCTGGGTGCTGATCTTTTTCAGCATGGCCCCGCCCTTGCCGATGATAATCCCCTTGTGGGAGGCCTTCTCACAGTAGATGGTCACGTGGCAGTCGATGATATCGTTGTCCCGCTGGGAGAATTTCGTCACCTCCACCGCCGTGCCGTGGGGAATCTCCTGGTCCAGCTCCCGCAGCAGCTTCTCCCGGACGATCTCCGCCATGATCTGCCGCTCCGGCTGGTCAGTCACCGCCCCGTCGGGGAACAGCTGGGGCCCCTCGGGCAGCCAGCCGCCCAGCACCTCCAAAAGCTCGTCCACACCCTCCCCGGTCTTGGCCGAGATGGGCACCACCGCATTCCAGTCGTGAGCCGCGCCGTACGCCGCCATCACCGAGAGCAGCTTCTCCTTCTCCACCGTGTCGATTTTGTTGATAACCAAAGCGGCGGGGGCGCCCAGGGCCTTGATGCGGTCGATGAGCTCCTGCTCCGGCTTACCGATGTAGTCCACCGGCTCCACCAGCAGCATCACCCCGTCCACGTCGGCCACGCTCTGGCGCACCACCTTCACCATGTAGTCGCCTAAGCGGGTGCGGGCCTTGTGCAGCCCCGGCGTGTCCACAAACACAAACTGGCTGTCCCCCCGGTTGAGAACGGCGCAGATGCGGTTGCGGGTGGTCTGGGGCTTGGGGGAGACGATGGCCACCTTCTCCCCCGCCAGGGTGTTGGTCAGCGTGGACTTGCCCACGTTGGGCCGTCCGCAGATGGTGATGATACCTGATTTTTTGATGTTCATTAGATGATCCTCAACTTTCTTGAGCATTTTAGTAAGTATGCTTAGTTTTCTCCGTGGTAGTCCAGGTCTTCCCATTTCGCCTGCTCGTCGAAGAAATCCTCCCCCGGGGGAAACTCCTTGTAATACACCTGGGTCAGTTCCCCGTCGATTCGATCCTCCACCTTGATCCCGTAGGCGAACACCGTCCCCTCTGTCTCGGGGATCACCATATCTGTCTCCTCCCACCACGTCTCGATCCGCCGGACGCACACCAGCTCCCCGTCCTCCCAGCGGTGGAAGGTGGTCACGCCGTCCCCGGCACCGCTGTTCCGGGCCCAGCCGTCGATGATCTCCGTCTCCGGGTTGCAGCGGGGAAGGGATATCTCCCGGTACTCCGGTACCTCCACAAACTGTCCGGCCCCCTCGTCCCACACCCAGAGATACCAGTATCTGGCTGCGTTTCCCATGTTATACAGGACGCTGAAGTCCACGTACCCGTCGAAATTGGCATCCACCACCTCGTGATGGCCAAACGCCATATCCTCCACCAGGACAGCCATGGTCTGGAGCGGCGCGTCCATATCCCCCGGGTTCCAGACGGACAGCGTGGTGTGGTAATCGCCGAACTCCGTGTCCCTGTCCTGTTCCCCCTTTTCCGCCGTCACCAGCAGCGTCCCCAGCTTCCCTCCCGTCTCCACCAGGAAGGCGTCGTGGGTGTCGTCCATGGGCTGCCGGGCCAGTAGCTCCTCCGGGGTGAGAACCTCCGGCGGCGTACTCGCCGGCACACTGGCCGTGGGGAACGGCTCCGGGGAAGCGGCTTGCTCACTCCGCCCGCCTTCACAGGCCGGCAGCATGAGCAGCAGCGCGGCGGCAAGAACGGCGCAAATTCTCTTTTTATCCATATCGACGCCCTCCTTCGTCTCCACACTCTTTCTTTAAGGCCGCCAGCCCCATCAGCGCCTGCGCCGCCCAGTCCACCAGCTGGGCCAGCACCAGGGAGCATACCACCACCGCGGGCACCGCCACAGGCATCCAGAACAGCCTGAGCTGGGCCTGGACCACCGCCCGGTTCAGCACCGGGTAAATCAGCTGGTCGGCGATGTACGACGTCAGATACATGGGCAGGGCCAGCTTGGCCACCCGGGCCACGCACCAGCGCACCGGAGCGGGAAGCCCCGTCCCCTCCGCCTTGCGCAGACAGGAGAACAGGCACACCGACTCCAGCGTCAGCGCAAGGCTCCCCCAGCCGTCGTCCGCCGCCAGGATATAATTCCCGCCCCCGGCCCGGAGATACCCCTTTACCCCGAACACGGCGGCCAGAGCCAGCCAGCACAGCAGCAGCTTCCAGCCCTTCATTTTCACCGGATGCTCCCGCAGCCACACCCCCAGGGCATAGTACGTCAGCGGGTACATTCCAACCCACCAGTCCGGCAGCAGCTCCCACCGCTGGTTGGTCAGAGTGGGCATCGCCGTCAGCCCAAGCAGGGTGAGCACCAGCGCCTTTTTTCCGCCGTCCCCCAGCCCGTGCCACGCGGCGTTGAGGAAGGGGCTGAGCAGGAACAGCCCGATGTACATCTCGATATACCAGCCGTAGGGAGCCGCCCGGTAGGAGCTGAACATCTGCGCCGCCGTCCCCAGCCCCCAGCGCTCCCCCAGCCAGAAATAGCGGAAGGCCACGCACGCCGCCCCGGACAGCACATAGGTCAGCAGCACCGGCAGCAGCTTGCAGTAATACCCCTTGGACCACTCGCGGTTGACACAGGTATACCCCGTCAAAAGCATGAACAGGGGTACGCAGCTCATGCACAGCATCCGCACCATACAGGCCAAAAGCATGGATTTGCCCGACGCGGGGGTGTCATAGAAGCCGTTGTTCAGGAAAAAGTGGACGCTCAGGGTGAGCACGCCCGCCGCCGCCCGGACCATATCCAACCCGAAGACCCGCTGACTTTTAACCCCCTCCATTTCAGCGCTCCCGAGGCAGGCCCAGCCGCTCCATGACGGCCTCCTCCCGCCCCCGCATCTGCTCCTTCATGGGCCCCTCGTCCAAATGGTCGTAGCCCAGCAGGTGGAGCGCCGAGTGCACCGCCAAGTAGGCCAGCTCCCGGCGGTTGGCGTGGCCGTACTCCTTGGCCTGGGCCTTCGCCCGCTCCAGAGAGAGGCACATATCCCCCAGGGGCACCAGCCCCGTGGCGGGGTCGGCATCCTCCGGCCGGGGCTTGTCCCCCGGCGTGAACTCAAACATGGGAAAGGACAGCACATCAGTGGGGGCGTCCACCCCCCGCATATCCAGGTTCACCTGATGAATGCCGGCGTCGTTGGTCACCAGCACATTGATTTCACAGGGCGCGTCCACCCCTTCCCCGTCCAACGCGGTGCGAATCACCTTTCTCAAAAAAGAGCGCAGGCCCTCGTCCACGCCGGGAACGTCGGCGGAGATGATAATTTCGTGTTTCGGCATCTTGCTCATCCCCTATCTTTTGTCCCGCTTGGCCGCCCGCCGCTTCTCATCCTCCTCGTAGGCCTTGATGATGCGCTGAACGATGACGTGGCGCACCACGTCCGCCCCGGTGAGCTGACAGATGGAGATGTCCTCCACCCCCTTGAGCACCCGCATGGCCTCTTTCAGCCCGGAGGCCTTGTCCGCCGGCAGGTCGATCTGGGTGGCGTCCCCGGTGATGACGATTTTGGAGCCAAAGCCCAGCCGGGTGAGAAACATCTTCATCTGCTCCCGGCTGGTATTCTGGGCCTCGTCCAGAATGATAAATGAGTCGTCCAGCGTCCGGCCCCGCATATAGGCCAGGGGGGCCACCTCAATATTGCCCCGCTCCAGATACTTTTGATAGGTCTCCGCCCCCAGCATATCGAATAGCGCGTCGTACAGCGGGCGCAGGTAGGGGTCCACCTTGGACTGCAAATCCCCCGGCAGGAAGCCCAGCCGCTCCCCGGCCTCCACGGCGGGCCGGGTGAGGATGATGCGGTTGATCTGCTTCTCCCGGAAGGCCGCCACCGCCGCCGCCACGGCCAAATAGGTCTTGCCCGTGCCGGCGGGGCCCACGCCGATGGTGACGGTGCTGTTCTTGATGGCGTCCACGTACTTCTGCTGACCGATGGTCTTGGCCTTGATGGGCTTGCCCTTGGCGGTGACGCACACCACGTCCCCCGCCAGCTGGGCGATCTTCCCCTCGTTGCCGGACCGGACCAGCTCGATGATATAGCGCACGTTCTGCTGGCCGATGGCCTCCCCCCGGGCAGACAGGGAGAGCAGACCCTGGACGGCCTTCACCGCCAGCATCACGTTCTCCCCCTCGCCGGTGATTTTCAGGTTGGACTCCCGGTTCACCACCGCCACGCCCAGCTCCTGCTCAATGATGCGGATGTTTTCGTCGAACAGGCCGAACAGGTTGACGGCCTCCTCCATCCGTTCGATGCTGATGTTTTGCTCTGTCATGAAATGCACCTCTTTTGTGTTTCACGCGAAATGTTCGTTCTATTTTTCGCCGCGCTGCTCACGACGGTTCAGCGCTTCTCTGTTGTCACGCTTCGCCTGTTCGCGACGCGCGGCTTCGCTCCGTCTCAGGCAAAACCCAGTCCCACTACGTGGGCCTTGGGCTTTTGCCTTCGCTGCGCTCCATCCGCGCTGCTCACGACGGCTCAGCGCTTCTTCAAGCCAACCTGCCCCTCCCGCTCCACGGTGCGGCCGATCTCCTCCCGGCACTCCGCCAGCAGGGTCACGGTGAGCCGTCCGCCGTCAATCCGGGTGACAACGTCCGTGTGCAGCACCTCTCCCTGCCGGGCCGCCATCAGCTCCTCCAGCCGGACCATCAACACCCTCTCCAGCCGGGCGGCGGCCTCGTCCTGGTCGATGGGCTCCTCCCGCACAGTGTATTCCCGGTACGTCACCGTGGTCAGGGCGGCGGGCATCGTGCGGTCAAACAGGGTCAATTTCCTGGTCTGTGCTATTTTATCATATCTGCCGCCTAAAATGCTACTGTTTTCAAAAAAATCCACATCAAACCACAAAAGCCGCAGCCCGTACTGCTTGTGCTCCGCCCCGGTATACTCCTTCACCCCCGCCGTGAGGGGGACGGACTCCTCCAGCGTGCGCCACGTGCGGGCGGTGACAGTGCCTGCGGCGTGGACCACCAAATAGCCCAGGTCCACCGTCCCCCCCTCCGGCTCCTTCAAATCGATCTCGCCGGAGATGAGCACCTCCCCCTTGCGCACAATGTCGCCGTCGGCAAACACGGCCCGGCCGGTGTCCGCGTGAATCTCCTCAATGATGCCGTCCGCCGCCGCCACCACGTCGCAGGGCACGTCCTCCCGCAGCAGCTCCGGCGTCTTCTCCGCCTCCCGCACCACCACCTCGGCCCGGGTGCCGTAGATGTTGATGGCCATGTAGCTCAGCTCGGGTAGACCCATCAGGGCGGCGTTGGCCGCCTCCCGCTCCCGGACGCCGGGGCCATAGGCCCCTGGCCGCACCCCCACCCGCTGGAGCTGGGAGAGAATGACGGCGGTGGACACCGTCTCATTGCCCGTCACCTCCACCACCAGCACAAACCGGGACAAATAGCTGACCGCCAGCAGGCACAGGCCAAGCCCCAGCAGAAACCCCCACCGGCGCCTCATCCCCGCCGCCACCACCGCCGCCCCTCGGCGCTTGCGCTCCGACAGCTCGCACATACTGCGCTGGGCCAGCTCATCCAGCCGCTTTCGGTCCTGGAGGGCCACGCGGAAGGTAAAGCTGGTCTCGTCCAGCCAGCACAGCTTCCAGAATTGGAGCCGGTTCTGGGCGCACAGGTTCAAAAGCCGCTCGGGAAAGGCCCCCGTGACCAAAATTTCCACATAGCCCCGCAAAAGATTGATGAGCTTTTTCATCGCCTCACCTCACAAACTCCACAGCTGTGATGGTCCCCGTAATCAGAAGCTCCTCCGGCGTCATAGCCCGCAGCTCCAGCCCGCTGCCCCGCACCAGCACCACCATATTGCCGCCGGATATGTGAATTTCCTGGGTCCCGTAGGCCAAAATACCCCGATGGGGCCCCATACGCAGTTCGCCGTCGCCAATGACCTCCACCCTGGGCGCGCCTGCCAGCGCATCGGCGGGCAGGTCGAACATCCGGGACGCCCGGGCCAGCAGCCCCTCCTTTTCTCCCACCATACATCACCTCTGGCAAGCTTATGACGGAACGGGGCGCGGCTTGCTTGTCCATCGGAATTTCGTGGACTTTTTCCCCGTGCTGTGATACAATGCTACCGATGAAGCGGCCCTCCCCGCCCAAAGGGCGGAGAGGGCTCAGAAAGGCGGTTTCTATGAAACATCAGAACAGACGCCGGGAGGCCGAAGCCCCCGTTTACACCGTGACCGAGCCCGACACCCTCCTCCCCTTCCTGCTCTCCCACGTGAAGGGCAAGAGCCGGAACAACGTGAAGTCCCTGCTGGCCCGGCGGCTGGTGGCGGTGGACGGCGTGCCCCTCTCCCGGTTCGACACGCCTCTCTCCCCCGGTCAGCAGGTGGCCCTCCTGCCCTCCTCCGCCCCCAAGGCGGACGCCCTGCCCTTCCCCCTGCTCTACGAGGACGAGCACCTCATCGTGGTGAACAAGCCCGCCAAGCTCTTAAGCGTAGCCAACGACAAGGAGAAGGTGCGCACCGCCTACCACATGGTCACCGACTACGTGAAGGCCCGGCGGGTGAACGACCGGATTTTTGTCCTCCACCGGCTGGACCGGGACACATCGGGAGTGCTCATGTTCGCCCGGGACGCCCAGACCAAGGAGCTGTTCCAGAGTAAGTGGAACGAGATGGTCACCCGCCGGGGCTACCTGGCGGTGGTGGAGGGGGTGCCCAAGCCGGACCGGGACACCATCCGGTCGTATCTGGTGGAGACGGACACCCACCTGAGCTTTTCCGGCGCGCCGGGGAAGGGAGCCAAGGAGGCCATTACCAGCTACGAGGTAAAAAAGGCCGGGGGCGGGTACGCCCTGCTGGATATCAGCATCGAGACGGGGCGGAAAAACCAAATCCGCGTCCACATGAAGGAGAAGGGCTGCCCCGTGGCGGGGGACAAGCAGTACGGCGCCCGCACCAACCCCATCGGGCGGCTGTGCCTCCACGCCAGCGAGCTGTCCTTCACCCACCCGGCCACGGGGGAGCAGGTGACGTTCAAGGCAAAGATGCCACGGGATTTTAACCGGGTGTTTCGGTAAAAGGAGTGTGGGTTATGTCCCGAAAAGTACAGCACTCCACGACGCGGCTGATGTCGACACTTCTGTTTATCAACCTCTTGATCTTTACCATTACAAAAATCATCTGTGTTTTTGTGTATCACATCGTTTGGCCATTTTTGGCGGCGTACCTGGCTGTATTCTATTTTCTGCGTCAGGACAAACGGTGGGCCGTGTGGTGCTACCACTTTCTGACAGCCTTCTCCCTTTTTCTCACAGTCCTCTTCATACTGCAAATACGCAATAAAATGCGCTGGCCGGACACAGCTTCACCCAATTATCTCTTAGGAGGCTGCTATGCCGCGATGGCCCTGATCCATCTGATCACCTCTGTTTCGCTTTGCTTAACACGAAGAAATAAGCGCTCAAAATGATGGTGCCGCAAAGAAAGGACAGCGTGACGCAGTTTGTGTCACGCTGTCCTTTTTACGAACAAAATTCAGCTCAAGAAATCCTTCAATTTCTTGCTCCGGCTGGGGTGGCGCAGCTTTCTGAGGGCCTTGGCCTCAATCTGCCGGATGCGCTCCCGGGTGACGTTAAACTCCTTGCCCACTTCCTCCAGGGTGCGGGTGCGGCCGTCCTCAATGCCGAAGCGCAGGCGCAGCACCTTCTCCTCCCGGGGGGTGAGGGTGGACATCACGTCCACCAGCTGCTCCTTCAGCAGGGTGAAGGACGCGGCCTCGGAGGGCTCGGAGGCGGTGTCGTCCTCGATGAAGTCGCCCAGGTGGCTGTCCTCCTCCTCGCCGATGGGGGTCTCCAGGGAGACGGGCTCCTGGGCGATTTTCAAAATCTCCCGCACCTTCTCCACCGGCATTCCCATCTCCTCGGCGGTCTCCTCTGGGGAGGGATCGTGGCCCAGCTCCTGCAAGAGCTGGCGGTTCACCCGGATCACCTTGTTGATAGTCTCCACCATGTGCACCGGAATGCGGATGGTGCGGGCCTGGTCGGCGATGGCCCGGGTGATGGCCTGGCGAATCCACCAGGTGGCGTAGGTAGAGAATTTGTAGCCCTTGGTGTAGTCAAACTTCTCCACCGCCTTGATGAGCCCCAGGTTGCCCTCCTGGATGAGGTCCAGAAACAGCATGCCCCGGCCCACATACCGCTTGGCGATGGATACCACCAGGCGCAGATTGGCCTCCGCCAGCTGCTGCTTGGCCCGCTCGCCGGTCTTGATGGTCTTTTTCAGCTGGGCGCGCACCTCGTCGGGAATTTCCTCCCCCGACTTCTCCAGCTCGCTCAGCTGCTCCTTGGCGGCGGCCCCCGCCCCCATCTGCTGGGCCAAATCCACCTCCTGCTCCGGGGTGAGCAGGTCCACCTTGCCTATCTCCTTCAGGTACATCCGCACCGGGTCGTCAATGGCGAAGGAGTCCACCAGGGTGTTGGGGTCTACAATCTCCTCCTCCGGGATTTCCTCCAGCTCGTCGGTGGGGGGCATTACGTCGTCGTCCAGCTCGGGCACAAAGTCGTCCCCGGTGGTGTCCACGCCCAGATTTTCCAGCACGTCGTACACCTTGTCCAGCTGCTCCGTCTCCAGGGTGATAGACTCCAGCACCTCCATCATCTCATTGGAGGACAGCTTGCCTTTTTTGCAGCCCGTCTCCACCAGCTCCAGCAGCTTTTCCCCGCCCTGGACGCCCTCAATCATCTTGCTCAACTCCGCCTTGGCCGCCTCCAGCTTCTCCGGGGTCACCTGGGCGGGGGGGGCTGCGGCTTCCACCTTTTTCACGGTCTTCTTCTTTTCGCTCATTGGTCGTTCATCCTCCATAGGCTTTTTTCTGTTTGAGTACCTGTTTCAGGGCGTCGAGATCGCTCCCATCTGATATGTCGGCCTTGCTGTACTCCAGCAGGATTACTTGCTTATAGTCCTCCAGCGCCGCCTGGGCGGTGTTCCCAGGCTGAACGTCCTGCACGGCGGCGGCCAGCTGGTCCATCTCCTCCGGCGCAAACTGGCCTTCCAGGGCGGACAGGGCCACGCTTTTCCCCTGCCGCCACCGCTCTTGCAGCAGGCCGAAGGCCCTGCCCAGCAGCGGCGAGGAGAAGTGGTCCGGGGTGAGCGGGTCGGTCTGCCGGAAATACTCCCCGTCCAGCAGCACCACCCGCAGCACCCCCTCCTCCGCCCGGGCGGAACGGACGTTGGTATACCGCAGTCCCCGGTCCCTGGGCTGAAGCTGCCGGGTGGGGGTCAGATTGCGCCGCTCCTCCTGCTTTCTGGCCTGCCACGCGCCCTTTTTCCGCCGGCGCTCCACCTCCTGGAGCACCGCCTCTTTGGATACGCCCGCCGTCTGCGCGCACCGGGCGGCGTAGATTTCCCGCTCCACCGGGCTTTCAAAGCCGGCCACCACCTCCGCCGCCGCCAGAAGGTACTGGGTTTTCTCCTCGTCCCGGCTCAGGTCAAAGTTCGCCTGCACCGCCTCCAGCCGGTACTGGGCGGAATCGGCGCTGCCCCGCAGCAGCTCCTCAAAGGCCGCGCTCCCGCAGTTTTTGATGTAGTCGTCCGCGTCCTGCTTGCCCAGGCTGCCGTCGGCCAGCTTCCGCTTGGGCAGGCGCAGCACCTTCACGGAAATCCCTGAATTTTTCAGCAGGGCGATGGCGCGCTGGGTGGCGTCCTCCCCGGCGGCGTCGTTGTCGTAGCACAGCACCAGCTCCTTGGCATACCGCTCTATCAGGCGCGCGTGCTCCTCGGTGAGCGCGGTGCCCATGGTGGCCACCGTGTTGTCAAAGCCCGCCTGGTGCAGGGTGATAACGTCGATGTTTCCCTCCACCAGAATGATGTTGGGCCGCTTGGTCATCTTCGCGTAATTCAGCCCGTATAAAATGGACCGCTTTTTAAATATGGCGGTCTCCGGCGTGTTCAGATATTTGGGGGTGGAGTCGTCCATCACCCGGCTGGTGAAGCCAATCACGTCCCCCCGCGGGTCAATCACCGGCAGCATCAGGCGGTTGCGGTATTTATCGTACACGCCGCCGCCCTTGCCCGCCACGGCCAGCCCCGCGTCGATGAGGTCGGCCTTGTCGTAGCCCTTGTCCCGCATGGCGGAGATCAGGCTGTCCCAGGCGTCGGGCGCGGCCCCCAGGCCGAAGCGGGCCGAAAACTTCGGGCTGATGCGCCTTTTTTCCCGGATATAGGCGGCCACAGCCGCCCCCCTTGAGTCGGTAAGCATGGCGCGGTAAAACCGGGCGGCCTCCTTGTTCAGCTCCAAAATGCGCCTGCGCTTTTCCCGCCAGACGCCGTCGCCGCCGTCATCCGGCACCTGCAGCCCCGCCTGCTCCGCCAGCTTGCCCACCGCCTCTGGAAACGACAGGCTGTCCATCTCCATGACAAAGCGGATGGGGCCGCCCCCCTTGCCGCAGCCAAAGCAGTGGAATATCTGCTTGGGCTCGCTCACAGAAAAGGAGGGGGTCTTTTCATGGTGAAAGGGGCAAAGCCCCCAGTAATTGCCCCCTTTTTTGGTCAGGGGCAAATAGGCGGAGACCACGTCCACAATGTTCAGCCGTCCGTTCAAATCGTCCAGAAAGCTTTCCGGAATGGCCATGGTCTCACCCCCAGATATTAGCCATTTTTTGCATTTTTTATCCCATCAGAGAAAAATCTGCCCCAAAATCGCAGTTTTTACCCTCGATTCAGTGGAACAGCCCGAAAAACCTCTCCCGCCTCCAGCACCTGGACGGTTCCCGCGGAGACATCCAGCAGGTGGGCGGCAAAGCGCTCCGCCTCCTCCTCCGGAATCAGCACGGACAGCACCACGTCCGCGCCGTAGTCCACCTGCTCCTCCACGCCGCCGAAGCGGAGCACCTCCCGGCGCACCTCCTCAAACTGACCGTAGGTACAGGGCGCCTCCATGGCCACCCACCGACGCACCACCGACATCCCCGCTGCGTCCAGGGCGTCCTTGGCGCTGCGGGCATAGGCCCGCACCAGCCCACCGGCCCCCAGCAGCACCCCGCCGAAGTACCGCGTCACCACGCAGCACACGTTGGTGACGCCCTCCTTCTGGAACACCCCCAGCATGGGCTGCCCCGCGGTGCCCTGGGGCTCGCCGTCGTCGGAATAGCGCACCGGCCCGTCCTTGATCGTGTAGCACCAGCAGTTGTGCCGGGCGTCATGGTATTTCTTTTTCATCTCCTCGATGCGCTCCCGCGCCTGCTCCTCCGTCTCCACCGGGAAGACGTGGCCGATGAAGGTGGAGCGCTTTTCGGTGAACTCGGTCTCAGATGCCTGGGTGGGGACAAAGTATTCGGTCATAGCTTCCTCCGTTGTCATGCTGCGTAGACGTCCGGCCGCACCGCGCTTCTATTTCACCACCCACCCCCTGGGGATGAACAGGTTTTTAAACTGCTCCACGGCGTAGGTATCCGTCATACCCGCGATATAGTCCAGCACCGCGCGCTGCCTCCCCTCCCGCATCAGAATGTCCTGATATTCCGAGGGCAGCTTGTCCGTGTGCTTGTAATAGTATTCGTACAGCAGGCAGATCATGTCCTCCGCCTTGCCCTCCTCCCCTTTGGCCAGGGGGTTAAAGTAGACGGACTGGAACATGAACTCCTTCAGCTCCGCCATGGCCTGGGCCACCTCTGGCGTCTGCCGGACGAGCGATCCCTTGGCGCTGGCACGGATGACATCCATGCTCAGCGTCTCAATCCGCTCCCCGTGGGTATAGCCCAGCACCTGGGAGATGTGCGCCGGAATGTCGGTGGGGAAAATAATCCCGCCCCGCATGGCGTCGTCAATGTCGTGGTTGATGTACGCAATTTTGTCGGCGAAGCGCACCAGTTGGCCCTCCAGGGTGTCTGCCACCGGCCCGGCGGTGTGGCACAGAATACCCGAGCGCACCTCATGGCACAGGTTCAGCCCCGCGCCGTCGTTCTCCAGCCGGTCCACCACCCGCAGAGACTGCTCGTAATGGCGAAAGCCCCCCTCCACCATCCGTGACAGAGCCCGCTCTCCGGCGTGGCCGAAGGGGGTGTGCCCCAAATCGTGGGCCAGAGCGGCGGCCTCGGTGAGATCTTCGTTCAGCGCCAGGCCCCGGGCCATGGTGCGGGCAATGCGGGATACCTCCAGGGTGTGGGTCATGCGGGTGCGGTAGTGGTCCCCCTCCGGCTGGAGAAAGACCTGGGTCTTATGCTTCAGCCGCCGGAAGGACTTGCAGTGCACCACCCGATCCACGTCCCGCTGGAAACAGGTGCGCATGGGGCAGGGCGCGATGGCCGCCGCTCTGCCCTTGGAGGCGGCGGCCAGGCAGGCCCTGGGCGACAGGGTTTGCCGCTCCAGCGCCTCGGTGCGCTCCCGAATGGTCTGCTCCATCCCCGACCCCTCCCCGGACGTTACTTCAATACTATCTCTACGTACTTATACACCATGAGAAACCAAAAACCTTTTTTATTTTTCATTTTTTCAAATTTTTTCTTTCATCATATTTTCCTCCCCGTTCCCATATGCTGAACCAGCATCTTCACCATGATTTTATCTCGGGGAGGGAGCGTCATGGACGTGAGCGCCTCATTGGCCCGCCTGCTGGTGCTGGCGGTGATCTTCGTCAACGGCTGGACCGACGCCCCCAACGCCATCGCCACGGCCGTGGGCTCAGGGGCCATCTCCTTCCGCCGCGGCGCGGCGCTGGCCGCCGTGTGCAATTTCGCCGGGACGGCGCTGGCCTGCCTGTTCTTTCCCGCCGTGGCCGCCACCATAGAGGAACTGGTGGTCTTTTCCGATCCCCGCGCGGCCGCGGCCGCGCTGAACGCCGCCCTGCTGGCCATCGTGCTGTGGGCGGCGGCGGCCTGGCGGTTCGGCCTGCCCACCAGCGAGAGCCACGCCCTGTTGGCCGGGCTGTCCGGCGCGGCGCTGGCCCTGGGGCGTGGAGCCGCCCAGCTCAACGCCGGGGCGTGGCTCCAGGCGCTGGCGGGACTGGCGCTGTCCCTGCCCGCCGGAGCGGCGGCGGGGCGGTGGCTGCGAAAGCGGCTGCGGGGCCGGGTGAACCGCCCCGCCCTGTGGCAGCGCCGGGCCGCGGCCCTCACCGCCCTGCTCCACGGCGCTCAGGACGGGCAAAAGTTTCTCGCCCTCCTCCTGCTGGCCGGCGCGCTGGACGGCGGACGGCCCGCCAGCCGCCTCCCCCTCGCCCTGCTCACCGCCGGGGTGATGGCCCTTGGCACCGCCTTTGGGGGAAAGCCCATCGTGGAAAAGGTGGGTTCGGAGCTGGCCAGCCTCTCCCCTTCCGACGGACTGGCCGCCGACCTGGGGGCGGGGGCGGTGCTGCTGGTGTGCTCGCTCATGGGCCTGCCCGCCTCCACCACCCACGCCAAGGTAGCCGCCGTGTGCGGCGCTGGCCAGAGCTCAGACCGGCGGGTCATGGGCCAGATGGCGGGGGCGTGGGTTCTCACTTTCCCCGTCTGCGGAATGGCGGCGTTTTTGCTCACCAGGATTATGATGGGATAAAAAGGCCCCCGGAACAGTGTTCCGGGGGCCTTTCGCGCGGTTTGTCCAGGTTTTCGTGAATCAGGCGGCCTCGTCTGCGGCGAGAGTCTCGTACTCCTCGCCAAAGAACTCAGCCAGAATCTCATCACAGTTGAGCACGGCTTCGTCGTCCTCGCCGGTGAGCGTGGTCAGCTCGGCCACAGCCACGGTATTGGTGCCGAATACCTGGGCGAATTTGTTCAGGATATCCCGCACATCGGCCACTGTCACCAGCTCATCAGGCTGGAATGTCCCATCCTCATAGGCCTCAATGATGCCAACGGACTTGGCCCAAGCCATGGCCGGAGAGAAATCGTGTTCATCGGTCACATCCTCAAAGAGACCGCTGTCCTCCGCGGGGGCGGGCTCGCCCTCATGACGCCACAGGTAATCCACAAACTCTGCCCGGGTCACCGGGCCGGCAGCCAGAGGCACCGCCTCGGCCTCGATCTCCACAGTGGGGCCTGCCGTCTCATCAGGAGTTGGAGGGCTGACAGGAGGAACGGGATTTACAGGCGTCTCCTCAGGGGGTTCCGGCGTCTCGTCCTCGCTCCAGCTCGCCACCAGGGTCAGGGTCCCGGTGACGGTGCCGGTGGTGGGATCAAAACTCTCACCGTCCACCAACCAGCCCTCAAAGGTATAGCCAGGGCGCTCCGGGACATCGCCATTGAACCCGGGAATGGCGCTCTCGTTCTCCACCTCGTACTTCTGGCTCTCAAACAGAGAACCATCTGCGCCGTCGCTGTAAACCACATCGAAATACTGACCGTGGGCGGCCTTCAGAAAGCCCCAGCCAGACCAAACCCCATTGACCTTGCCATACTTGTAGTAGGCATTCTTTCCGCTGCCGCCCCAGCCGCTGTCCGTCGCGGAGCCACTGTCGTGATACCAAGCGTTAATCGGCTTGCCATCCTCGTCCAGCTGGAGGGCATTTCCATTTTCATCGGTCATTGTTTCAGCGCCCGGCAGCGTAAGGGTTCCCTGGCAGATTGCAACGTCATCACCGCTTAAAGTCGACATATTGTTGGCGATTACACTGCCTGTGTTCACCACTATTTTAGACAAGGTGACAGAGATTCCGCCGCCGGTATAGGCTTTATTTCCAACAATTTTAGTGTTATTGAGCGCGACACATTCCTTGTTGTTTATGCCCACGTGCATACCGCCGCCCAGATTGGTCGCCACATTTCCGGAAATGTCCACGCCATTCATTGTGACGCTGGAGCCACTCAAATATGTGCTGCCGATACGATTTCCGGTGATGTAAACGCCGCCGCCGTCACCGGCCTTATTTCCCTCAATGGAAACATCAGATATTTCAGCATTACTATTTGAAATATAAATTCCACCGCCAGTGCCACCGCTCTTATTGCCACCGGTAATCGTACCCTTTTTGCCGTCCTCACCCGCGCCGTTAACGGTCAAGGTCGCGCCGTTTTTCACGCTAATGACGTTCCCGTTGTTTAGTCCGTCAACCGCATTTCCGTCTTCATCCTGAAATGTCCCAGTCTTTACATCCAGCGTAGCATTCGGATTCAGGTTGATCGTATTGCCATTCATGTTCAAGGTCACATCGGTTTCCTTGCCTTTGATGACGATACCGCCATCCGCGTCGCCTTTCTCATGATTGACATCTTCGTTAAGGTTCACATTACGGGTGCCGTTTTCATCCCAAGCCTCAATGCCAAAGCTTCCGTCATCCCTTTCGGCATAGCCATAGCGGCCGGTTCCCTCGTCGATCAAGGTACCCCCTTTGCCGTCAATGGCATCTTGGAGCTGGCTGAAACTGGCGGCAAGCGCCGGCATGACCATGCTGGCGCACAGGGCCAGGGACAGCCCCACAGACAGAATTTTGCCGAATTTCTTCATCTTTTTCCTTCCTTTCTTTGCATTGTTCGGACGCAAAGGGTCCGGCAGCCGGGCTGTCCTGGCGCGACGCGCTTTAGACCCCATAGCTTTGCGTCCCGCGGTTTCCCGCGGTTTGCGTGCAGCCGAACGAGCACAGAGCCGTTTACACGGCTCCAAGCCTCTGGCTTTGCGTCCCATCGTTTCCAATGGTTTGCCAAGCGCCCTGCCCTCGCCCGCCGCCCCGGCGCCAGAGCGGCGGGCGGCGCCCACGGCGGAGTTCTCTCCATCGCTCTGACCTCCTTTGCCTCCAACGTAATCTGATTCGTGTGTACACACGAATCAAGGCCCATGGGCCTTGATTTCATCTTACCACTCTCCCGCCCAAAACGCAAGCCTCGCGGGGAAAAAACTTGAAAAATTGGAGCCAGACCAACCGGTCCGGCCCCAAAACTCACTTATTCCAGTTCAGTACGTCCCGGTTGAGGACGAAATACTCAATCCCGGAGTACAGCGTGGTGCCCGCGATGACGACGACGCACACCCACCACAGGAGCGCAGAAATGGGAAAATGCAGAACGCACAGGCACACCATGGTGGAGGCGGTTTTCACCTTGCCCGACCACCCGGCGGCGATCACCCGGCCGTTGTCCACCGCCACCAGCCGCAGGCCGGACACGGCGAACTCCCGGGCCATGACGATCACCAGCGCCCAGGCCGGGAACTGGCCCATAGAGCAGAAGCAGATCATGGACGTGATCACCAGCACCTTGTCGGCCAGAGGGTCCATAAACTTGCCGAAGTCGGTGATTTGGTTGTAGTGCCGGGCGATGTAGCCGTCCAGCAGGTCGGTCAGACTGGCGATGACAAACACCGCCAGGGCGGCGTAATTGTTGCCGGGGAAGTCCAGGTACCACAGCACCAGGTACACAGGGATGAGTGCCACCCGCAGCATGGTCAGCTTATTGGCTGTATTCATGATTGTCCTCCTTTATGTTCCGCGTCCTCCACCGCCCGGGCCCAGCTCTCCGGGTACTTCTCCCGCATATACCGGGCGAAGGGGGAATCGGGCCGGGCCAGCAGGTCCTGCTCCCGGATGGTCATCAGCTCCACGTCCACCACCCTCGCCCGGCGCTGGGGGGTGGCGTCCTCCCAGCGCACCACCTTCAGCGCCCCCCGGTCCACCTGCTCCATCAGGGCCTCGTACACATCGGGGATGGCCGTCTCGCTGTCCGCCGGGACCTCGTTTGGGGTGACGTACTCGTTGGGAATCTCCGTCGCCCTCATGTCCTCCCGGAGGGAACAGGTATAGAGGCAGGCCGCTTTCCCCCGGTACAGCTCCTTCAGGGCGTTGGGGAAGTACTCCTCATAATAGATTCTTCCGTCCCGCGTATAGCCGTAGGTGTACTCGAAGTGCTTCACGCCGTACATCAGGGCCATGGGCAGGCTGGCGGTCAGGCAGACCTGGCTGGGCTTGCCGAAGCTCACGCTGGGCCGGAGCACCGTCAACCCCGCCGTGGGCGAGCAGTGGTACAGCGTCATTCCTCCACCTCCCCGGTCAGGTCCCCGTCGGACACCCCGGTGACGCGCACCCACACGAACTCCCCCGCCGGGACCAGCCCCGCCGCCGTGAACAGCACCCGGCCGTCGATGTCTACCGAGTCGGCGTAGGTGCGGCCCACGTAGCAGCCCGCCTCGGCGTCAAAACCCTCGCACAAGACCTCCATGCACGTCCCCAGCCGGTCCTCGTTGTACTCATCCATAATCCGGGATTGGAGGTCCACCACCAGCTCCACCCGCCGCTGGGCCACATCCGGGTCCACTTGGTTTTCCATGGCGGCGGCCAGGGTGCCCTCCTCCGGGGAGAACTGGAACACCCCCGCCCGCTGGAGCTTCTGCTCCCGCAAAAACTCGCACAGCTCCTCAAACTCCGCCTCGCCCTCGCCGGGCAGACCACAGATGAGGGAGGTGCGCAGTACCACGTCCGGCATGGCGGCGCGCAGCTTGGCAAACAGGGCCTGAATCTCCGCTTTCGTACTGCGGCGGCGCATAGCCTTCAAAATGCCGTCGTTGGCGTGCTGGATGGGAATATCCAGGTAGCGGACGATTTTCTTTTCCCGGGCAATGACGGCAATCAGTTCGTCCGTCACCGCCTCGGGGTAGAGGTAATGCAGGCGAATCCAGTGGAAGTCCAGCTTACACAGCTCGGTGAGCAGCCCCGCCAGGGTGGTTCCGTCCTTCAAATCCCACCCGTAGCGGGTGATATCCTGGGCGATGACAATGAGCTCCTTCACGCCGCTGTCCGCCAGCCCCTTGGCCTCCGCCAGCAGTGACGCCATGGGGCGGCTGCGATATTTTCCCCGCAGCTTGGGAATGATGCAGAAGGCACAGCCGTTGGAGCAGCCCTCGGCGATTTTCAGATAGGCCGTCCATGGCGGGGTGGTCACCCAGCGCGCCCCGTCCTCATACGTGCGGTGGATATCGCCGAAGCATTCCGGCCGCTCCCCCGCCATCACCCGCTCCACGGCGGACACCACATCGGTGTAGCTCCCGGTGCCCAACAGGCCGTCCACCTCGGGCAGCTCGGCGCGGATGTCCTCCGAATAGCGCTGGCTGAGGCAGCCCGCCACCAGCAGCTTATTCAGCTTCCCGGCATTTTTCAGCGCCGCCAGCTCCAAAATGCTGTCGATGGCCTCGCTCTTAGCGGACTCGATGAAGCCGCAGGTGTTGAGCACCGCCACGTCCGCGCCGTCCGGGTCGCCGGTGACGGTATGGCCTGCGTCCCGGCACAGAGCCATCATCTGCTCAGTGTTCACCAGGTTTTTGGCGCAGCCAAGGGAAATAAATGCAACCTTATAGCTCAAAGCAAATCCTCCACATCATTGGGATAATTCTTCTATCAAGACAATGCAATGGTAGACCATCCCGCTGCCGCTCCGGCCTGGGATGGGCACATACTGGACGCGCAACCGCTGCCCTTCCCGAATCAGGCCGCCGCCCCGCTTGAACCAAAACCGCATGGGGTAGCCGGGAAGCCCGCTGTCAAATGTCTTCGGTCCGCTGGCAAACTCCACGCCATTGATGGTAAATACCTCGAAATATTCCCAAAAATCCTGGCGCAAGGTAAAATCTTCCACCGGCCCTTCCGCCGTCAGCGTCCGGCCATTCTCATAGGCGTCACGCACCATCCAATAATCCAGAACCGGCCGGATAACAAATCCATATGCTGCTGCCATCTCCAAAAGTAGGAAAAACACGGTAAACGCCAGCAGCCCTCTGTCCGCCCGGCCCGTTTCCCGGCGCCTGCGCCGCAGCCCGCTCCAGCCAGTCCAAACGAGCGCCGTAAGAAGCCCCAGGCCGCCCACAACGCTCATCACATATGGCGCGTCGAAGTGGGGCCGCAACTCGTAGAGCACCATCGCTCAGTCCTCCCACTCCCCCCGAATGAGCTCCAGCGCAGACGAAATCTCCTCCCAGCCGTAGCCCCGGCGGGCCAGGTAGTCGGACACCTTTTTTAAATTCTCCCTGCTCGGCTGCGCCCCCCGCAGCTTCTGCCGGGCCAGCTTGACCACCTGGTCCTCGTCCGTCTCCCGCTCCTCCAGGGCCTCCTCCCAGTACTCCCGGGGCACCCCCCGGCGATACAGCTCGTCCCGAATTTTCCGGGGACCGTACCCCTTGGCGGCATAGTGGCGCACCACCGTGCGGGCGTACTCCTCGTCGTTGAGCAGCCCCAGCTCGGTAAGCCGGCTGACCACCGCCTCCGCCCGCTCCCGCAGAGCCTCCTTCTGACTTTGCAAAAGCTCCGGGTCCGACCCGTCGTCCAGCTTGTCGTAGGGGTACTTCTCCCGCTTCCGCCGGGGTGGGGCGCACAGCTTATCCAGCAGCTCCTTCCGGGACATGGGCCGCAGGGCAAGCAGTCCCACCGCCCGCTCCATCAGCCGGGACTGCTCCCCGGCGGCACACAGCGCCTCCCCCTCCTCGTCGGACAGCTCCTTGCCGGCGTAGAGGCCCAGGGACACCACCTCCCCCTCGCCCACGCGGACAATGGAGGCGTCGTCCAGCCACACCAGCCAGCGGCCCTGCTTGTGCTGGGAGGGCTCCAATTTTTCAATTCTCATCACAAATCCATCCAGACCGCTTCGTCGTGAATGGTGGCATTCTCCACCGACCGATAAAAACGCAAGGAGTCCGGGTTGTGGGCCATGATGGCAATCAGGGTGTCCGCCCCCCGCTCCTTCAGCTCCCGGCGCAGCTCTCTCAGCAACAGCTGGGCCACCTGCCGGTGGCGCTCCTCCTTCAGCACGCAGATCCAGTCCAGATACGCGCAGGTACAGGCGGCGTCGCTCCGGGCGGCCAGAATCACCCCGTCAATCCGGCCCACCACCCGCCCGGCCCGATAGGCCAGCAGGGACACCGCGTTGGAAAACCGGCCGTCGCCAAAGCTGCGCTCCAGCAGAGTCCGGTAGCTCTCCCCCGCGTCCATGAAAAAGGTATCGGGCTCCTGCCGGCGCAGCTCCGCCTCAAACTCCAGCACTGCGTCGATTTTGTCCCTGGTGAAAAGCTCCACTGAAACCATGACCTCAGCCCTCAAAGTCGTCGGCGGACACATCCACCGCCCGGCCCGCCGCCTTGGCCGCCGCCTGGGACTGCTTGCTCATCAGCTTGAAGGAGTTGGCCCGAACGTCGGCCTCCACCTTTTCCGCTATCTCGGGATTTTCGGCAAAGTACTTTTTCACCGCGTCCTTGCCCTGGCCCAGACGGGTGTCCCCCATGGAGAACCAGGAGCCGGACTTCTGCACAATATCCAGCTTGACGGCCAGGTCCACCAGCTCGCCCATTTTGGAGATGCCCTCGCCGTACATGATCTCGAACTCCGCCTCCCGGAAGGGGGGGGCTACCTTGTTCTTCACAATCTTGGCCCGGGTCCGGTTGCCGATGATCTCGGTGCCGTTCTTGATGGCCTCAATCCGGCGCACCTCCATGCGCACGGAGGCATAGAACTTCAGCGCCCGGCCGCCGGTGGTCACCTCCGGGTTGCCGTACACCACGCCCACCTTCTCCCGCAGCTGGTTGATGAAGATGACAATGCAGTTTGTCTTGGCGATGGAACCCGCCAGCTTGCGCAGGGCCTGACTCATCAGCCGGGCCAGCAGGCCCACGTGGCTGTCGCCCATGTCGCCCTCGATCTCCGCCCGGGGGGTGAGCGCCGCCACCGAGTCCACCACCACCACGTCAATGGCGCCGGAGCGCACCAGGGCCTCGCAGATTTCCAGCCCCTGTTCGCCGGTGTCCGGCTGGGAGATGAGCATGGAGTCGATGTCCACCCCCAGGGCCCGGGCGTAGGTGGGGTCCAGGGCGTGCTCGGCGTCGATGAAGGCCACCTCACCCCCCCGTTTCTGAGCCTCGGCCACGATGTGCAGGGCCAGGGTGGTCTTGCCGGAGGACTCGGGGCCATAGATCTCAATGATGCGCCCCTTGGGCACGCCGCCGATGCCCAGGGCAATGTCCAGAGACAGCGACCCAGTGGGGATGGCCTCCACCACAATGTGGGCGTTCTCCCCCAGGCGCATAATGGAGCCCTTGCCGTAGTCCTTTTCAATCTGGGCGATGGCCGTATCCAGGGCCTTCTTTTTGTCCGACGCCGGAGCGGCGGGCTCAACCTGCTTTTTCTTGTCTGCCATGTACAATCATCCTTTCCCGCCGGCGCAGTTTGGAACTGGCCGGTCTCTTGCTATCCCATATGCTACGCTCTTTGATGTCCCATAAACCGGGCTCAATAATAAGTATCCCTATCGGATTTTCCTATCTGCGACTTCTGATTAGAAACCGCTGCAAACGGAGAAGCTTTCCCGTCTCCGTCTCGAACTCATCCAGTCCCTCTTTTCGGAACTCGAATTTCTCCACCAGCTTCATGCTTCCCATATTTCGCACGTCCGCCTCATATACGTACCAGTCCTTGAAGTAGGCATCGTCCGTGAAGCTCAGAACGCCTGCCAGGGCTTCATAGGCGTAGCCCTTTTGCTGCTCCCCCTTTTTGATCCAAATCCCCAGTTCAGGATATTCCTCCTGAATGCCGTGCACCTCAACGCCGCCCACAAATTCCCCGTCCGGCGTCAGAATGGACAGAAACAGCATCTCGTTTTGCTCCATCAGGTCGATAAACCCCTGCAGCGTCTCTCGGGCCGCCTCCGCCGACGCAAAGGGGTCCGGATACTGATATTTCGTGATTTCCCCGTCAAACGCCGAGATATATTCCTCCAGACGGCTCATTTCAAAGGGCACAATTTTAAGCCGCTTCGTCTCAATCATCATGTCCATGCCCGCACCTCTATTCCACATTATTGTATAGCTCAATGCCCAGCACTTTGACGACAACGCCCTCCTGATAGGGGTTCTCCGCATCCAAATCAGTCAGCCGGTGGACCCTGGACACCGTATACAAAAGCGCCTTGTATTCCACCGTTCCCCCGTCCTTTAAATGGAACGGTATGGGAAACAGACAGACCAGCAGCAAGATGGCCGCCGCGATGAGAATGAGTTTCTTTTTCATGAGATACCTCCGGGCTCCGCGCTTCCTTCCACAACCCGCCAGTGCATCCCCGGGTCCAGGGTGGTCTGGATGTCCTGATAGCCGTTCTCCGCCAAAATGTACTCTACCGCCGGGGCCTGGTCGTAGCCCACCTCAAAAATCAGCTTGCCGCCGGATTTCAGCGCCCGCTTCCACTTCTTGGCGACGGCCCGGTAAAACTTCAGCCCATCCTCCCCGCCGTCCAGGGCGATGTGGGGCTCGTAGTCCCGCACGGAGGGGTCCAGCCGGCCCACCTCCAGCGTGGGAATATACGGGGGATTGCACAGGATGAGGTCAAAGTCCCGAAGCAGCCGGGGGGGCGGCTCCAGGGCGTCCACCTGAACTGGATCGGCCTGCCGGGTGAGGCCGATCCGGCGGATATTCTGCCGGCACACCCGCAGCGCGTCCTCCGACCACTCCGCCAAAATCACGTGGGTATTGGGGCAGTTGTCCGCGATGGCAAGGCCGATGCAGCCGCTTCCCGCGCACAGGTCCAGCACACGGGCGCCCTCCGGCAAGTCCCGGGCAAACAGAATGCCCCGCTCCACCAGCGTCTCAGTGTCCGGCCGGGGGATGAGTACGTCCCGTGTGATGTCCAGTGTCAGGCCGTAAAATTCCCACTCTCCGATGAGGTAGGCCACCGGCTCCCCCTTCAGCCGCCGCTCTAACAGCCCCCGGAACCGCTTCTCCACCCCATCGGAAGCATACAAAGTCAGGTCCCGGAGAAACTCCGCCCGGCCCTTACCACTGGCAAAGCACAAAAGCTCCCGCGCCTCCAGCTGAGCCTGCTCCACCCCGGCGCTTTTCAGGGCCTTTCGGGCATCCAGATATAGGTCGTTGTACGTGGCGGGCATGAGCTGTCACCCTCTCTCTGCGTTGTTATCACACTGCGCTGATCACGATGGCTCCGGGCTTCTTTCTCACCACTGATCCGTTCCCTTCTCCTGAGGCAGCACCCGCTTGAGGGCCTCGATGCCCACCTCGATCATGGAGTCGTCCGGCTCAAAGGTAGTAAAGTTCTGCATCCACATCCCCGGTCCCCGCAGCACCCGGCACAAAGCGCCGTCGTGGCCACCCACATAGCGGTTGAACTCATAGGTCACTCCCACGATGATGGGCAGCATCAGCAGATGCAGCGCCATGCGCAGGAAGGTATTCTCAATCTCCAGCGGCGTGAAAATCACGATGGACAGGAAAATGGACACCGCAATCACCACAAATAGAAAGCTGGTGCCGCAGCGAGGGTGGTGCCGGGGCTGCTTGCGGACATTTTCCACCGTCAGCTCCAGGCCGTTTTCGTAGCAGTAGATGGTCTTGTGCTCCGCGCCGTGGTACTGAAACACCCGGTGAATCTCCTTCATCTTAGAGCACAAATAGAGATAGGTCATGAAAATGACCACCTTCAGCACACCCTCAATCACCGAGCGCACCCACAGCGGCATGGTTTTCCACACAAGGCCGATGAGGCCGGTGAGCGCCGTGGGCAGCAGAATGAACAGCCCGATGGAAAAGGCGATACCGATCACCGCGGCTAAGGTGATGATGATGGCCGTGGCCTTCTCATCGTTGAAATGGTCGCTGATCCACTTGTCCAGGCCGGTGAGCTCCTCCTCCTCGTCCATCCCCTCGCCGGATACCTCGGCGGAGTACATCAGCGCTTTCATTCCATGGACCATGGAGCCGCCGAAGATAAACAGCCCCCGGATGAACGGCAGCTTGGCCAGCCCGCGCTTGGGCTTTATCTCCTCCTCCGTGATATCCAGCTCTCCGTCCGGCTTGCGCACCACGATGGCCCGCTTTTCCGGCCCCTGCATGAGAATGCCCTCCAGCAGAGCCTGACCGCCACAGGTGGTTTTGAACGGCGTACTATGTGAGTCTTGATTTGCCATGAATGTTTCTCCTTTGATTGATATATCTTCTGCCAGGATGTCCTGGAAATGTCACCCGTTTTCCTCCCCTATGGGCAGGCTGATGGTTACCACGCACCCGCCGCCGGGAGCGTTGCCGATGCTCAGCGCACCGTTATGGCTGTTGATGATCTCCTCGCACACCGCCAACCCGATCCCGGAACCCCGGACCTTAGAGGAACCTTTATAAAACTTATACTTAATGAAGGGCAGCTCATCCTCCGGCACGCCGGGGCCGTAGTCCCGGATGCGGATCACCACGCTGTCCTCCTCCCGGCCCACGGACACCTCGATGCGCCCGCCCCCTCCTCCGTGCTTGTCCGCATTGTCCAACACGTTGCAGAACACCTGGCGCAGCCGCTCCGGGTCCCCGCTGATGATGGGCAGGTCCTCATCGCACTCCGTGTAGTCCAGCTCCAGCCCCTTACGGCGGAAGAACTCCCGGTAGGTGTATACCGCGTCCTCCAGCTCGGCCAGGATATCGATGGGCTCCACCGACAGGTTGAACCGCCCCGTCTCCATGCGGGAAAACTCCAGCAGCTCCTCCACCATGCGGGTGAGGCGCTGGGCCTCGGACACGATGATGCCCATTCCCTTCTTCACGTCGGAGGCGTCCCGCACCTCGCCGTTATACAGCGTCTCCGCCCAGCCGCTGATGGCGGTGAGCGGGGTGCGCAGCTCGTGAGACACGGAGGAGATAAATTCCGACTGGGTGCGCTCGGCCTGGTCGATTTTCATGGACATATCGTTGATGGCGTCCACCAGCTCGCCCATCTCATCGTTGGATTTTTTCTCCATCTGTACGCCGTAGCTGCCCGTAGCGATCCGCTTGGCGGTCTCCGTCACCCGGATCACCGGCTCCAGCACCGACTTGATGAAATAGTTGGCCCCAATTCCCATGATGGCCAAAATCACCAGCCCCAACGCGGACACCGCCGCCACAATGCGGGTCATCTGGGCCTCCACCTGGCGCAGAGAGGTCACCATGCGCACCACGCCCACCACCGTGCCATTATACACCACTGGAGCGGAAGCGGAGATAATGTGGTCTCCCGTGTTGGGATCCGGCCCCAGAAAGGGCACCACCCGCTTGGTGCCGATGGCATCGGACACATCAAAAGTATCTACACTGGCGCCGGATATGTCCATCATGGACGACATGAGCACCCGGCCATTGGAGTTGAGAATCTGAGCTTCGATGGTGGTTTTTTCTTCAAACTGGTTGATAAACTGCCGGGCGGTAAAGAGATAGGTGGTCTCGGTATAGTTACGGAACATCCCCGCGGCGGTCTGGGCCTTGCTCTCCAGCGTAGCCAGAATGGTAGAGGTATAGTAATTATACATCACCAGGGAAAAGGCGGTCACCGCGATGGACACCACCACAAAGGTCGCAGCCAGCGTATTCAGCAGCCACCGCCAGCGTAGCCTGCCCCTCAGCCCCTTTTTATCCACACGGCCCTGAAGCTCCTCCGCCAGCGGCTCTTTTTTGGGCTGCGCCGGCGTAGTCTTCCGCCGCTTTCTGCGGCCATCCTGCTCCATCTCTCTCCCCCCTTTATGGCGTCGTATAACGGCCCTATATTTCCCACTTGTACCCGTAGCCCCACACGGTAGTCACATAGGCCGGGTTCTGCGGGTCGTCCTCTAATTTAATGCGCAGGCGGCGGATATTCACGTCCACAATCTTCAGCTCGCCCAGATACTCCTTGCCCCACACCGCCTCCAGTATCTCCTCGCGGCTGAGGGCCTTGCCGGGGTTATCCATAAACAACCGCACAATAGAGTATTCCACCTGGGTCAGCTTGATCCGCCGGCCGTTTTTCTCCAGGGTGCGGTTGCGGGTATTCAGCAGGAAGGGCGGCTGTTCCAGCTCGTCCACATCCCGAATCGGGGCTCCGCCCGTTCGGCGGTACAGCGCGTCCACCCGGGCGGTGAGCTCCGCCGGAGAAAAGGGCTTGGTGACATAGTCGTCCGCCCCCGTCATCAGGCCGCTCACCTTATCCATCTCCTGGGTGCGGGCGGTGAGCATAATGATGCCCATCTGGGCGTTGCCCGCCCGAATACGGCGGCACACCTCGAAGCCGTCCATCTCACCAGGCAGCATGATATCCAGCAGGGCCACCTTCACGTCCGGGTTCTGCTGAATGAGGGCCAGCGCCTCCTCGCCGGTGCCGGCCTCAATGGCATCGTACCCCGCCCGCTTCAGATTGATTACCACAAAGCTTCGGATGTTGGCCTCATCCTCCAGCACCAAAACCTTTCTTGTCAAAGCATTCACCACTTTCTCATTGTCACCTTCCAGCGCGCTGCTGGGTGGCCCATTCCGCCGTGATGGGCTTAAACCGCTGGGTCAGCTCCGCCTCATCCAAGCCACAGTCCCACACGCCGGCGTTCAACGCCGCGCAGTATATGCTGGTCCCGTCGCTGTACAGCGTAATGCGCCCGGCCTGCTTGGACCGGGCCAGCCGGTTGCTGCCGGTGAGGCGGTAGATGCTGAGGAACTTCTCCGGCTCCCCGTCCTCCTCCTCCGGCCAGTAGTAAAACACCACCGCCCGCTCGCCGCGGATGCTCAGGCTGTCGTCCCGCACCGCCGAGATGCGCTCCGTATCCCACCCGTTGGGCAGGGTCAGGTACCAGCTGTCCGTCACAGAATGGTAGGTCATGCAGCTGGTGCTCCCTCTCCCCTTGGAGTCAAACTGCTGCCAATAGATAAAGTACTGGGGAGAGCTGTTCTCCGCATCCAGGGGAACCAGTTCCCGCGCCCGGGGAATTTCCATTACGCCATCGTTGTTAATGTCCGCCGCAGCCACCTCGGTGTAGGCCCGTGCGGTGGCGTTGCTGATGCCGCTCTCTGGGTCCCGGGTGACGTTGGCCAGACCGTCTCGCTCCAGAGTCAGGATATCGGTGAGCAAGCCGTTTTCAATCTCCACCGTAACATATACCCCCAGCGTTCCGTCCGCCAGCCGCCCCACGGAGGAGGCCACCACGTCCCGCATCCCGTCGGACAGGGGGGCCACGGCGGTTCTGGTCATCACGCCCCCCTGGTAGTCGTAGTATTCCGCCAGATTATAGCCCTCGCCGGTGCTGTCCTGCTGGAAGATCAGAATTTCCTGCCCTCCGTCCCGGTCCAGGTCCACTACCATATAAGTCTCGTTGTAGTTAGTACTCATCAGCTCGTCCGCCTCGGAGCCGGTGAGATTGTAGGCCGCCAGAATGTGCACGCCGCCGCTGAGCTGCCAGCTGACAATGATCTCCCGGCTGCCGTCCCCCGTCAGATCCTCATAGGTCACGGAGTTAATCGAGTTGCCCTCGCCGGACAGCATATGAATCTGCCGGTAGGCATGGTCGCTGCCCTGGCGGAACAGACACACCCGCATGGGCCGCTCCTCCGCCGAAGTCACCCGGAGAAATACCGCCGCCGTCTCCTGCTCGCCGTCGCCGTCCAAATCCAGGAGCTGGATGGTGGAGGTGTTGTTGCCGTAATTGATGGTGGCGTACTCCGCCCCCAACTCGTTCATGGTGGAGTCGATGGTGGATTGAAGGTCCCGATACTCCTGGGGCAGCACGGGCAGAGCGTACAGATTGTCCACCGGCTCAAACACGCAGCCGCTCAGGCAGACGCCCAGCGCACACGCCAGCAAACCGCATAAAATTCCGCGCCTCATTTTCCCACACTCCCTTTGCCCGCTGTGTCCTCACGCTTAAAGGATAGTATAACACAAGTTATCTCCCCTGCCTATGGATTTTTGACAACAAAAAATAAAAAAATAAAAATTTGAAAAAAACTCTTGCATTTCTCATTTCGCTGTGGTAATATAAGCAAGGTTCCACGAAGGACATGCGGCTGTAGCTCAGCTGGATAGAGTGTTTGGCTACGAACCAAAAGGTCGGGGGTTCGAATCCCTTCAGCCGTACCATCCAAAAAACTGTCCCGCCCAATGGGCGGGGCAGTTTTTTATTTTGCTTTGGGAGGAATCGCTGTGAACAGCCGCCAAGCCAACGACAGTCTGGACTACCGCCCCCTCTCCCCTTCCCGTCCCATCGCGGTGCGCCAGCTCTATTCCGTGCACTACTTTGAATATACGGGCAGCTACGCCTATCCCGGCGAACGCCACGATTTCTGGGAGCTACTGTACGTGGATAAGGGCATGGTGCGGGTCACCGCCGGCGACCACAGCTGCCAGCTGAACCAGGGGCAGGTTATTTTCCACGCGCCGGGGGAATTCCACGCATTTTCCGCCGTGGGCGTGGCCCCCGACCTGGTGGTCGTGGGCTTTGGCTGCGGCGGCTCTGCCATGGACTTCTTCCGGAACCGGGTGAGCCATATCCGCGCCGAGGAGCGCACCCTTCTTGGCCGCATCGTGGCGGAGAGTGCCGCCGTCTTCTCCACGCCGCTGAATCTATCCGCCGTCACCCAGCTTCAGCGCCGGGAGGAGCAGCCCTTCGGTGGAGAGCAGCTCATCTGCGCCGCGCTGGAGGAGCTGCTCATCCGCCTGATCCGGCGGGAGGCTCAGCCCCAGTCGACGGACGGGCGGCGGGGAGAAGACGACGGCGTATTCGCCCAGGTGGCGCATTATCTGGAGCAGCGCCTGGACCGCCCCCTCTCCGTGGAGGAAATCTGCCGGGACAATTTGGTGGGCCGCAGCCAGCTACAAAAGCTGTTCCACACCCGCACCGGCGGCGGGGTGGCGGCCTACTTCAACCAGCTGAAAATTCAGGCCGCCCGGCGCATGATCCGGGAGGGACGCTTCAACTTTACCCAAATCGCAGCCCGCCTGGGCTTCCAGTCCGTCCACTACTTTTCCCGCCGCTTTCGCATCGCCACCGGGATGTCCCCCAGCGAGTACGAGCGCAGCGTCAAAATGCTGTCCGAAGGCGCGGCCCCATTGACGGACGATTGTGCAAATAATGTAGACGATTGCATATTCCCTTTCCCGCCCAGCCCGCTTACAATAGAGTCAGATTCCAAACACAACTCACTGCCCCATCATTAGAAAGGAGCGCTCACCATGTCCATTCTTGTCGCCGGCGGCGCCGGCTATATCGGCAGCCACACCTGTGTGGAGCTCATCCAGGCGGGCTATGACATCATCGTGGCGGACAATCTCTACAATTCCTGCGAGGAGGCCCTGGTCCGGGTGGAAAAAATCACCGGCAAAAAGGTTCCCTTCATTAAAACGGAGCTGTGCCATGAGGACGAGGTAGAGGCGCTGTTCGTCCAGCACCCCAACATCACCGCCGTCATCCACTTTGCCGGGCTCAAGGCGGTGGGCGAGAGCGTGGCCAAGCCCCTGGAGTACTACTCCAACAACCTGATCAGCACCCTGTATCTGCTCCAGGCCATGCGCCGCCACGGAGTGAAGAACTTTGTGTTCTCCTCCTCCGCCACGGTGTACGGCGACCCACACACCGTCCCCATTCAGGAGGACTTCCCCACCGGCGGCACCACCAATCCTTACGGCACCTCCAAGCTGTTCCAGGAGCAGATTCTCTCCGACATCTGCGCCGCCGACCCTGAGCTGAACGTGGCCCTGCTGCGTTACTTCAACCCCATCGGAGCCCACGAGAGCGGCCTCATCGGCGAGGACCCCAACGGTATTCCCAACAACCTGGTGCCCTATATCGCCAAGGTGGCGGTGGGCCAGCTGGAAAAGGTCCACGTCTTCGGCAACGACTACAACACCCCCGACGGCACCGGTGTGCGGGACTATATCCATGTGGTGGATCTGGCCCGCGGCCATGTGGCCGCGTTGAAGAAGCTAGACACCGGCTGCGGCCTGTTTGTCTGCAACCTGGGCACCGGCAACGGCTACTCCGTGCTGGACGTGGTCCACGCCTATGAGAAGGCCTGCGGCCATGAGCTGCCCTACGTCATCGAGGCCCGCCGCCCCGGCGACATCGCCGCCTGCTACGCCGACCCGGCCAAGGCCAGAGACGAGCTGGGCTGGAGCGCCCAGCTGGGCATCGAGGAGATGTGCGCATCCTCTTGGAAGTGGCAGTCCATGAATCCCAACGGATACAAGGGTTAACGGGAGGGCGAAGGCAATGAACAAACCTGTATTGGTCATCATGGCCGCCGGCATGGGCAGCCGGTATGGCGGCCTCAAGCAGCTGGACCCCGTGGGCAACCACGGCCAGCTCATCATCGACTACTCTATCTATGACGCCCACCGGGCCGGGTTCGACACCGTGATTTTCGTCATCAAGGAGGAGAACGAGGCCGATTTCCGCGCCTGCATCGGCGACCGGGTGTCCAAAGTAATGGACGTGAAGTACGCCTTCCAGCGCAAGGACGACCTGCCCGCGGGCTACGCCGTCCCTCCCGAGCGCACCAAGCCCTGGGGCACCGCCCAGGCCGCCCTGTCCGCCCGGAACCTGGTGGACGGCCCCTTCGCTATCATCAACGCCGACGACTATTACGGCCCCGAGGCGTACAAGCTTACTTATGACTATCTCTGCGCCCACCCGGACGGAGACGTGTATGAGTACGTTATGGTGGGCTACCTGCTCAAAAACACCGTCACCGAGAACGGCAGCGTAGCCCGGGGCGTGTGCACGGTGGACGGCGAGCACATTCTGCGGGACATCCATGAGCGCACCGCCATCGAGAAGGACGGGGACAACGCCCGCTTCACCGAGGACGGCGGCCAGACCTGGACCGCCCTGCCCGGCGGCACCACCGTGTCCATGAATATGTGGGGCTTCACCCGCAGCTTTATGGACGAGGCCCTGGCCCGGTTCCCCGCTTTCTTGGACAAGGCGCTGGCGGAAAACCCCGCCAAGGCGGAGTATTTCCTGCCCACCGTAGTGGAGCAGCTCATTGGCGAGGGCAAGGCCCAGGTACGGGTGCTGCTCAGCGAGGACAAGTGGTACGGCGTCACCTACCGGGAGGACAAGCCCACCGTAGTCGCCGCCATTGCGGAAAAGACACAGGCCGGGCTCTACCCCGACCAGCTTTGGGAGGCATAAGGATATGGAACAGCTGCAAGCAGTGCTGAACGAGGCGCTGGAAGCCTTCGACTTCGGCGCGCCCGTGGTGGGCGCCATCCGGTTCGGCCAAGGCCATATCAACGACACCTTCGTGGTACATACCCAACCGGAGGACCTGTGCTGCCGGCGCTTCATCCTCCAGCGCATGAGTCCCGCCGCCTTCAAACGGCCCGACCAGCTGATGGAAAACATCATCGGCGTCACCGACTACCTGGGCCGGGAGATTGAGAAAAGCGGAGGCGACCGCACCCGGGAGGCCCTTCAAGTCGTCCGCCCCCGCAGCGGCGAACCATACTTCACCGACAGCCAGGGCGGCGCATGGCGGCTGTATCCCTTTGTGGAACGCACCGTGTGCTACCAGTCGGCGGAAACGCCGGAGCTGTTCGCCGCCTCCGGCCGGGCCTTCGGCCGCTTCCAGAAGCTGCTGCGGGACTACCCCGCGGACACCCTGTACGAAACCATCCCCAATTTCCACAACACCGAGGACCGGCTGGCCAAGTTCAAGGCCGCCGTGGCCGCGGACAAGCTGGGCCGGGCCGCCGAATGCCACAGTGAAATCCAGTTTGTGCTGGACCGGAAGACGGACTGCTCTGTGGCCCTCAGCGCCATGCGGGAGGGCCGGCTCCCCCTGCGAGTGACCCACAACGACACCAAGCTGAACAACGTTCTTATGGATGAAAAGACCGGCGAGGGCGTGTGCATTATCGACCTGGACACCGTCATGCCCGGCCTGGTGATCTACGACTTCGGCGACTCCATCCGCTTCGGCGCCAACCACTGCGCTGAGGACGAGACTGATCTGACCAAGGTAAACCTGGACGTGGAGCTGTTCGCAATCTACACCGACGCCTTTTTGAGCCAGGCGGGGGATGCGCTCACTGACGAGGAGATCGCCTATCTCCCCTGGGGCGCCAAGCTGATGACCCTGGAGTGCGGTATCCGCTTCCTCACCGACTACCTGGTCGGCGACGAGTATTTCCACATCGCCCGGGAAAAGCATAACCTGGACCGCTGCCGCACCCAGTTCAAGCTGGTGGCGGACATGGAGGAGCGCTGGGCCGAGCTGGAGGCCATTGTGGCAAAGTACCGCAAGGGCTGAGTTCTCCAAAATTTGAATAAGCCTATTGTACACGGGGCATATGCCCCGTGTACGCTTTGCCTTGAGGCAAAGCGCCATGAGAGGGAGGCTGACACAGCTTGAACACCCTGTTTGACGAGGCGCGGCTGCGCCGGCTCATAGCCAATCTGGACACGCTCACCGGCGTTCCTGCCAATATTTTAGATGTCAACGGCCGGGATATCCAGCTGTTCAGCGGCCATCCCCCTTTCTGCCGGGCCATCAACGCCGATCCCGAGGGGCACCAGCGCTGCGTGGCCTGCGACGCTTGGAAGGTGCAGACCTACGCCGGGGACGGCGGATTTCAATACTACCGCTGCCACCTGGGCATCTGTGAGGCCCTCATGCCCCTGTACACTCCAGAAAAGCCCCTGGCCTATCTGATTTTCGGCTGCTACCTGGACCGCACCCCCGTTGAGGAGCAGTGGGAGCGCACCCGCGCTCTGCTGGATTGGTGGCCCGGGGACCTGGAGGAGCTGCACCGCTCCTTTCTCCAGTTCCGCCAGTGCTCCGACGAGGAGCTGCGCGCTTACGCTGAAACGCTGGAGGCCCTGTCCGCCTATATCCGCCTGGAGGACATGATTTTGTCCGCCGAGCAAACTGACCAGCAGCGGCTGGAGCGGTATATTGACCAGCACTATATGGAGAAGCTCTCTCTTGCCTCCCTCTCCCAGCAGCTCCACATCGGCCGCACCAGACTGTGCGCCTTGGCCAAGGAGCTGTCCGGCGGCCACACTCTCTCCTACCTGATCGCCCAGCGCCGCATCACCGCCGCCAAGCGCCTGCTGCTTCAGAGCGCTATGCCCATATCCGCCGTGGCCGACGCGGTAGGCATCAGCGATTACAATTACTTTACCAAGGTGTTCCGCTCCGTCACCGGTATGACGCCCAGCCGCTTCCGCAAAAGCGTACGCCGCACGCCGGAGGAAATGAACCGAGAATAATTCCGCAAAAATCGTACGAATTTTCAGATTCGTACGATTTTGCTATAAACTGAACGCCATCACCTATTTATTCACAGAACACCCAAGTATAATCATCATCAGCAGAGCCTGTTTGTGAAATTTACCGACAAGCTTTGCCCCCTCCCGGCACCTGTTTGCGGAAGGGGAATATCTTATTCAAGAAGGAGAATGAAAATGAAGAAGATTCTTGCACTGCTGCTGGCCGCCACCATGATGTTCTCTCTGGCCGCCTGCGGCAACAAAGCCGACGCCCCCGCCAGCAATCCCCCCGCTGAGAACAGCACCCCTGTCGAGAACAACAACGACAACAACCCTCCCTCCGCTGAGAAGATCGACATCAACGTCATCGCCGCTGAGTACGGCCAGAACACCAAGCAGTGGTGGGCCGATTTCCAGAAGGAATTCAACGCTGCCTATGACAACATCAATCTGACCGTGGAAGTGGTGTCCTGGAATGACATCTACACCGTGGTCAACACCCGTCTGGGCGGCAACAACGCCCCCGATATCCTGAACATCGACGTGTTCGCCGACTACCAGGCCGACAATCTGCTCCTCCCCGCTCAGGATTACGTGTCCGAGGAGACCTACGCCAAGTTCTATGACGCCTTCCTGGAGCAGTCCGTGGTGGACGGCACCGTGTGGGCCATCCCCGATCTGGCCTCCGCCCGCGCCATGTACTACAATGTGGACATCCTGGAGGCTGCCGGCGTAGAGGTTCCCACCACTTGGGACGAGCTGAAGGCCGCCTGCGAGGCCATCAAGGCCTATGACTCCAGCATCTACCCCTGGGGCATTGACATGACCACCGACGAGGGCCAGGCCGCTTTTGCCTACTACGTCTGGAACAACGGCAGCGATTTCACCGACGCCGACGGCAACTGGATTCTGAACGACCCGAAGAACGTGGAAGCCATTGAGTACGCTATCGGCTTGGTCAACGACGGCTACACCAACTCTGACCCCGCCAACGAGACCCGCTACAACCTGCAGGACCTGTTCGGCGCCGGCAAGCTGGCCATGGTCATCGGCCCCAACTCCATCCCCACCTACATCGCCGACAACTATGCCAAGGCCAATACCCCTGAGGCGGATCAGATCAACTATGCCTTCGCCGCCATCCCCACCAACGGCGGCAACGCCTCCGTCTCCGCCGGCGTTATGGACCGTTTCATGTGCTTCGACAACAACCACTCCCCCGAGAAGATCGAGGCCATCAAGACCTTCTTCGATTTCTTCTATGAGGACAGCCGCTACTCCGACTGGGTGCTGATGGAGGGCTTCCTGCCCGCCACCTCCGCCGGTGGTGAGATCGTGGCCGCCTCCGACCCCGCCATGGCTCCCTGGGTTGACATCGTGGGCTCCTGCAAATTCTATCCCACCGCCAAGGCCGAGTGGGCCGACGTGAAGCAGGGCGTCATCAATGTGGAGCAGCAGGCTCTGCTGGGCGGCAACGTTCAGGAGCTGCTGGATAATCTCCAGTCTGAGATCGCCGGCTAAGCCCATCCTGCCTATCTGAAACCGAAATATTGAACTGCCACGGGCCAGGCCAAAGCGGCCTGGCCCGCGGCTTCTTTCCGACGT
>ERZ808040.124-NODE-124-length-74931-cov-6.930304_pt1 | contig 74931 bp, 70 predicted proteins | sample MGYA00380191_ERZ808040 | MGnify/ENA primary metagenome ERZ808040 (study PRJEB31490, sample SAMN06133395) | mouse gut metagenome | isolation source: J6 | host: mice | place: China: Chengdu | collected 2015-05 ...
ATCAATGTCTATAAGAGTATTATACATATATTTCCAATATTAGCAACTATAGGCAATAAACAATCACTTTATATATATGTAAAATATATATCATCAAAATTTATGGCAAAAATATACACCTAATAACAGTTATTTGTTATCAGGTGTAATTTATATAATGTTTTTCATTTGTTTTAGTTCTGTCAAATATTTACACAATAAGCTATATCATACCAGAAAAAAGATTGACAAACAGTACCTTTGCAGAAAATGAACTGTTTTTGCAGAAAACGGCACAAAAAAACCTTTCAGATTGAGTTATATCTTCTGAAAGGTTCTTCCTTAATATCTTAATAAATTTCCGGCTTACCCATTCTGATAAATATTCTTTATATTTGCCATTAATATTGTTCTCTTAGTCTCAAAATTTATAGCCTTCCTAAATTGAAACGTCAAATCTATTGCTTTCACTGTTTCTACTTTCTCTTATGCCGCTCCAATCAATCTCCTTTATCTTTCGCAGAAGGTCATTTGCAGAAGATGCCTGAATGGTAGTTTTCTTAGTAGTGGCACTATTTTTTCTCTTAGCATCTTCTTTCTTTGCAACCGCCTTTTTTTCTTCTGCACGTTTTTCTCTGATTCTTTCAATATGTTCCTTCTGCCTGTCCATAGCCTTCTCTAATTCAGCAAATATAGACATCTTACCATCTTTACCAAAAGAGATTCCCATTTTCGTTATCTCTACTTTATCAGATGTTTTTCCAAACGCTGATTCAAAGCCGAACTGCTGATTTATTTGTTCTGACATACGAACCGCACCCTGTACACGATCCATATAATCCTTTGCGTACTTTTCATCAGAAGCCATCTTTTCCAGTTCTTCACTCGAAAAGATAACAGAGGTTTCTTTTGTGCATCGGGAGAGGATTTCTTTTGCATTATCCCCCTTATCGAAATCAGCCACCATAAAATCCATATTGCTGTATGTTTTTCTCAAATACTCTAAATACTTCTGCGCCCTATTGGAAAGCTGCGACTGGCTTGCCTTGCTGTTCTGCGAAACTGTTTCTGCTCCTTTTGCATCGCCATTTTTTACTTCTGTATTGCTTTTCTGATTCTGCTGAACATTGTTATAATATTGAGAAGTAGTATAACTTCCATCAATTACATTCATATCCTAATCCTCCCTAAAAATTATTATTTGAAGTGTTCTGCTGCTATGTCAATAATATTCCTCTCTGCTTATATAACCTTGTGCCTTGCTATTAACACGCTTTGTATATGAAAGTGTGTGCCTTATCAAACTGTTCTTTATTAGTTTGTTTTTATACCAGGGCATCCAGTTATTCCTAGATGCCCTAGAAAGCAAATAGGGGAATTATGAGTATCTATTATCTGTAGTATACAGTAACATAAACATTTTTTAAAGTTGCTGCGGCAATCATCCCTGTTGAATATCTTGTTGACGCAAATTGTACATAATATGTGCCTGCTGCACTAAGACCATAATTTCCAAAGTCCGAAAATGTCAAAGAACTTGCCCATGTTTGATTGTCAATGTAACGGTCAAATGTTCCATCTCCATTATCCTCATCCTTTGCCACATATAATACAATGTTTCCGGTACTTCCGCTGCTCTTAGATGACGTAACAACAATTTTTGTAATGGTTGCACCAGCCGGTACAGATGAACTCCTGATTGTAAATGAACCTATCGTTGACTCTGCAACCAAATCATCTTCGCCAAAAAATGCGTTCAAGCTGCCAATTGAATGTCTGTTTGATCCGGCAGCATATGGGGTTGGTGTTACCTCAAAAGTTACCGCCCCCTCATCTGCAACAGCCGCCACTTCTGTATCTTCCGCTGCAAAAGCAGTTGCATTCATTGAAAACAACATTATAATACATAGTGCTAATGATAAAATCCTTTTTTTCATGACATCCCATTCCTTTCTTTGTTTTTATTCCCCTAAATGCTTAATTTCCTATCAGATTAAATAGCCAGCCACTTCATGAACCGACTGTAAAAATATCAATAGGCTTTCAAACATTCTCTCCCATCCTTATAATAGCAAAATATAGACAGTATTCAATTACCCATGCAGAAAATGAACTGTTTTAGCAGAAAACGGCAAAAAAATCCTTTCAGACATACATTAACACTCTGAAAGGACTTCCTTATGCTCATTCTTGCACTTCTAACATGACCTTTAATTCATCATCTTTGCCGATTAACTCACCATATCTCCCTGTATCAATGACCATTCCTTCTTTCAGTACGACAATCTGATCCACTTTGCTCAATATCTCTTTTTTATGTGTTATCACTATTACTGTCTTTTCTTTCAACTTGGTATTCAAAAGTCCATTGATCTGTTGCTCTGAATAGGCGTCTGTATTTGAAGTCGCTTCATCAAATATAATAATTGGCTTGTCGTGTATCAGCGCTCTTGCAAGGGCTATCTTCTGCTTCTGCCCGCCAGAAAGCATTGCACCGTTCTGACCTACCACATAATCTAATGATACTTCTTTGATAAAATCTCCCAGTCCACTGTCCTGACAAGCTGCTTCTATCATGGTATCTTCCACCTGCTTATACAGACAGATATTGTTTCTTATAGTGTCATTGAACAGATATATCTGCTGGCTTACAACAGATACTATACTGCGATATGCAGACAATGACAGTTCAGAAATATTCTCTGCCCCTAACAATATTTTTCCTCTTGTCGGCTCATACATTCTGGTAAGAAGATTGATGATTGTTGTCTTTCCTGAACCATTTCTTCCGATTATAGCCGTCTTGCTGCCCTTTGCAAATAAAATATCAACATCTTTCAAAATATCCTTATCTTTTTCATAGGCAAAAGAAACCTGTTCCATTTTCAAATCATTCAAATAAGGTTCCACATTTTTTCCATTATCTGTTTCTTCCTCCAAATCCATAAATGCATAATATCGTTTCGTTGACGGGATAATTCCAGATAGCAGATAGCCTATATTAAGAATTGCAGAAATCGGTCCTGTAACATAAGCACTATATGTAATAAATGCAAATACACTACCCACTGAAAGCTGCAGGTCAAAGACCAGATTTGCACCCAATATATATAACAGTGTGGTAAGGAACTGCACCATAATACTATCTATGATCATGTTCCACTGCCCCAACATATTCATCTGCTTTTGTTTTTTTATAATTTCATTCTGATTAAGTACAAATTCCTCATGTTTTTTGTCAAGAACATTAAACAGCTTAACTTCCCGTACCCCGCCAACAGTATCTCCGAACCATCTTGCATATTTTTGATTTTTTACTATAAAATCGTCCATAATCTGCTTTTGTTTCTTAGCAAAATATTTCATCACGATACACTTGATTGGAATAAACAGAAGTACCAGTATTGTCATTTTGAAATCTATAATAAATAATCCAATAATGCCACCTGTCATGCTAAACGCCTGCGTAACGACAAAGAAAACGCTGCTGTCAGCAATAGATGTCATTTGGTTAATGTCCGTGTTAATATTGTTCAAAGTCTCCGCATAATTCGTATTATTAAAATAACTTACCCTCAATTTCATAAGATGTGAGAAAGACTGTTCCGAAAGAAAATATTGTATCTTAGCTGAAATATCTACACGCTTTTTCTCTTTTACTATATCAATAAAGGAATTTACGGTATATATTGCCATAGACGCTAATACCAGTTCAATCAGCAATTTCTTATCGCCGCCGATAAAACCATCGTCCATGATCCGCCTGCTGATGAGTGGTACACAAAGATTTAACCCCGTAGAAATAAACAGACAACAGACAATTACAACAATTGTTTTTCTGTATCTGTTCAATAGCAAAAGTAATTTCTTTACAGCCTCTTTGTTATCCATATTCATCCTCCGTCAGTTTTGTTTCTATAATCCGATATATTTCTTCAATAGCTTTACTGTCAAACAATCCCGAAAATTTTTTCTCTGCCTTTTCTTCTTCAAAAGAAAATTTAACCACGATATTTTCTCCCTCATTGCAAAAACAAATCTCCACATCACAATCAGGATATATTTTCAAAAATTTTGCCCTATCTTCTAATGGAACGCACCAAATGAGCAAATCACCCTGCTTATAAAAAATCTGGCTTTCAATAAATTTTTTCCATGTTTCCTGATCTGACGCAGGCTCCGGCATATACTCTAACCCATACAATACGCACTCTGGTTCCATACTTACTGTATATGCGTTATAACCATCATTGGCAAAATATTTCTTTAATTCGATAAGTATATAGTAACTATCTATTGTTGATTCCATTGCTAATATCACTACTGGCACATCAAGACCGTTTCCCTGATAATGGTTATTAATAATTTGCTGCTGTCTGGTTTCCCTGCTCCAAAAGAACCCCTGTACGTTTATTTTAGGAACATCATTTTTTCCAAGATATATTAAACTCTTATTTCCTATTTCCAGATTTTCCAAATCAGCCATAGAAAAAGCTATAATAGTATCTATTTCTTCCTGTACTTCTTCATACTTTCCTGTAACTGTTTCAAAATAATGCTTTGCCTTACTTGCGGTTCCTATACCCAATACATATGCTCTATAAACCCAGTCCGGCTCATATATTCCGCTTATCATATGAAGTTGACTCTGCTCACTTGCATATCTCTTTAAACTCTTTATTTCAAATGTTCTATTCGCCTTTAACTTATTAGCAATCAATGCACTTATATATGGAGCTGCATAACTGTTACTCAACGATGTACTTATCTCCACATTGTGAACCCTGATTGTATGTACAGACGGTACAACCGTATCTATACCCATTTGCATATAATCTTTACAATAGTCCAACGGGCTGTCAGTGGTTGCCACTCCAATAACATTCGTAAGGCTTGCCGGATATGACACAAAACCCGAATTAGCCGTTGCCGCTACTATAATCATGCCTTTGGCAGCATATTCGTTAATCAAACATCTTAGTTTCTCATAATCCCTAAAATCTGCTGTTCCTAAACTCAAATTAACCAGACATATTTGATTGTTATAGCACCACTTCAAAGCCGGATAAATATTTTTAATTGCCCCCTCCCCATTCTCGTCTAAAATTCTTATACTGACCAAACGGCAGTCTGGACAATATTTTTCCAGTATCATTGCACAGTTTGTCCCATGCTGAAATTGTTGTTGGTCTATATTTTTTGTATCGGCTATGCAAATACCATTTTCATCAATGGCAATATTTTTTTCAATCCTCCTCTTTATCAGATGCTCGTTAATTCCATTATCTATAATTGCAACTCTAATGTCTTTATCCATATTTACCTCAAAAAATCTGATTGACATTATATGATGCCAATTTTGTAATCATATCTTCATATACCCTATCCATATCAGTAGGATTCATTAAATCATATAATCTGTCTACATTTTGATCATACTCTTTCTTCCCTAATTTTATAATCCTTAACTGATCATCTTTGAGCGTTGAAGGATCGAGCCAGGCATTAGATAAATGAAAACTATCCACTTCAAAATTCAGCCTATATTTACAAACTTTGCTCAGTTCCTCTAATTGTTCGGTAGTATATTTTTTTCCGTACAGCATATTCATAATAACATAATCTCCTGCAACTGCTTGTGAAACCATATATGCTGTAACTCCATAATCAAAATGATGTTTTTTATTAATTGCCATAATTGCTCCGGGAATACCTATTACAATTAAATCAGGTTGTTCAGTCATTTCAATACATTTTACATACTTTTTAAATAAAATAATCTTTTGTGTATCATCTTTATTTTCATTCATAAAAAAAGGAAATGAATGAAAACCAAACAAGCTACTATATGGTTTACTTCCTATGGAACTTACCTTATAACCATTGGCTAATAACTGCTTTCTTAATGCTAATTGTATCTGAAATTTTTCTGTGTATGGTGCAGTCCCGACTACAAATACAATCGGAACAGATATTTGCTGTTCCTCTGATATTAACTCTAATCGTTTGAAATCAAAATCTTCTTTCTCTTTCTGCCCTATATAAATTACATTTTTCCCTTTTTTAATACTATTTTCTATAAAAGAATGTTTATAGAAATCTGGTTCAATAACTATTACATTATCAAAAGCATCATATTTTACATCTGTTACATCAATAATAGGTATGTTAATATCATCAGTAGCAAAAGCATTAGAATTTTCCAATACCACAAGTCCACTAATGGTATAATCACCAAAATCTATATACTCTATCATTGAAAGTAATTCAACATCGCAAGGAAATAATAAAGCATTACTTTTCATCTATCAATTTCTCCTTCTAAAAAACTTTTAAAAAATCGCACCCACACTCTTTTAATACTATATAATCTTTAAATAGATTTTCAACATGACTACGAACCTTGTTACATTTTTCAAGCCTTACCATTGGCGTCATTCTCTCACCATTATCCGCAGTCACAGCACATTGTGTACAAAAATTAATTGCCCAACAATTCTTACATACTTCTTCTGTTATCTGTCCCACATTCAACAATTTTTTCACTTTTTCAATATCAAATCCATCGTAAATATTTCCAATACACATCTCATCGCAAGTTTCATTGACACGTTCACATGGAAACAACTTACCATACGCATTAACAAAAGGTCTTTGAATACCTGGCATACATGGACCACCTGGATGAACCACTTTCTGCATTACCTGTTCTGAAACACTTCTTTTATGTACTATTTCTCTAATGTCTGCAACTTCTCGTACCACCAATTTAGATACACTTTCCCTCGGTACTCTATTCAACAAATACATCATACCAACAAATTTTTCATTACAAACTTCTATATAATTCTTGGCATTGCCACGTTCAGTTTTATCTTTCCTATTTACATCATTTATATAGTTTGTGCTTACAATTATATCTTTTATAATTGGTTCCTTAGTGAAGTAATAATTAATCAATGCAAAATCATTTTCATCATCTAATACTGCATTGAATGTAACATGTTCTAAAAGTTCCTGCGCAATCTCATTAATCCTTTTGATTTTATCTATTACAATATCATACGTTCCATGCTTACCATCTGCAAATGTTCTATTCTTATCATGTACCTCTCGTGGTCCATCAAGGCTAATTGTCAACAAAAAATTTTCTCTTTTCATATATAAGATTATATCATCTGTCAACAAAGAGGCATTTGTAGTCAAATTAAACATCAACCTTTTTCTTTTGAAAATTGTTCGTGAATATTCTACACACTTCTTAATAAGCTCCATTTCCAGCAAAGGTTCTCCACCATAGAAACTGATATTTATTTCCGTAGAATTTTTACTATGCCTATACAAAAAATCCAACGCTGCCTTTGCTGTATCCCAGCTCATCCTCTTATTATTATGCACACGATTATAGTAACTCCCTGAATACACGCAATAATCACATCTAAAATTACAATTCTGTGTAACTTGCATGGTCAATTTTGTCATATTATTTTCAAGAAGATCCTCAACAATTTCTGTCATTGGATGTTCTATTTTTTCTATTTTATTAGTTTGAAGCATACCATTCTTTTTCATATTTTTAATTATCATTTTATCATCCGCATTTAAAACTTCCTTTTTCCCGTTTAAAAGATATTCATATATCCTTTCATTGACTTTGCAGAGCATATTTGTATTCACATCAAACAAATATACTTCTTTATGTAATTTTATTAAATGAACAAAAGGCTTATCCATATACAATCATACCCTTCCCATATCTTCATATTTGTAAAAACAGATAGCCTCCAAATAAATGAAAGCTATCTGCCTAATGTCCCCATATCAAGCAACTACATATGGATTACTAACAGCTTGGAATCATTCTGAGCATTATTTGCATAGTTCTGAGCATACTCTACTGTACCATTAGGATTTACATTAGGGTATGGACATGAACAGCTAGCATAGCACCAGCATCCACAAGCATAGGATACCAAGTTTCCTGCATCCTTTGACATTTTCTTGCCTAAAGTCTTTTTCATACAGCGTTCCTCCTTCCTCATATATTAAATCAGCCCACTTTCGCAGGATAATTTCATTCTTGTATATGTTTACTGACAACCAATGCGATATTTTCTATACTATCGAATTTATTTTCAACCAATTCATTCTCCGTAAAGTGAATATCATATTCATTTTCAATATACAAAACTAACCGCAATACATCTCTTGGCATCAACCCTAACAAATACAAATTGTCTACTTTACCTAATTTATCCTCGTCTATATTAAATTGCTCAAGGATAATTTTTTTTAAATTGTGTTTAATCTGCCCTTCCAAAAAACATATTCCCCTTACAATACTGTATTCTTTTCATATTTATCAATTGCTATTTGTGTCATGTTATTAATATAATCTTTTCTATCTGCCTCCTGTTTTTCAAGTAATTTTCGTTTTAACACATTTTCCTCTGCCATTCGCTCATACTCATCATGTCTTTCTTTTCTTCTCTCGTATGCTTCTACCATATCTGATGATGAGACTGTCATCTTTTCACTTGTAACACAGGCATGAGCAATCTCGCCATTTTCATCCAATGCAATCAAAAAACCTTTTCTTGGATTCGGATTTGCAGCATTTTGTGTTGCAATAAAATTTTCAACACCTACCATTACTTTCTTTGCCAGTTCTGGATCACTTTTCATTTTTTCTTCTAATACAGGCGGTACAACAATAGCTTTTTTACCAATTGTTGAACTGATTCTTGCCTGCACCTTGGGATCACTCATTTTAGGCTCTGCTCCAGATGGTTTCCAATCTAAAACTGACTCATCTGCATTATTCGTAAAGTATTTTTCCCAAGGATAATCATTTCGTCCCCATAAAGAATTATCAATTTTTGCTGTATCCATTACATTATAATACGCCCCCGGAAACCTTGACTGCCACATATCCTTAAAGCTGCACTCTGTTTTTGCTGTCTTTTCCGCTGCTTTAGTTGACAAAATACCATTAAAGCCAACACTATTATTTTGCTCCGTCACCTTGCTTTGCTGACTCATGTAATTCAAATAATGATTATTTGATAAATTTGATAAGCCTAAATTCATATGTCTCCTTTCCACAGTTCCTCTATCATTCAGAACCGCACCGCTCTCCTAAAAAGGTCCAAGCGAGTCATTTTATTACCAATATGAATATTTTATATTATGATTTCTTAAATCGGGCTGCTTATTGATAATAAAACAGCCCGATTTAATAGTGCTTGTGCAACAAATCTCAATATATTCCACGTCCGCACAACACTTTTGTTGTTACGCTCCTAGTTCTCTTTTTTCTTCGGTCTTTTCGGTTGATGAAAGAGTGCTGAACATTCTGCTGTACTGCCAAGAATTGTCTTTTCTACATCATTCCGGGCAATCCGCTCTACTACTTTTAATACCTTGTCAGTAATTTTTTCTGATTTCCTCATTTTACCTCTACCTCCTGTTTTAATATTTTGGCTAAGCACATTAAGAATGAACACAATATGATAGCAATTGACATATAACTTACATAGAGCTGGTTAATCTCTAAAACAATCAGTAAAACTATTACTGCCGTTTCCATCAATACAAGCAATCTGGCTGACTTTTTGTTTTCCTGCAATTCACCTTTGCTCATATCAATGTTAGGGTGATTTACTGTACCAATAACCTCAATAACAAGCACTGCCAATAACAGCATTCCATACATGAAATAAGTTTTTTCTGATAACACTGCTGCTATTTTAATAATTCCAATGTAAGTTATAATTGTCGCAAGATAGCACTGCCAGAATTTATCTGCATGATAGCCTCCGGTTCGTTTTCTCAATGAGAGAAAAAAAATCAAAAAAATTACTGTTGGTATAAACTGTTTAAAAAACATACCAATAATCAGCATGGTTCCAACTCCTATTAAATGTTCTGTCAAAACCAATAAAACGTATTCATAATAATCACTGTTAGATTTTTCGATTATTTTTCTTTCCTCCATTTGAGTTACTAATTTCATTACCATCTTTTCTACCATACCTAAGTGTTCCTCCTTTTATCTAGTATAAAGAAAAATCAAAATAAAACAATAAGTCTTGCAGAAAGTGGACATTTTTAAGCAGAAAATGGCACAAAAAAGCATCTCATATGATCATTGGGCATACAAGATGCTTTCTTTTAGGCAGGAATAATTATCGAAAAATAAAACTCATAGTTATCATCCTTTATAATATATGAACCACCATATTTCTCAATTACATCAATAATATTTTGTATCCCGATTCCATGTTCTTCTGTTTTTATTAGCTTCGTGGATTTTATTTTCCCATTTTCATAAACAATCGGGTTGCTGAATGTATTCTTTACGCCGATTTTTATCATGCCATCTTCATTGACAAATTTCAGTTTCAATATTCTTTTTCCGCTATCACACTTTTTACAGGCTTCAATTGCATTATCAAGCAAATTAGATAATATCGTAACAACATCTTCATCCTTAATCCAAACTCCTGACAAATCATTTACCCGCAGCACAACAACGATTCCATTTATATCCGCTTCCTGATATTTTGTATTTAATATCGCATTCACTATTACATTATTTGTATCTATAGCATCCAACTCTTTATCTATACTGCCATGCACAGTCTTTACATATTCTTCTAATTTTGAATACTGTTGTTTCTTTAATAAATGCCCTATACAATCAATCTGATTTTTGTATTCATGTGTTTTCTTTTTCTGTTTGTCAAAGTTCTCTGATATTGAGCGATACATTTCTGACTGGTTTTTAACCTGTAACTGAACTATTTTATTTTCGCATAACTGTATCTCCCTCTCAACAATATCATTAATTAAATAGAATACCACAATATTCATTCCAATCATTCCAAAGGCACCTATAAATACCAACATTATCTGCTCTGGTGTCTCGACATATTTGAAAAATGAAAGCATCGAAATTATAATAACTATTGTAAAAATAGGAAAAATCAATAATTTTAGCCAATCCGTATCACATAAAACCTCAACAGATTTTTTACCGAGCTTTCTTCTTATGATGATAATGCCTAAAAATAAAATTGCCTTTCCAAGCAAAATCATTAAGATTTTTTCCAAATTGTACTGCTTTCCTACTGCTTCACTAAGAGAACATAATTCTTTACCAATAGAATACGCAAAATAATCCGTAGACAACATCATTGCCTGATATAGCCACCCTAATACAAAGGCTTTCCCCATACTTATTTTCACATGCCATAACATAACCAAAACATATAACGATGCTACTATTATCTGTTTCAAAATTAATATATTTGAAAATGTCCTTGCAGCTACAAATACGCTAATTTCCAATGCCATTAACTGAACAAGGTTAATCCAGCCTTTGTTCCGTACTATTCCAAATATTTCGCAAAAAATTTTGCCACATAAAACTTCAAACAAAATTATTAATGCTTCTGCCAATAAATCAGACATCTAAATTTCTCCCTGATATGATATAAATTGCTCCTTGACATATGTATATCTTGCTTTTGGTATTACCAGTTCGACGTCATTATTCAATATCACATGATACCGGACAACGTTCTTTATATGCTTAATATTCACAAGATAACTCTGATGTATCCTTATAAAATCATCTGATTTCAGCGTATCCTCCAGCGCACTTAGTTTTTCATACATGGTATAGGTATTCAAATTATCCTCCATAATATGAAATTCCAGTTTATGAAGTTTGCTTTCAATATACAACAGCCTGTCCAGAGATACTTCTTTTGTTCCTTCTTTAAATTCAAATTTCCTTTTGGCAACTGAATAATTCAGTTTGCCTATGATGGCATCCATGCACTCATTAACTGTACCCTGAAAGTTTTCACTTCCTTTTAACAAATATCTGACAGCATCTAACCGATACCCTTCCAAAGAATAGCTCACATAAGCGGTTACAAATACAATAAACACTTCCCTGCTTGCTGCCCTGATTTTTTCAGCCACTTTGATGCCATCCATTTTTTCCATATTGATATCCAGAAATACAACAGTATAACGTACTACCTCGATTCCCAACTTTACTAAATCCTCACCAGAGCTATATGTATCTATCTTAAAAACAAGACCTTTTTCCGTCATGTAACCGGATATAAGTTCTTTTAGTTCTTCTGCGAAAATCAATTCATCATCACATATAGCAATCCTGAACATCTATTTCGGTTCCTCCTTCCTAAGTCAATTTTATCGTGGTTTGTCTTTAATCCTTAATCCCCGTCTGTTCTGTATTTCGTCATGCATTACAAAATTCTTTAATATTTTCCCTACATTCATAGTGAACGACGATAAGCAATCTTTGCTTTGTGCGTGTCCTGTTACGCTGCTTATAAAACCCCCCTTTATATTTTATTTTTCTTTCATTTATAAGTCAATCATCTTGCAGAAAATGACCATATATAGCAGAATATGACACGATTGAAATTCAATAATACAGATTATTATAATAAATTATACAATCAGAACTCATTTTAGTCCATTTCTCATTTGTTTTTTTCAGAAAAAGTGTTATACTAGGGATATTCCCCCTTCAAACTCAAGAATATAAAGGAGCAATGATACAGCTATGAAAATTCAGGATCTAAACATTTCTGCTGCTTCTAAATCTGCCTTAAACAGTATTGGCTTGACAATGGTTTCAGAACTTGCAGGACAAAACTATATTACTCTGATAAATAAGTTTCCTAAGAATTACAACATAGAACCTTTGATTAGCGAGCTGAATACTCTGGGGTATCTTTTGCCGCCAAGTGATGAAATATCCATTTATGATGTATCTATGTCAAAACGGTTACAAAACGCCCTCATACGGAACGGTGTGATGTACCTGTCACAGCTTTCTTCCTATCCTAAAGAGGAAATCCTGCGTTTCCGTAATTTAGGTGAGAAAACGGTAGTGGAATTGGAACAGATCTGTCAGGAATATGGTATTGAAATGCGTTCCTTACTATCTATCAAAGAACATTTTGAAAAATACCAGTTCCCTTCAAAAATTTACCCTCTGCTGTTCCAAAACAATATATCCTGCATAGATGATTTTAAGCATACAACAGCAAATAACTTATATCATATATGTCAGGAAGATTACAGCCTCACCATGCAGATTTATTATATTCTAATTGAAAATGGAATTGTGTTTGACAACTGGCAGGATAAATTCATTTTTGAAATTTTGCCAGAAAAAAACGCTGCTATGATATGGAAAAAGCACAAAATTTGTATGCTTTCACAAATGCCATCCTGTAATGAATATGAATTAAAGCAGAGTCTTTCGTCCTCAAACTCATTTGCAGCAACAATTAAGGAATTGTTATCAATCGGATAAAAATTTAAGTATCATAATCAAGTGGCAGGTCACACCGATCTGTCACTTTCATTTCAGCAATTCATCATATGTTGTTTCCAACACGTTCCTGATTGCCCGAAGCTGCGATGCCTGTATATGCTGTATCCCTCTTTCTATTTTTACCAGTGCTTCTCTGGTTATCAGTACATTTTGTAATTGTATCAATGTAACCATATCTGTCTGCCGTATTCCTTTTGCTTTTCTGATACGCCTAATGTTCTGCCCGATAAATATTTCGTCCTGCTTTATTTTCTGCTCCATATTTTCACCATACCCTGAACCCATTTCGGTTCTATTTTAGAGTATTGTATTCAATAAAATTTCCAAAAAGGGACTTGTTTCAGTCCACTTTATGTAATTGTCTTTACAGAAGTCGGTCATAAAACCGTTTAAATTTCCTTCAAAATCAGAACATGTCTTTTCCCTTAAACAAATATGATAGACATTCTCTGTCCGTTTTCTGCAAAAAAATGTCATTTTCTGCTATTTTATTGCGAATCTGTCTATATTACAAGTAAAATGGGATTAACAAAGGAGTGAATATTTATGGGATTATATATAGATGACTTAGAAATTTCCAATCACACTAAAAATATGCTTCACGAATTAGGTTTTACTATGGTTTCTGATCTGGAAGGGCATGACTATATTTCTCTGATACAGAAGTTTCCCTTAAAGCGACACTATGTTGCCGCTATCATGCAGGAACTTAACAGCGCCGGATATTTGCTGCCCCCGAAAAATGCAGTAACAATTTATCATGTGTCAATGTCTCAAAGGCTTTTACATATTCTTGAGAGAAACTATATCCTCTATTTATCACAGCTTTCACTATGCTCTAAGGAAGAACTTGCCCGTATGCGCAATCTCGGAGAGCAGACAATGATTGAACTGGAAGAACTATGTAAGGCGCAAGATATAGAATTGCGCTCTGTACAGAATATTAAGGAGAATCTGGCTCCGTATCAGTTGCCGTTTCGTCCAATACATTATGAGGGACTTTATAAATATAAGATTGTTGCCTTTGATGAGCTGAACAAACTGACTACATATGATTTACATATGATATGTCAGCGGAATTATACTGACACCATGAAAATGTATTTTATCCTAAAGGATAAGGGAATTATTTTTCAAGAGTGGGAAGATAAGTATTTGTTTGAAGTTATGCCAAGAAAAGATGCCCAGACATTAGACAGAAGATACCGTATATATACTGTTTCGCAGCTATGCGCCTGTGCTGAAATACTTATTATCGGTATGTCTCCATCTATTTTGCTCAATGTGAAAGCCGTATTGGAAAAATATCAAAATCAAATATAATACAAATATATAAAATACTTGTTAAAATATTTTTCATACACTTTCCACCTAACCAAATTCTTAAAGTAAAAATTCCCATGAAGCAAGATATTTACCTCATGGGAATTTATTGTCGCACAAAAGAGTTGAACAGCAAACTTATGCTTTTTTGTTCTTTGCCAGATTTAGATAAGTATTCATACTGCGCATATAAAACATCTGTAAGTCGTACTTACCTAATTTTTTCATATCCTGAATAACTTTTTCAAAACTGGATACAAGATCACATCTATCATTCAACCCCATTCGACCTGTTTCCTGCGGAAAAGAGGTAAGACTATTCCCCCTATCAACATTACAATGCGCCTCCAAAGCACTCATTTCAACAAAAGAAGCATTTCTCAAATTAATATCATTTATATTAATCTTTTGTTCAAATTCTTTTCCATTTTCATCTACCCCTTTTGCTATAACTACAGGATTCTCCTCTGTTGATTCTTCCGCATATTTAATATAAAAAGAAAGACCTGTTCCATTTCCGCCTGAAAATAACATATCATCCGTTTTTAAATACACTTTTTTTGATGATTGAGGAAATGCTGAATTTTCAGCAGTAGATGTTTTATTGTTGCATTGTTGCTTTCCGAATACTCCAGACGCACGTTGCACTTCTGAATCAATACGCATTTTTCTACCTCCATTCACATCACAATGCATTCTATATGAATTAACATATATTAGTTTGCACTAAACGTGAATACCTCTGAAAAGGAACGTGTAGAATATGGGAAATTTGTTGATCTGAATGTTGTATCAAACCTATAGCTTCCTGCCTGTGTAATAGGACCACAATCATATGTATAATAGAAACCATCTGCGCCCGTACCAGACACGATAAACGGCTCCTGATGTATCCAAGAAATACTTCTTCCATCAAATGTTGTGGTATCACTGCCATAACCATATACTTTGATTGTAACACCAAAATTTCCATTTGTAAGCCAGCCATATCTATAAAGAGAAATGCTCGTTACCTGTGGTGCAGGTCCATCTCCGGGCCACCATAAAGGACTGATTCCTTCCTCACCATCAACACCTTCAACTGTCACTCCTGCCTGATTGCCTGCAACATCAACCGTCATTCCATTCTCATTAGTCTTAGAATATTCTGGAATACCGCCTTCCTTTTCTGCCGCAGATGCCACTGTACCCATTCCCATCAACATAGTCAATGCTAATGCAAATGCAATCACTTTTTTAATTCTTTTAAACATATCAATACCTCCATAAATTTTTATTTAATACAAAGCACCCTACAAATATATTATCCTTTCTCCTAATATATCTTTATATTATAGAATAACTCATTGTATCTCATAAACCAAATAGATCTTTTCTATTTTTTTATGTTAGCATACCTGTTTTTAATTGAAAATATCTCTTGCATAATGTGTCCCATTTTTGCAGAAAATGACCATCCAAACAAAAAAATCCCCTTGAACCAAATCTAAGTTCAATTCAAGAGGATTTTTCTCTATCGGCTTTTTCCGCTCTTTACAGGCTCATTCTTTGTTACTTTATCCTTAGTCGCTACTTTCTCTGACTTCTTCTGATGTGCCTCAAAAGCCTCTGCCCCATACTGGAACTCCGGCTCTGCCACACTTGCAAGATCCACAGGGTTTACAGCCTCTACATTGCCAATATTCCCCTTCTCCCGTTCTGCCTTATCCGTCTGGTACTGTTTCACATCAGCGGCAAGCCGTTCCGTCTTTTCTATGGTGGCATCCGCACAATTCAAAATACCGGACAGTAGCTTTCTCTTTGCCTGAAAAGGCTTCTTAATCAGTTCCGTCTTTGAGAACTTCTTCTCCCCATATTCCTTTTCCGGTTTATCTGCAAAAGTACGGAACGTGTTGGCAATCTTTTGTTCGGCTTCTCTCATGCCTGTGCCGAAAGCGTCTATCTTTCCGATGCTCTTATCCACATCTTCTATGGATTTCTGCACATTCTGGCGGATATTTTGCAGTTTTTTCTTTATCCCAAGAAACTCTGATACCTTGTTTAAGGCGGCTTTCCCTTTCTGCTTTACCGCTGTCACAATCTCCCCTGCCTTTGCCTTGATCTCTATCTTGACCTCAAACAGTTTTTCTTTCATCGCTTTGCAGTCCTGTTCCAGCTTGTTTACTGCCCTTTTGAGGGACTGTTTCAGCCCTTTCTCTGTCTCCCGTTCCTCCATTTTATGAAGCTGGTCTTTGACCGTCACAAGTTCCTCCAAGACAGAATCCATCTTTTTCTCCATCACATCGACATACGCTGCCATCTCGAAGATACTGTTTGCAGCCTCTTTCATGTTATTTTTGCGGAGCAGTTCAAGCAGCTCAATAAGATTCTGTTCCTTTGTAAGCTGCATCGTTTCTATCATTTCCATTTTCTTTTCCCTTTTCACAGGGCGGTTGCCCGCCCTGCCCTTTCATATTATTTATTGTTGTTTCTTAATGGAACGGCAGCGGTTCCCCGCTGACCTTCATAAATCCCCTGTCATCCTTCTGCATCTGCTGTGAGGCACGTTCCTTCCCCTCCTGCAATGCCTGCTCCTTTGCCTGCTGGTAGGTTTCAAGCACCGCATCATTGATTTTCTCACGGAACTCCTTTGTAATCGGGAAACATACATCCCTGTACTTGTTGCCTGCCTTGTAGGACGGCATTGCGACAAACATTCCGTTCTTGCCCTGCACCACGCTCACATTTCCCACCGCAAAGCTGTCATTCAGCACGATATTGGCAAGACCGACCATGTTGCTGCCTTCACGTTCAAACGGCGTTACCCTTACCGTGAAGTCCGGCTCGTCCGGTTCGTCAGCATCCATCTTGACTTCTGCCATTCCGGTCTGCTCCATTTCATCATAGAGCTTTAAAATATCCCCGTACAGTTCCTCACGGAACTCCTTTGTGATTGGATTGCACACATCCTTGTAGACCGGATTGTTATGCTCGTCCCTTTCTTTTGTACGGAAACTGGGCATGGACACAAAATTGCCCTTGCTGCCCTCAATTACTGCCACATTCGTGACCTTGAAGCTGTCCCCCAGCACAATCGTTGCAAATGCCCTCACGCTCTTGTCCGGGTTGTTTACTGCGTTTAACTGGATTGAATATTCCATAAGTTCCTCCTTTTCTGTCCCTCTGGACGATAAAATATTTTCTTATCTGAACTGTCCTGCTGTAGAAATGCAGGGCAGGTTCATTCTTCTGCTGTCGGGCTTCCATCCGACATACGGATAAAACAGAATAATTGTCCAAGCCGCTCCACATCTGTTTTCCCATGCAGATAATTTGCAAGTGTTATCACAAAGCCGTCCTGCTCATAGTAAAGCCATTCCTCCTGTCCTTCCTCTTTTATGACGGTAACTGCAAAATCGGGCAGATAACCGCCTTCTTCCGCATCATAATTACAGAATATCCCTTCATGCAGGTTCAGCCCTAAATCCGGGATATGCACCTGCCATCCGCTGATGACGATCTGGTAATCCTCATCGCTTTCCATGATGTCGTCCGGCACTTCTGCAAGCTGTTCCATCTCCGCAAGGATTTCTTCCACTTCCCCCAGTCTGTATGCCCTTTCCATAGACGATTTCCTCCCTGATTCCTTTTACCTCGCAAGGTTCCTGTTCCAACTGTTCCCGTGTGCATTGTCCTTTCAGCCATTCATGCACCGTATCCACGAAGTTTTCTTCTGCATCATACAGATATTCCTTATCCGTCCTGTCATAAATGACAGTCAGAAATTTCAGCGGTACAAGCTGCCCATCTTCCATGCTGCAGAAATATCCCTCATGTACATTGATTTCATGATATGGCAGGTAAACATGGATTCCGCTTGTGAGCAGAATACCGCCGTCCATTCCCTCCGTTCTGTCCGGCTCCGTCGCTTCTGCCCCGCTTTCCCGCAGAATGTCCTCTATTGCGCCAAAATGGTATTCTTTTTTGTCCCCACTCATGCTATTCACGCTCCTTATAGACACAGTGGTAGATCAGGCGCATAGTTCCGCTGTTCTCACAGGTCAGCAGGGTAAGTTCTGTTTTATCCCCCTGTGCTTTTACGAAGTTATCGTATGGTCCAACGACTTCCGATGAAACAACCTCATAGAGATGCACGTTTCCCTCTTTATCCGTAATCTTTACCACATCGCCCTCTGTAAGCCTGTTCAGGTACTTGAAATAAGTGCCGTACCTGCTCCCCCTGTGTCCGGCAAGCACACAGTTTCCTTTGCTGCCGACTGCCGCAGTATCAGGAATATGCCCAATGCCATAGGCAAGCTGTTTACTGTCCGCACCTTCCACGATGGGATATTTCAGCTCTAAGGCTTCTATCTCGATCAAACCGATCACGTCCCCGGACGAAAGCAGGGCTGCATCCGCTTCATTAACGGGGGCTTTGGTATCCGCCGCCTCCGTTTCAGTTTTCTTTTCTTCTTCTTTTTCATCATCCTCCATCTGCTCCTGTTCCACGCTTTTCTCAAACTGCTCTATCAGTCCGTCGGTTTTATGGCTCCCGTGGAAATGATAGAAAAGGGGGACTGACATAGCCGCCAGTCCCGCCGTAATGAATATTGCCGCCAAGATTTTCCGTGTCATCTTCCCTCTTTTCCGGGTGGATAGCTGTGGTAATTATCCGGCTCTGCCACCCTTGCATTGTCCTGTGTTTCACACAGGTCTGCTTCTTCGGTCTTTCCGTTCTCAAGGTCTAGCTGTACATTCAGCTCGTTTAAACGTGCCACTTTCTCGTTCAGTTCTTCTTCCTGCGTGAACGGTTTCTCATATTCCTGCTTCGACTGTTCCATGTCACGCTGGTACTGCTCAATGCGTTTTTCCAGTTCCGGTATGCCCTGGTTTATGCCCTGACAGAGATTTTCCAGTTTGACCATGTTTCCCACGGGGCTTGTGGAAAGTTCCGCCTTATAATCGGTCCTACCACGCAGCACCATATGATCCACGCCGATGAAATTCTTTTCCACAAGAAGCTCAAACCCCTTAAATTTTCCGATATGGGTTGTCTCCCCGTTCTTGCATTTGCTGATTTCCTGCAGCATAAGCGTTCCCCCATCGACACGCTCCGTCAATTTTACGCTGTTTCCTGCCGTGTCTACCGTGATTGCAAAATCCGGTTCTGCAAGCAGCGCCGCTTCTGCGCTCTTTGCATCCTCACGCACACATTCAAGCCTTGCCGCTGCCGTCTTAATCAGTTTCGGGTAACGGATCATGAAATTGTCCTGTAGGGAGTACCTCTGGCTGTCATAACTGCTTTTGAGCATTTTCAGCCGCTGCACATCGTTTTCAAGCTGCATTTTTTCCTTTATCAGCGGATTTCCCGTCGCTACTGCTTTTATCTCCGCATAGGAAAGGGTTGCCTCGTCAATGTCCTCACAGGTTCTTGAGACTGCCCTGCTTGTCATGACCTGCGAGATGAAACGCTGCTTGTTTTCCACCAGCGACCAGGAATAAGCGTCAAAGGTTCCTTTTGTGACATAGCGGTAGATTGCCACCTCGTCATTCTCGTTGCCCTGCCTTACGCCACGCCCTTCCCGCTGCTCTATGCTTGAAGGCTTCCACGGGCAGTCCACATGGTGCATTGCCGTGATGTGCGCCTGAACGTTTACGCCTGTCCCGCACTGGTCCGTGGAACCGATCAGTATCTTCTTTTTGCCGCTCCGCATATCCCTGAAAAGCGCCTCCCGCTGTGCGTCGGTCTTTGCGTCGTGTATAAAAGCGATTTCTTCTGCCGGGATTCCCTGTTTTACCAGTTCGGTCTTTAAATAGTTATAAATGTCAAACTGCCCGCCGTTCTTGATGCGCTCTGCCCAGTCTGGCGTCCATGTGGCTTTGGGTGTGCCGATGTCCGAGAAAATAAGCTGGCAGCCGATTTTACCGTCCTTATTTCCGGCAAAATATTCGGCTGCCACGTTCGCTGCTACCTTATTCAGTTTCCCGTCCGGGTTATTCGGCGCATCCAGTTCCAGAAGCCTTGCGTCCGTTCCTAAGAGCCTTGCCTCCCCTGTGATTTTTAAGAAATTGTCAACACTGGGATCAACGCCGCCGTTATGGATTGCCTCCGCACGTTTCGCAAATTCCTCCATGACCTGCTTCACATACCAGTCCGGCTCACTCTCCACAATAATCGGCTTTCCGCTCCTTAATGCGGGTACGGGAAGGTTCAGCATGTCGGGTGTCTGCACATCCGCCACCTCACGGAAGGAAGTCATAAGCTCCGGCACGTTTGTGAACTTGTTGAAACGGCTCTTAAAGCGGAAACCACTGCCCTCCACGGTCAGTTCCAGTGCGGTTGTCACTTCCCCGAAGTTTGACGCCCATGAGTCAAAATGGTAAATCCCCATCCGTTCCAGTGTCCTTTTCTGCAGATAAAGCTGCATGACATACAGCTCACACATGGTATTGCTCACGGGTGTTCCGGTTGCGAACACGATTCCCCTGCCATCATTGATTTCATCAAGGTACTGGCATTTCAGGTACATGTCCATCGCCTTTTTTGAACCTGTGCTGGATATGCCCGATACATTGTTAATTTTGGAGAAAATCGACAGGTTTTTAAAATGGTGCGCCTCGTCCACCATCACGGAATCAATGCCGAGTTCCTCAAATGTTATCAGGTCATCCTTGCTGCTTTCATCTGTCAGCGCCTTTAACTGTTCGTCCAGTTTTTTCTTCTGTGCCTCCATCTGCTTGATGGTCCACTGTTCCCCGTTTTCCGACTTGATTTCATCAATCGCATAGGAGATTTCCTGTATCTGGTCCTCAAGCATACGCTCTTTGCGCTCTTTCGAGATCGGTATCTTCTCAAACTGCGAGTGCGACATGATGATACAGTCATAATCCCCGGTTGCAATACGGGACACAAACTGTTTCCTCCTGCTTTTCTCAAAGTCACGCTCCGTTGCCACAAGGATATTGGCAGACGGGTAAAGGCGCATAAATTCCCCTGCTGTCTGTCCTACAATGGATTTCGGAACCACAATGACATTCTTGCTGGCAAGACCGAGCCGCCGCTGTTCCATACACGCCGCCATCATCGTAAAAGTCTTTCCTGCCCCTACACAGTGCGCTAATAAAGTGTTCCCGCCAAGCAAAACTCTTGCAATGGCGTTTTTCTGGTGGTCACGCAGCTTGATTTCCGGGTTCATGCCGGGGAATGTCAGGTGGGAGCCGTCGTATTCCCGCAGACGGATATTATTGAATGTTTCATTATAATAATCCACATATTTCTGCCGGCGTTCCTGATCCTTGAATATCCAGCTCTTAAAAGCCTCCTTCATCTGGTTCTGCTTTTCCCTTGCAAGCATGGTTTCCTTTTTATTGACTTCATAATGGTACTTGCCGTCCCCGTCGTCAATCCTGTCCCGGACAGTGACGGTGCGCAGGTTTAAGGTTTCCTCAAAAATGGAATAGGCGTCGATCCGCTTTGTGCCGTAAGTTTCTGTCGCAGCGACAGAATGGTTGTCCATGCTTTTTTTATCTATGAACCAGTTCATGTTATAGCGGTTGAGCTTCACCTGTATTCCAGAATTTGTGTACTGTGAACGTACCGCCCTTGCCCTGTATGGTGTTTTCACCAGTTCGTAAATGAACTGCTCATAATCCTCCGGCTCAATCCATGTGGTTCCGATGCGCACATCTATTTCAGACGCATCAAGACGCTCCGGCTGTACGCTTTTCAATGCTTCTGCATTGGCGCCGAACAGCTCCGGGTTCTCCCTCTGGTAAGCCTCCGCAATCCTTAACTTGTCACGGACGTTGCCGGACAGGTATTCATCTGCTGTTTTCCATCCCATATTTAAGTTGTCGGGGTTATATTCCGTAGGTTCCAGATAGACAAGCCCCTCCAAATCCTTTAATAGTGCTGCCCTTTTAATTTCCGCCTCCGCATCCGGTGAAAGGGCGCTGCCTTCCGGCAGGTTTTCAATTTCTTTGCTGATGTTCGGCTCATAGATGCTTAACATGAAAGGGATATTGACTGCCCCAAACTCATTGACGGATACATTCAGTGCCTCCACCGCTGTTTCCACACGCTCCACCTGATTCTTCGCACGGATTGTCTGTTTGTAGAACATATCTGCCTTTTCCACCTTCCCGTCCTCGTCCACGACTTCGAGGGAACATAAAAGGGGATAATCCGCATCGTCACGGAACGCCTGGCTGCTGCCCCTCCCGGTCAGCGGACCGTATTTTTTCACGTAGGCATCATACTTATCGTTTAATAATTTCTGCTGTGCCGCCAGTTCCTCACTGCTGCACCCTTCCGTCTGAATAAAGATAAGCTGCCTTGTGATGCTGCGGATCTCATCCATAAACCGTATGCGTTCCTCTGCCGTCGCCGACACTTCCTTGCGGTACATAACAGAATTTTCACGGTAATAGAGTTTTCCGTCCACAAAGGTATAGGTGTAATTCTTCACGTCCGGATCAGCCTCTATGATGTCCTCCGTCTTTTCTTCTTCCCCCGCAAGCTCCGCCACATCGGTAATCCTGCCGGATAACTGACCGACTGCCGTTTTCAGCGCAGATTTTAAGTCAAAGTTTTCATCATGGTTGACACAGCTTGTGTATTTGCTGCCGTTCCCGAACATGCGGGTGTCATATTCCATTGTGCCGAGCATCATTTCCGGGTGTTGTGCAAAATAGGAATTGACCGCAATACCGTCCTCCGTCCTGCCAAGATGCACCCAGTCCGGCTCCGACACGATTTTGCGCTCCCTTTTCTGAAGGAAGATAATGTCGCTTGTGACATCAGTTCCCGCACTGTCCTTAAATGCGGTACTGGGGAGACGGACTGCCCCAAGAAGTTCCGCCCGTTCTGCAATGTATTTCCTTACTGATGGATTTGCCTTGTCAAGAGTGCCTTTGCTTGTGATGAACGCCACAATGCCGCCCGGTCTGACCTTATCCAGTGTCTTTGCAAAGAAATAATCATGGATACGGAAATTGTGTTTTGAATATTTTGCATCATAGAGCTTGTAGTCCCCGAACGGCACGTTGCCCACCGCAACATCAAAAAAGTTGTCAGGGTACTGTGTTTCCTCAAAGCCTCTTATCTTTATCTGTGCTTTCGGATACAGCAGCTTTGCGATCCGTCCGCTGATGTCGTCCTTTTCCACGCCGTAAAGTTTACTTTCCTGCATGGATTCCGGCAGCGTCCCAAAAAAATGACCGACGCCAAGCGCCGGCTCTAAAATGCTGCCTTTCTGGAACCCGAATTTTTCCAGTGCGCCGTAAACTGCCTGTGTGATGACAGGGGACGTATAAAATGCCGTATTGACGGTTTCCCTTGCGTCCTCATACTCTGATGTGGAAAGGAGGTCTTTCAGTTCCGCATATTCTTTCTGCCAGCCCTCATTCCTTTCATCAAATGCCTGTGCTATACCGCCCCATCCCACATAGCGGGCAAGTGTCTTTTGTTCCTCCGGCGTGGCGTTCCTGCCTTCATGCTCAATCTGTTTTAACAGCCGGATTGCCTCCACGTTCCACTGGTATCTTGTTTTCTGTCCGCCCTTTGGAAGTTCCTCGTCCTCAAAATGGAAGTTTCCCCTGCGCTGCCTGTCCTTGAGGTTTTTTACCTTATCCTCAAACTGTTTTTCCAGAGCAGATTTCCTCTCATAAGGCGTTCTGGCATATTCCGCTGCATATTCATTGATTCTCCGCTGTATGACAAACGATTTTGCCCGTATCAAATATTCCATGATGGAATAGAGCTGTTCGTAGGTTGCAGAAAATTTTTTCCGCTCCCCGTCCTGTGTCTTTAAGTCTGCCACAAAGGAGTCCCTGCTCTGCACAAACTCCACCAGACCGTAGGCATTGTTATGGTATGCCTTCGTCTGCTCCTTATCGTTCATGTGGTTTATGGTACGGTTCAGGAAATACAGCTTGTCCTCTTTTGCCAGGCTGCTTTCCGACACCATCTGCAAAAACGGCTGGTACGGCGTGACTGCGGAACATTTCGTCAGATAGATTTCCAGTGCGTCACGCAGGTCCCCGTCCATTGCCTCCACCTGCCGCAGCGCCTCCGGGAACAGACTGCCCGGAGCGGGCTTTGCCACGCTCCCGTCAGTATTAAGGATTTCCCCCTCCACACGCTCTGCCGTTTCCGGCATCCGGGGTATATCTTCCTGTCCGTTTTCCTGCTGTATGACAGGTGTTTCCTCCTGCACGTTTTCCTCTGTCTGCGGCGTTTCCGGTATTTCTTCCGTAACTTCCTGCTGTTTTGGTTCTTCCCGGATTTCCTCTGTCTGCCCGTCAATACTGACTGCCTCAAAGTCCGGCTCCTGCCGCATACGTTCCTTATACTCATGGTAAATCTCCATAAACCACGGCATTGCGGCAAACGCCTCCGGCGCTTCTTTGAACCGCTCAAATATCCCCTCTGTCAGATAGTCATTTTTCTCTATCATGTGCAGGATCAGGTCAGCACAGTAACGGTAATCCACCCGCTGTTCCCCTTTTGTTCCGTCTGCCCGTGGGTAGGAGATTTCAATGCCGTCCCTGTCCCGGCTGATTTTGCACTTGCCATAGGAATTGTTCATATACTCCGACATGAAGAAGCCTTCCCTCTGCTCCCCGTACACGCTTGCAAGGAACCCCGCCTTACTCTCCATGTTTAAGTTCGTGGTAAAAATGTCATAGATTAAAGTCTTAACAGAAATATACTGGATTTCCTCATTGAAATATGCCTTTAACGGCTCCAGCCAGAGGTTTTCTTCCTGCTTTTCTGTTTCTGCGGGTACAGCCTGCGCCATGTCAGATGTTATCCTGCGGATAGTTTCTGTCTTGTCCGGGTTATGGCTTGAAAACCTGTCATGCTCAAGCTGCTGCTGAACGTTGAACGGGATACTGCTGTCACGCTGAAATCCATCCAGCACAAGCACTTCTGTAAACAGATAGTCATAAAACTGCCTGCCATGCCATACTTCCTCCCCGTCACTGGCTATGACTTCATCGTAAGCGTCATCCCATGACACTTCCATTTTCTCCTGCAAGCCTTTTAATGCAAGGACTGTGTTCAGGGTGTCGAGGCGATCCTGCTGGTGCTTTTCTGCATCCTCTGCAAGAAACTTTTCCGCATCCTCTTTATAAATCTTTACCCATGATACATTCGGGCGTTCTGCCACCACACGGTCAATTTCAGCATAAGGCGCATAAGTCTGGTATACGCCGTCAGAAACCATGCTTTCCACATAAGCCGCACAGTCCCACCAGTCAAGCTCCGTTTTCCATTTCGTTCCTTCCCCGTCATAATACTCAATGGAAATGCCCTCTTTGGTCTGCTCTATATCGCATCTGCCGTAACGGTTCTTAAAACTGTTCTCTATGCCCGCAGCATAAGGATTTTTACCGAGCATCCTTTCCATAAACTGTGCCTTGTCACTCATGGGCAGATCTTTTGAGAATACCTCATAAAGCAGCATGTTCGGAACCGGACTCCAGAAGCTGTTCTGGAAAAATTCATCCATAACTTCCTGCCATACAGCCGCCGATACCTTGTCGGGATCAAATGCCTTTGGCGGGGTATAATATTCTCCCGTCATGATCAGCGCACCCAGTTCACGCTCTATGGCTTTCCAGTTCATGTAGCTTTCTTTTTCAATCCCGCCCTCACGCCATTCAAACCGGAATCCTTTTGCATGAAACGAGTCATACCCATGCAGCCCGTCCCCCTCAAGGGGCCAGCCTACACCGCCCTGTCCGTATTCCTTGCGGATTGCCTTTGCACGTTCACCCGGATCGGAAATATCCTGGAATATTGCATAGATACGCCTTTTCCCATGTTCAAACCCGCTGCCATGCATGAGCGCCTCTTTCACATATTCATGCGGTATTGTAAGCGCCTGCTCTGGTTTCTGGTAGGAATATTCCTCTGGCAGTTTCATGTCCCCGTTTTGGGCAATCAAAAAGGAAGCCTGTTCATAGCTTCCTTTCTGTGTATCAGAACTTCCTAAAGAATTGATTTCACTCAGCTCCCGCTCGATCTCCCAGTCAAGTTCTGCTTTCCTTATATCTTGCTGCTTACTGTCCTCTGTCTGCTGTTCGCTGTCCTCTAGTGGAACTTCATCACGACTTCGTTCATCACGATTTCCTCTGCCTGCATCCTCGCCTGCTGGCGCAACTGCCACATCTCCATTGTCGAGTTTTTGTCCTTCGGCGGGTTGTTTTTCAGATAGCTGTTCTCCAGTTCGTCCATCATCTGGTTCGCCTCGTCCTCCACTTCCTGCATCTTCTCCGCCAGTTTCCCGAACCTCTTGAGTGTCCGGTATCTGTCGTTGTGGTTCTCCTTGAGGTACTCCATCGCCCTCACTGCGAATTTCCCCAGATTTGTCATGTTCACCGTTTCCTCCGGTGCCGTGAGATCCGGGTACAGCATCCCGTCCGCTCCCTCGTGATACGTCATTGTTATCTCTGCCATTTGCAATACTCCTTTCTGCCACCTGCTTTAAATCATTTGCTATGCCTCTTAGCACTTCACAGGATATATCGCTGAGCAGAGATCCTAAACGGTAGACTTCCTCCTCCTTTGTAAATGCGGTAATAAAGGAGAAATCCTGTTTTTCAGCGGGAAGGTCAAAGCCGCATCTTGTAAATACCGCATACATGACGCTTCTTTTTAACGCTTCCGCTGCCGTAATCTCTTGCACTCTGCCATTTTCTGTTATCTGTTTGTTTCCTGCTAAATTTGTGAACTCTGTGATGCGCCCACTAAATTCTGAGTCCATTATGACTCCGATTCTGCTTTCTGTAAAGTCTTTTAGGAAAGATTTATCAGATTCTTTTTCCCCTGTCCGGGCAATGCCCTGTTTATCCCCCGGAACAATGCCCTGTTTGTCCCGTAACCACGCAGCGTAGGCTTTCATGGTGTTCCGGTCAAGCTCCCATGTGAGAATGCTTTTTTTGCCCCCGGTGTCCGATATGTCAAAGACATACCGCATTTCCGGTTTTAAGGCTCTTGACGGGAAGATTGCGATGCCCTTGCTGCCACGCCTTACATAGCGCCCTACCTGTTTCCATGTGTCAAAATCCGCAATCAGCTTTGCCCCTGGTCTCTGCATATAGACCATGAGGATATTGTCAAACTCATAGCGGTAGAGCTGCCCCGTAAGCCTGCATATGCTTTTCCATGCCCGCCCGTTCCCGGTCACTTCATCTATGGCGGCATCATACAGCTTTGATGTTTTTGTGTCTGCACTCATTTCCTATACCTCCAATATCGCTTCCCTGATGTCCCTGCCGTCTATCTCGTCCCCAAGACAGTCCCATCCTTCGTATCTCTGCCTTGCGAACAGCTCTATCCGTGGAAGATCCCCGCACAGCTCCACAATCCGCTCCCGTATCTCGTCGGGCTTCTTGCTGTGTTCCATAATCCTTGCATCGCACACCTGCGGAACAGCTTTTGATACCCTTTTTGGTCTGCCCCTTGTTCCAAGAATACAGATTTCCGAATTGGAACGTGTCCAAAAGCCAAGCCCCATAAAAAATGTGTCAGCTTTCTTATTCCGTTTTACCCAGTTGAACCCGCAGGTCTTATAGGTAAATCCCCATGATTCCATGACAGAGATCCCTTCCAGCAGGCAGGGGAAAGTAATCCATAAAAAAAGGATACTGTCGTCACCGGCTATTTTTTCAACAGGCAGTGACTTTATATCCTCAATGTTCATTGTGTGGTAATGGTTTTCTGCGCTTCTTCCCTCTCCCTTTTTGGAATATACTTTATACTGCCACGGGGGATCTGCATAAATGATGTTGTATTTCTTTCCCAATAAAACTACGCCTCCTGTACCCTGATCAGCGTGGAAAACAGCTTATATTCTTCCTTATCCATCTCCACGGTAAAGGAAACGGCATTTTCCCGGCGTTCTGACCTGTCCGCCGCTTTCTTTATCTTCTTTGCAAGGCGCAGGAGTACGAAATTCTCCTTGGAACGCTCCATGCACTCCTTAAAGGGCATTTCCATTGCTTCAAGCTGTTTCTGCCTTTCCTGAATCTCCGCCGTAAGTTTCGCCCCGACTTCCTTTTTGTCCGTGATGTCTATGGACACCTCTGCCTTTGTCCTGCCGGAACGCTCCCACTCCTTATGCAGCAGCTTTACCAGATATTCCATGTTTTTCACGGTTTCTTTTACTGTCACTTTTTCCATATGATTTTCCCCCTTTTCAACGTGACTGCCCTGTTATTTTTTTCTGTTCTTCCTTCATGCTGTACATTCCGTCATACATTCCCTTGTCAAGCATCTTATTGAATACATCCGATTCACTTGTCCCAAAAGTATTTTCCAGACAGTCCCTTGCGGCATTTCTTACCCTGTGCGGCAGGCGTTCTTTCTGTTCCACGTTCTTCTGCATCCAGAAATCCCGCCGTACCATATTCCGCAGGTCTGAAATATTCTCCACCCTGTCCGGTTCCCCGTATTCCTGTTTTAGAATTTCAAAGTCAACAGCCGTAATGTCATTTCCAAAATAAACGCCGTGGTCCCACTCTATGCCTGTAACTATGCTGTCATTGTCGGGACGCTCCCCTTTGGGGTATCGCTCATAAAGGTTTACGCCCCTCCCTACTATGAGCTGTCCGTCCTGCTCGCTCATTAACAGCATATTTTTTTTGCTTAATGCTGCAAGAACACGGTAATCATTCCCGTTCATGTTATGCAGCACCTCCCCGGCATGGAAAGTATGCTCCACACGCTCATAGTGCAGATATGGGAACAACTGATTTCCGTCCGGCTGCATATTATATATCCGCAGGACATCAAGACACTCCTTAGAGCAGCGTTCCGTATCAAAAGACCATTCGCCGTCATTAAAATGTCCTGCAAGAAACCCCCTTAACTGCGGCTCACTCCCGCAAAACGAAGCATGGATGCTCTTGTTTGCAGAAACATACAGGTCACTCCAGTCTTTTCTCCCCTCTTTTGTTTCATACAATGTGCCTATGGCTCCCGCCATATCCTCTGCATACCCACCCCATATCTTTAATGCTTCTCCCATATAGTCCGTCAGATTCAGTATAAAGTTGGTTTCCGTTCCTTTCCGGTTTTCCACTACCAGAATCATATCTTCTAATTTCATGCCATCCTCCTTTTATTCATATAAAAAGGCAGTCCGTTTATCGGCGCTGCCCTGTCTCCATGCCAAACTGGAACAAAGAAAGCTGTCCATCCCCCTGCACCTGTTCTGGCTCTTTTTTCTTACCGTCTATTACTTTCATCATCCGTGTGGCACACTGGGCAAAGGACTCCAGATACCCCTCCGGTCTGCCCGCATGACGGCGCATTGCAATCAGATCCCCGTCCTTTATGGCTCTTGCAAGCCCGGAGGCATACCCAAGCACGTTATAAAGGCTTATCTGCTTTGCCTCTTTTTCCGTCAGCATATCCTTGTTTGCAAAGAGATAGTGGAAATTTGGATCGGACAGATAATATTCCAATGCCTGTGCCGCACCGTCCTTTATCTCCCCCGCCCTTGCCATATAGCTGTCTTTTACTTCCGGCGGGGTTTCCCGGTAGAAAATCTCCGGGTATTTTTCATAATCCGAGCCATACTGTTCCACCATCTTCTGCTTATAATACATGATGTGGTTTCTCACAAGGTTCATGCTGCCTCCGTCCGCATAAAAGGGATCGCTGCCTCCATGTTCTCTCAAGTGTTCCCACCGCTCAAAGGACTTTGCAAGTTCTTCCGTAAGATTTTCTGTCTCATTCTTTTTTGCCATACACACCGCCTATCTAGGTCTGCCTATGAATACAATGGAAGAACGTCCCTGCACTGGTCTGTATACTACCCCAAGCCGTGCATTTGCCGCCTCAACCACTTTTCCATTGCCCACATAGATTGCCACATGTGTAATGTTCATAAAGCGTCCGTTCCTGTCATAACTGTAAAATATCAGGTCCCCCGGCTGCATCTCGTCATAATTGACAAGCAGGTTGTTGTCATAACAGAGTTTTCCCTCACTTGCCGCCGTGTTGGAGCCTTCATACATGATGCTTACCCCCGCACTGCGCCACGCATAGTAGGCAAGGGAGCTGCAGTCATAATAATTCCCGCTGTCACGGTAAGCCTGACTGTATGGATAACCCACTTTTGACAGCGCAAATGCCACGACTTTCCTTCCGTTTTCATCTGATATGGCATCCACGATTGCCTGATACTGTTCAGGCGAAATGCCTTCCCCCGGATCGCCGCCCCCTCCGCCGCCAGTATAGCCGAGCATTGCAAGGTATTCCGGGTTCATAAGCTGTGCAAGGACTTCCTGCTCCTTGTCATTAAATCCGTATATGGAAACCATGTCATAGCATGATTTCAGTTCCACGTTGACTTCCTTGACCGTCGTGGTTGTCGTGTTGCCTTCCTCGTCTGTTTCCGTGTCCGTCCTGCTGGTGATGGTATAGCTGCACATATCGTCAAAGACAGCCTTTAAGTTCTGCTTTGCCTTATCCGTCATATCCGTTGCGGTGTCGCCGTCCCCATGCTTTACCATGTAGACCATGAGTATGTCACAGAAATTATCCGGTGTGCCGGAACCTTCAAAGTTGACATAGATTTTTTCGCTTGTGTCATAACCCTCATGATCATCCAGTTGTTCGCTGACTTCCCTGTTAAACTCCGCCACATACGCTGAAAGGACTTCCTGTGTCGTTTCCCCCGATGATATGGAGGGAAAGAAGATTGCAAACGGTGAATTGTAGATGATTGCTATGACTGCAATGACCGGGAGTGCAATGACTGCCACGACTGCGAACAGCGCAAGCAGGAACAGCCCCACATACCGCACGATATACTTTGCCATCATGGAAAAGCGCATCAGTACAATGTCCTTTAAGGCTTTCCCGATATTGTCCTGGTTTTCTTCCTGCCGCAGCTTTGCCACAAACAGCTTTATCATACGGTTCCTTGTGGAATTTTTCACATCACGCTTATCCATAGCAATCCCGGCGGCTTCGCCTGCCGCAATCCCGACAAGGACTCCGCCCGCCCCTGTGCCTGCCGTAGCCGCCGCTGTTTTTGCCGCCGCTTTTGTCGTTTCTTTCGCAGCTTTCTTCCCTGTCTCTTTTGCCGTTTCCTTTGCCGCCGCCTGTGCGGTTTTCCTTGCTGTCTTTACCGCACTCTCCCTGACAGCTTTTTCCCTGATACGGCTTGCGGACTGTTTTCTCTTAATCTTCTGCTGTTTTTCCTTTGCCGCCTTTGAACGGTAAAGGTTCCTGCCCGCATCAAGGGCATTTGTGGCTGGCTTCGTCAGCGTATCAGCCGCCATGTATGCCTCATAGACTTCATTGCCGCCGTCCATTTCATCTAATGCGCTTTTAGCCGCAACGGAAACAACAGCAGGGGGAACAGCGGACTTTTTTTTGACTGCTGCCTCTTTTTGTGCCTTTGTCTTACGATACGAAGCAACCCCCGTTTGCTTTGCATACATACGGTTTTCACGGTTTACGGACTGCCTGACTTCCTGCTCTTTTCCCCGTCTGCCCCGTGTGTCTGTATCTGCATTTGCGCCTTGTGCTGTTCTGCCATGCTGCCTGTCCTGTACAGCCATACTTTTTTTTCTGCCCTGTACTGTACCGTATGCGCCCCTGTCCTGTACAGTGGCGTTTCCTTTTCTGTCCTGCACATTTCCGCTGCCACTTCTGCCCTGTTCATATGCAGTTCTCCCCGCTTTTCTGTCCTGCACAGTGCCGTTTCTGCCTTTATACTCCATGCCGTCAACAGCCGTTGTTGTTTGACCTGTTTTTCTTTTATCCGCAACATGGACTGGACTCTTTTTGAGCTTTATCCTTCCGTTTTCTACAACGCTTTTCTCTGTTGACGATCCTGCAATCTTCGGTTCATGTCGGACTGTAAGGACATTCCTGCCCTTTATTTTTGTTTCAGGCGCTCCCTTTATTTTGAGTTTGGGCTTTTCCTTTGTGTGGATTACCATAGGCTTGTCATCCACTTTTTTAATGTTCAAGCTGCCTCACCTCCCGTTTATGGACGAAAAAACAGCATCGAAATCCTATGGCTTCAATGCTGTAAACGCCGTCCTTAATCCTGTATTGTCAAAATGTAACTATCTATTACAGCTCGCCATTCTTTTTCTTCTCCATTGCGATTTTCTCATGGATATTGGTATTATACAGGTTATAGAGGTCCGTCCCTTTCTCAATGGTATTATCAAAAGGTATTACCACATTTCCACACTTCATAAGCCCCATGCCGCTTGATGTGTTGGTTATAAAGCGCAACTGTGCCTCCGACACGCCGATAACCTCCGCCATACGGGAACTGTCTGTATTCGCCTGCTTTAAAAGTGCCACAAACTCCGAGTTTGCAAGCATGGTTGTCGCCGTATAATTTTGCAGCAGGTCAACGATATTCTGCGTGATCCCGGTACACAAACCACCCTGCTTACGCACTTTTTTCCATAACTGCTGTAAATACTTAGCGGAATACTCTGAATTTAACAGAACATGGAACTCGTCAATATAGAGCCATGTTGCAATGCCCCTCTTGCCGTTTGCAATGATACGGTTCTGTATGCTCTCCATCATTACAAGCATTGTGATAGGCGAAAGTTCCGTTCCCAAATCACGGATTCCATAAACTGTAAAGCGGTTATCCACATCTACGTTCGTCTGGTGGTTGAAGATATTGAGCGAACCATTAACAAACAGTTCCAGTGACAACGCTATATCCTTTGCCTCATCCTCCGGCTGGTTCATCAGTATTTCATAAAAATCGGACATGATCGGCACATATTTTTCCCTGTTCCTTGCAATCTCAATGTAGAGTTTGCGCACACAGCGGTCAATAATGGATTTCTGCCTTGAATTAAGGCTTTCCCCCATGCACTGTTCACACAGTCCGAGCATAAATTCGCCTTTTTCCCTTATCATGCCCTTACTGTCATTTAAGTCAAGACTCCATACGTCCATGTCAAGCGGATTGACATAGTTATCCGTATAAGTTGACATATTCACCACTGTTCCGCCGTAAGTCTGTGCAATGTCAAAGTATTCATTCATCGGATCGATGACAATAATCTCATCATTGCCGGAAAGGAACACGCTGCCCATTTCCATTTTACAGAAGAACGACTTGCCCGAACCGGGAACGCCGAACACAAAACCGTTGCCGTTAATCAGCTTTTTGCGGTTTCCGATATTGATGTTTTTTGACACCTGATTGATACCGTAATAACAGCCCTGTTTGTCGTTCAGCTCCTGCACGTTGAACGGCATAAGCACCGCAAGGCTCTGTGTCAGCATGGTGCGCATGGTTTCCACCTGCCTTACGCCAATCGGCAGTGCGGTATTTAATGACTCCCTCTGCTTCAGATAGTGTTCCTCAATCGTTACGGAGTTGCGCTTTCCTATGGTTTCCACCGTCTCCGTCATGCTGTCAAGTTCCTCTTTCGAGTCTGCCATAAGGATAATCGTTACGGACACATAATAAAGGCACTGGTCATTTTCCCTTACGTCGTCCATGATTTCCTCAATCTCTTTTTTCTCAATCCGCTTGTTGTATGAAATTTCCGATGAAAAATCGTTGTTCTTGTTCCTCACACGCTGCTGCTTGATGATGTCCGATTCAATGCCGAGGTACTTTTTCTGCAAAATTTTTGTTGTCATGTCCTTCGGGATTGGCACCACATCAATGCTTGTAATGGAATGTACCGGAAGGCTTGTGATCTCATTTAAAAAGCGGTCCGAAAGGCTGGACGGGTATTTCTTGATGAACAATGCCCGGCAGAACTTCTTTTCATCCTTGAAATAATCCGGGTAAAACTGTATCATGCCGTTGCACAGGTCATTGCGGAAGTCTGCCCCGACTTTCCTTGCCTCCCTGATGTCAAAGTCAAAGCTGTTTTCGTCACCCAGATGGTAATAGTCATACAGTACCTTGATCCTCTCATTGCCGGACAGCGGCACAATCTCTGCGCCAAGCTCCCCAAACGCCTTATGCACCGACGCCTCAATGGTTGCAAACTGCGCCTTTGCTTCTTCAAAATTTTTTCGCTCAATGGTAATGGTAAGGTAACGCTCCTGCTCAATCCCCTGCCTGCCCTCATGGATCTTCTGCTCCATGATGTTATTGTAAATACTGCGGAAACCGTCATAGCCGTCATCCTTCCGCTGTAAGAATACATAGTCTCTGACCTGTTCCATGTCCTTGTTCTTATTGTTTATCGTGATTTTAAAACTCACATCCAGCGAATTTAAAAACTTACAGTACCTCTCAAAAATATCAATCTGCTCTGTTTCATTTGTAGTGGTGTAGTTGATGTCCTGAAAACGGTAGCACTTGGAGAAGCGGTTTTTTGCCACTTCAAAAATGCCGTTTTCTGCCACCTTCATGATCTCAATCGTCTGTTGTATGGATTTCGGAGCCTTGTAAAGCGGTTCACTCGCTTTTTTCAGTTCCTTGAATCCGTCTGCAAATAAGCCCAAATCTGACCTCCCTTTCTATGCTGTTTTCAGCATTGCCATAAGGTAATGCAGCCGGAGAGTCCCGGCTGCATTGATACCGGAACTTCCCGACCAGTAACGGTCAGTCATTCCATTTATAGTTGCTTTTTTTATCGGTGTTCTGTACGGTGTTCCTTCTCCTGTCCGTCCTTTAGCTGTTCCCTGACCTTTCGCATGGTTTTGCCGCAGTCAATCATGAGATAACTTCCGGCAGGAAGTTTTGACACATCTCCCATGTTCTTCCCCGAACACAGATAACAATGGAAAGCGGATAAATTCACTTCATTGTCAATCTGTTCATACAGCGTCAGCTCTGCATCTTCTTCCAATGTAACAAGACCTCCGTCATTAACGAAATCATCATGATAGAATACATCGTCTATGCCCATATCCTTCATTTCTTCCGTGAGCGTCCCATGTCTGTCTGACAGGTTCAGTATGAGTTCGGAAGAATCATATTCTGCAATCCCTTCAAAGCTCACTTCCCCGCCGCCCTCTACATGGACCAGGACAAACGGCTGTCTGTTATTGACCAGCCTCTCCGCCAGTTCCCGGCTTACCGCTTCCAGAATATTGTTTTTGTCGGTCCACCCGGCTGCAAGCATTTCCCCCATACTTTTAATCACTGGATTCCCTCCTAATGCCTGTTTTTGTACATGGTCACGCCGATTATTGCTGCGGTGACTGCTGCGATAACAGCCACGATTTTTACTGGAATGCTTTTCTTCCATGCCTTCTTTTTCATGTGCCATTCTCCTTCCGCTATTTTACGTTTTTCCTAATGCCTTGCCCTGTAAATGGCTGTGCCGACAACGGCTCCCACTACAACTGCAACGATCCCTGCCACAACTTTCACTGCCTTTTTCTTCATTCTCATTTCCTGCCTTTCTTATTTTTTCTGCGTGGTTTCTGTTTCCCGCTTCCTTTTTTCCCATTCTTCTTTTTATCCGTTTTTTTCGCCGTCTCCTCCTCCATGCGGATTTCACGGATTGTTTCCTCCCCTTCGGTGGAAACATATGCGAGCGGACGGTTGGCAAAGAGCATACGCATCTTTCTCCCCATATACTCATAAAACCCCATGCCGTTGAACGAATAAAACCCGCCAAGCGCTATCGGTGCGGCAACCGGGATTGCCACATATACACTTGGCGTAAGACCGATATAGCGGTATAACAGCAGGACGATCCCGCCGCCCGCCGCAACCGAAGCCACGGAGAAGATGAGCTGTTTTGCCGTAAGCCCCATGACAACGGATTCTTTGTAGCGGTCAATATCCTTGTTGATTTCAATTACCATCCTTTACACCTCCTGTTTCAATACTTTTATGCCATCCATGACCACATACCTCCCTGCACCTGCCCGTTTCCAAATCTGCAATGCATTTTAATATCGGGTATGCCTGCTGCGGGACTACTGCATTTCCAAGTGCCGCCATGCGCACTCCCCAGTCCGCCTCCTTTTCCCTTACCCTGCTGATTTCTCCGGGTTCACTGTCCCATATTTTGTGTCCGTCCATCCACACGGGAATCCCATCAGCCATTCCACCCATTCCGGGTTGATGCGGTACTGTTTCATATCCAGCCTGATAAGCTCTGTAAATATCTGTCTGTGTTCCCCTGTTTCCGGTTCCTTCGGCACTGTCCCTGTCTGTTCCATAACTTTCGGACTGGCGAGGATTACCATCTGCAGATCCGGCGCCCACATTTTTCCCGTCGCATTGATTTTCTTGAGTACATTTTTCTTTGTCCTGCCAAGCAGCACACTTGACCGGTCCATCGTCCCAATGCTTGCAACGGGAGTCGGGTAAGTGGGCGGTAACGAACACCCTTTTTCTTTCATGCCACGCACCGACACTGATAGCTGGTAATACGAATGTCCTGACTTCGTATCCCGCTTCTTCCAGGTCAGAAACCGTTTTGTCGAGTCCCATTCCCAGAAATCCAGCAACATTTTCTCCAAGCACCCAAGCGGGGGCAATTTCCCTGATGACTCTGAGCATTTCCGGCCAGAGATAACGCTCATCGTCAAATCCCCTCCTTTTTCCTGCGTAGGAAAAAGGCTGGCAGGGGAATCCCCCTGTAATGAGCGTGACATTTTTTCGTTTTGTCCTTTCATATAACACCTTCCTCGTAAGTTCTTTGATGTCCAAAAATCTTGGGACATCCCTCCAGTATTTTTCCAGTACATCATTTTGAAACTTTCCCTGTTCACACTGGGCGATGGTCCTGAACCCCGCCGCCTCCGCCGCAATGTCCAGTCCTCCAATCCCGGTAAACAGGCTGATGTGTGTCAATTCCTCCATTGTTCACTTCCTATCTGCTCTTTTCTTTTTTCTCCTGTTTCTTGTTTAGCCCGTTTTCCTGCTCATATGCCGCCATCCCGTCCGGGCAGAGTCCACGCATTTTTTCCGCATCAAACAGATAAAGGGGATAATTACAGTAGCCGCTCGGCTGCATCATCCCGGTAAACTCCGCAATCCCGTTTTTGACGAGGAAATCCTCAAGCTCCGGCATATTGTTCGTATCCACGAAAGCACAGTAGGGAGGGACGGCAGCAAGCAGGTTCACCGTCACATCGCCGTAAGGCTCCGGGAAACCGTCCTCCATTGTTGTCATTCCCACATAAAGGCTGCTGTTGTCAGCGTAGGTGTTGACTGTCAGCGTTACACTCTCCGTAGTCCCAAAATGGGTTTTCAGTTCCAGTGTCCCCTCCGTTTTTTCTTCCTGCCCCTGCTCCTTTTCCTCCGTCTGTTTTGTTTCCGCCTCAACTGGTGCATATTCCGAACCGTTCCGTTCCATGACTTCTGCAAACTGGCAGATGTGGTACAGGCTGTTGCCCACTTCCGTGTGGTATTCATCAATATAGCGGCAGACATGCTCCGACTTCTCTCCCATTGCGTCCGTAACCGTGATTTTTTCCCCGTCTGCAATACGGAACAGTTCCTTATATCTACTGTTGATAAACCGGATTCCTTTCTCTGCCTCCCCGATATGATGATCCAGCCATTTCTTCACATAACAGTGGACTTCAATATTGCCGCCCTCCTTTTCAGGATTGCAGCGCACAAGGTATGCGTGTTTTTCCGTTTCCACACGGAAACCGTACTCTTTTCCCGGAAACCCGTTCCGGGTATGCTGCATCATAAATTCCTGCATAATATCCAGATTTTGTAAGATGCTGTTTTCCCCGGAACACAGGACTTCCTGCAGCTCCGCCGCAAATTCATCCGTATTCAGACGGCTGCTTAACTCCTGAAAATCAGAATGAAATTCATGGTCTGCCCCATATCCGCCCTGTAAGATTCCGATACTTCCTGTCTGCCCCCGTATCTGCATACTCTGCCTGTAAGTGTATTTCTGTTCTGCTTCTGTCAATGGTCTGATTTCCATACTGTCCTCCTATAATCCTAATGCCTTGCTGGTAAGCGACTGCGCCCCTTTCACGCTCCCCACGGTAAGGGCAATCGTAAAGGTCATCTCACACAGGTATATCAGCGTTTTTGCCCAGTCCGAATAGCTGCCCGTAAAGGACGGAAGCCCCGCACTGATGAACGCATTGCACAGCATGATTGCCAGCGCCATTGTGACCGCCTCAAACACCACGGATAAGAAATATTTGGCGTAGGTGCTTGCTGTATTCGCCACGTTCCGGTTGCCCGCCAGCGTGGAAAAGGCGATTGAACCGATTGGAACAATGACCATGATCTTCAAAAAACGGAAATACACCGTGTATATCATAAAGAAACCACAAATAATGACAATCACGCTCAAAAGCGCCGCCAGTATCAGCATGATAAGCCCCTCACCGAAGCCTAAATCCTTAATCACCTGTGCCTGTGCGCTGTCAATGGTAAGCGTGGTGTAGCTGCCCGCCGACAGTGCGTTTACAAGGTTCCCGATGGTGTTAAAAAATGCCTTCATGATTGTGACATTGTTTGCCACAAGCCACTCTGAAAGTCCGAGCCGTATCAGCATACGCAGGATCACTTCAAAGCGCATTTCCTCCCTCACGTCCACGCTCTCCGAACAGAACCCTATCACGAAAAACAGCACCACAAGGGAAGAACCCACCGCAACGAAGATGGGCTGTATGCTTTCCACCAGCCCCCACGGACCGCCGCCCTTAAAACTTACCGGGGACTGCCCCAACAGGGCAAACACAAGGCTTACCTGATTGTTCCAGAACCCGAACACCATTTCCAGAAGGTCAAGTATCTTTTCCCCCAGTTTAAAAATATCCACTTAGTCCTCACCTCTTTCTTCTATCTGTACAGACCTTTGCATTGCGGAAGAACGCACACGCTGTACGTTCTTCCGGCTGCATGGACAGCCTGTTTTTACAGCCTGCAGTGTCTTTTGCCGCTTAGAAGCCGAGGAAGGAAAGAACCGTGGAAATGCCTGCCATCATAACCCCGGCTACAATGCCCTTGAGCGCCGAGTTCATGGTTGAGGAATCCTGCTGCTGGTATGCCTGTGCGAACTCCATGACGTTCTTTGCAAGGATAATGACGCCCACCGCACCGATGACTGCAATCACGAGTGTCTTTAAGTTGTCAAGCGGCTGTGTGATTGCACCTGTTCCACCGCCTGTCGCAAACACCGTCATAGGCAGTCCGCCCACTGCAAGGTATGCCGCACCGCAGAACGCCGTCACTGCCTTTTTTGCGCCTGATAACCTGCCCTTTCCTGCCTTTGCCTCTGCTGCCTGTGTGCCTGTTGCCATTGTCCCTGAAATAATCTCTGTTCTACGCATAAAAATAATCTCCTTTTCATTCTGGTTTTAAATTGTTATTGGATTGCTGCTGCCTGCTCTATCAAGACGGGTTTCCCCGGAATACTGTTGAATCGGGCTTTCCCCGATGCGCTGCTGCTTTAACCACCGCCTTTCCAATGGGAACTGTCCCTAATTTTCTGAATGCCTTACTGTCTGGAATGTTTTTCTGATCTCACGCATCTTTATGACATCCGTTTCCGGGTAGAATACCGCCAGTATGGTCTTTGTGGGCATACCGAGCGCAATCATCTTATGCAGCTCGTCTTTCTGCTCTTTGGAATACTTCCACTGTGCCATACGGTTCATAATGGTATCCTCGCCTTCAATCCTGCGTCCCGCTGCCCCCTGTTCCGGCGCAGCCGCTTTTGCCACAGTCTGTTTCTGTTCCGTTTTCCCTGCCGCCTGTTCCGGCTCCGCTGCCTCCGGTTCCTCCGGTGCGTACATGAGTTCATTGTCCTGTTCTTTGTTAAGCTGTTCTTTCTGTTCCTGTTCCTCCATGCTGATGAAGCGTTTCTTCATGCCTGCATCCGTGAGAAGTTCAAAGTCCTTATAGTCGATTTTGTCAATGTAGACATTTTCGCCTTTCTTTTTCAGCCCCTCATAGTAAGAGAGCGCCTTTGGCGTCAATAGCTGGTACGACTGTGCCTGCCCGCCTTTTACGCTGTTTGGGACATGGACATAAGGCTCCCCTTTCCCGTCGGCGGTCTGGTCAAATGCCGGGTGTCCGAACGGTATGAATTTGTTGTCCATAATCGGATCAAAACCACGGATAAAGATAATGCACTTTTTATTGTCCAGTTTCCGCACTTCATCCGGCGTGAAAAGCTCCCTGCCAAGCACGTCATAATTGCGGCTTGAGCTTCCCTGCCTGCCCTTTGTTTCACCGCTTGATTTCTTGTCAATCGTGCCTTTGCCGAGCAGTTCCGAGACATATTTGTGCGTACTCTGCTCATTGCCGCCAAGATAGATAAATGTGTCGCAGTTGCCCGGAATGGTTTCCCATGTATCCTTGAAAAGCGCCTTTAACTGGGCGAAATTCTGGATAATGATGATGCTGGAAATCTCCCTTGACCGCATGGTTGATAAGAGGGAACAGTAATCATCCGGCAATGCGACGTTTGCAAATTCGTCGAGCATGAATGTCACATGGATCGGGAGGCGTCCGCCGCAGTTGAAGTCCGCCTGATAGTAAAGTTCCTGAAAAATCTGCGTGTAAAGCATTCCAATGATGAAGTTATAGGACTTGTCGGAATCCGGTATGACACAGAACAGCGCCGTTTTCGTCTCCCCGTCCCCGTTCACTCCAATCCCAAGTTCCGCAAGGTCTAAATCATCCCTTGACAGGAGACGGAGTACCTGCTTGTTTTCCAGAAAGGCAAGCCGGGAGTTTGCGCTGATGATGATGGAACGGACGGTATCGCCCGCACCACGCATACACTTGTTGTACTGTTTCACCGCAGGGTGCGCCGCACCGAGCTTTGATGTTTCCTCAAGGAATTTCATGCGCACGTCCAGTCTCGACGGTTTATTCTGTTCCGTCACTTCCGCCTCCCCCAGAAGCTGCAGGACCGTCTCAAAGTTCCTCCTTGCAGGCGGTTCTTCCAGCCACACATAATAGAAGATTGCCTGTAAGAACAGCCCTTCCGCCTTTTCCCAGAACGGATCAGAGGGTGTTGCGCCCTTTGGCGTGGTATTGCTGATAAGGTTCGTTATCAGCTTTACAACGTCCGTTTCCTCACGGATATAGGAAAAGGGATTGTAACAGTCCGACTTTTCCATTTCCAGAAGGTTTATGACTTTCACGCTGTAACCGTTATTCTTTAACATCTCCCCGCAGCTCCGTAAGATTTCCCCTTTCGGATCAGTACAGATAAAGGAACAGTTATGCGGCATCTGCATTAGGTTCGGCTTTACCTCATAAAAAGTCTTTCCTGCGCCGGAACCGCCGCAGATTAAGATATTTCCGTTGAGTTTCAGCCGCCGGAAATTCAGTGACATTTTCACGTTCTGGCTCAAAATACGGTTGAAATTCTCATCCTTGTCTGCCAGTATCTTGTTTGCCATCTGCGGGGATTCAAACCTTGCCGTTCCAAATTCCTTTCCCGGCATGAAATTCCGCTGGCTTGTGACATACATTAAAAGGGCGGTAGCATAGACAATTAAGGCTATCACTACCGCTTTTAAGGTTGTTTCATTATAATAATCTGCAAATGGTTCGGCGCACACACGGTTGAACGACTCCAGAAAGGCGTTCATTTCCATTCCCTGCTCCCATGCCCCGTTTAACAGATACCCCGCATAGGCGCACAGCACAGCCCCCAGTACGACAAACCATATGGATACTTTTTTCCTGTTCTGTACCATAGGCAGCTACCTCTTTGGCGGCGCAGGCGCTTTTTTCGTTGCAGGCTTTTTCTTCCGCATAAGCTCCTGCTCCTTTGCCTTCCGCTCCATGTCTGCATAGCGTTTCCGCACCTCTGCGCCCACCCTGTCATAATGACCGTCGTAGAGGTCTTTGCCTTTCATGGTTGCGACCACACGGTTGTCCCCGGAGTAGATCTTGTAATCCTTATTACGGTCAAGAAAGGTCAGGATTGTCTTGCCCTCATGGATTTCCATTGCCCTGTCCTTGTTTATCCATACATACTGTGCGTTTTCGCCCCATGTCCCCGGTATCCTTGTCTTGATGGCATGGTCATTTTCCTCCGTTATCAGTTTCTTTGTGATGGTGATGTCCGTAAGGTCCGGGTTCTGTGCGGCGGCTACCGCCTGCACACGCTGCGCAAGCTCACGGTAGCCCTTCATGCTGCTTAAAAAACGTTCCTTGTCCATCAGCACCTTATGCTTTCCGTTTTCCTCTTTGGAGATGGCGCCGATCCGCTCAAGCTGCCCCACGACGTTTTCCGCCTGTTCATTTTCAAGGCTGAAATTCTCCTTTACTTCCTCCACACTGATGCTCTTTTTCTCCATCGCATAACTGCCGACTTTTTCAATCAGCCCTTCGAGCGCCTCGCCCGCCCTTGCCGCTTCTTCAGTGTGGAGGTTATCGTTTCCCTTTTTCTGCTCTTTCAGAAAGGACAGCACTTTATCCATTTCCTTTTCATCGCCGTTTTTCAGGTAATCGTCAAACGTGGCGATCCTGCCGGATTTTAGTTTCTGTATCATCATGTTCACCCGTGGGACTGCCTCCGTGTGGAAGATGATCTCGCTCATGCCGTCCGCCTTGTTGATGTCGGGCAGGACGGAATAAAGAAGCCCGTATTTTTTCGCCATCTTCTCCACTTTTGCCCTGTCCTCCGTCGGGAACTGGAACACCTGTAAGTCCCCGCCTTTCATAAGGAGCCTGCGCATATCCGTCTTTCCCATTGTTTTCTCGTGGTCCATGACCGCAATCAGGAAATCGAGCGCCTTTTTCATCCCCTCTATGGTGCCGCCGCATACTTTCATCGCAATCTCTATCCCGTCATAGCCGACACGGATAATCTGGACTGCCTCCTGTATTTCTTCCGCCATGTTCATCCCTCCATTCTATAAACTTGCCTCTTTCTTAACCCTCGCCTGCATCTGTGCGGTATCTGTCCGCCTGATTTCATCTTCGCTCATGGAAATGCCGCAGGCAGACAGAAGCCCCGATAAGGTCTTTACTGCCTGTTCCTCCTGCACACGGTACATTTCAAGCGATATGAGCAGGTTTTCAATCCGCTGTACCCAGTCCGGTGTAAAACCAGTAAGTGTCTGGTATTTCCTGCATACGGCATCCCTGTCCGCACCTGCCTCCGTAAGTTCATCAATCAGCTTGTTTGTCAGTTCCCTGTCATTTGTGCGGAAGGCAAACTGCACCACAAATTCCTTATCCCGCTCCGTCATGGATATATTATTCTGACGGAACAGTTCTGCCGTTTCTGTTACTGCAACCAGTCCCATTACTGCACCCCCTTCATCTTATTTTCATATACGGCGATGTTTATGATCTCCTCCATCTGCGCCGCCGGGATTTTGCTGTTAATCAGCACAAGGAGCTGCTTTTCCGACAGCCCTTTCTCTATGGCATTCCTTACCTGCACAAGCTGTTCCGGCGAAAGGTCTTTTTCCGCAAGGAGTTTTACGATGTCCATTTTCTTTTTAAAGAACAGCCGTGAGAACACCGAACCCATCACGCTCCCCCTGTCTTTCCTCTCCATGCGTTCCACAGGGACAAACCGGACAATGCTGCCGTCCTTATCCACAACCGCCGCATGGTATTCGATTCCGGGATAAAGTGCGGATTCCGGCATGACGGAAGGGCTGCTTTCTGTCTGTGTCTCCGGCTTTTCTTTCTTTTCCGTTTCTTTTGGCGCTACCGCTGCTTCTGCCTTTTTTAACTGTTCCTCCAACGTTTTCCTCTCCTTCCTCATTTCTTCCATTTCCCCACGCAGTTTTACAGCCGCCACCCTTGCCTCGTTCAGTTCATTCTGCTGTTTTTCCAGCATTTTGTCCTTTTCGGAAAGCTGTGCGATAAGGTTGCCCTGCACCTGTGCATCCTGCCCCGCTGTGCCAATCTCTTTGAGCTTCTCATTTAAGGCGTCATAGCGCTTTTCCTGCCATGAAATCTTCTCCACCACCTCACGGATCTGTTCCATAAGCTCCTTTGCATATGCCATATCCTGTCCACTTGCCGGCTCTGCCTCTTTTGCCTTATTTAGTACCTGTGAAAAGAGGCGTTTCATGGTGTACGCCGTATTTTCCGCACTGGAAAGCACCCCGGTTATGGTTTCCATCGGGACGCCTTTTTCATAAAATTCCAGCGCAACCGCCATCTGCTCGCCGCTTAACCCATCTTTCAGGATTGCAGCTTTTTCTTCTTTGCTGTAATTGTTCCGCAGACACCTTGAATACACACGCATCTGCCTGTAATCGTACCTGCCGCTGCTGTACTCCTCCGTTTCCTCCTTTGTCAGACCGAAACGGAGGTCATCTTCTATCAGTTTTAAGATTTCCTCCGTATACTTCGGGTTCTGCCCTAACCTGCCAAGATATGCTTTCAGATCCATGCCGCTAAGCACCGTCCGTTCCTGCATAACCCCTCCAATCTGCCCGTTCCGGGCAAAAATAAAACAGCCGTTCCCGGCTGCCATGTCCTACCTACTCTTTTCTCTTTTTTCCCGCTGCTTTTCCTGTTTTTTTTCTGGTTCCGGTTTTCCTGTCCTTTCCCCTGCCGTAATCTCCGCAAGAATACGGGCGCAGGTCCTCTCATCTTTCGCCACAGCCTTTTCTTTTTCCCTTATCCGTGCAATCTCGCTCCGGTAATGTTCCTTAAATTCCGCAAGCTGCCCCGCCGTGTACCCTTCCTTTGCAAGCCTTGCCGACAGTTCCAGATAGCGTAAATGTTCCTGCTCAAACAGGTTTTCCCCACGCTGGAAACAGTTCTCACACTCTTTCAGTTCCTCCAACTGCCCTGCAATGTCAAAAAGCGGCTTCATCCTTGCACGTTCTTTGAATATGCGGCTCTTTTCCCTTGAAGTCTCCTTTTTTCTGTCCGCCATCTGCAATGCCGTCTGTCTTATATCCCCCACCGTGGAAACATCGTGCCTTGCAAGAAAAAGATAATCTTCCTGAAGCTTCTGCATCTTCCTGATGTCGTCACGGTACTGCCACGCCCTGCTGTACGGACGTTTCTTTAGAAGCCCTGTTTGATACAGCCTTGCAAAATAGCGTTTCTGTATGCCGGACATCTTCGCCCTTTTATAGCGTTTTACACGGCAGCGCACAATCCTTGTCTCCTTCACCGCCTGTATCTTTTTATAGGAAGAAAGGCTCTCCTGTCCAATCCGTTCCCGTATGCGTTCCTCCGTGTAATTTTCCCCCAGTGATTTACAGCGCCGGAACCTGCTCATGCCCATAGGCTTGATTGCAAGGTGCTTCCCCTCCGTCCGGTATGCGTTCTTAATCCCATAACCCATACCGGAAAGAACGGATAAAAAGGACTCATAGGTTGCCGACTGCATGATTGCTGCGTCAATGTCACGCTTTATCATGTCTGCCCACACAAATTTCCCATCCCTGAAATCATTCCACTCCTTGTAGTTTTCGGACTGCTTTGCCCTGTCCTCCGATATTTCAATCGTGGACAGCCCGTATTCTTCACACAGACGGTTCGTAATGGGCTGTATCTCCTTTGCCCAGTCCCCTTTCTGATAGCGGTACTTTTTACCGTCACGGAAACTGACGCTGTTAAAGATAATATGACCGTGGATATGGTCTGTATTGTCATGCACCGCATACAGCGCCTCATAATCTTTTCCGAGGTATTCCTTTGCAAACTTTCCGATCACTTCAAAGGCAGTATCCGCATCCACTTCCCCCTCCACAAAGGATATGATGAGGTGGTAGCCCTGCCTCTGGTCCGTTTTTCCAAACTGTTCCTTTGTCTGCCGCATCTGCTCATACACCTGTTCCTGCTGGCAGTTTAAGGAACCCACAAGCCGTCCGCCGCCCGTTTTTTCCGGGACGGTGATATAGTCAAGCGCCTGTTTCAAATGTTTCCCTGCATACCCGGCACCGCAGTCCCCGATATAAAGTATCTTGCTGATCGCCAATCTTTCCCGCCGCCTTTACCTTGTTTTCCCCCTGTCCTGCTTCTTTTCCGGTTCCATGACATACTCCTGCATCTCATGCGTACATGGGACATACTGTTTCATTGTCTCAAGACAGAAGAAAATATCCGCTTTCTTATCCGTGGATGCTGCATAAAATTCCTCATAAGAGTATGGGTGTTTCTGTTTCCCATAGTAATCTGCCTGCGTCATGCCCAGTTCATCATCACGCCTAAGCCGCCTTGTCTTTTCAAAAAAGTCCCCGTCCATTTCCGTAAACTGGCGCACTGGCTTGAAATGGCATCCCTGATAGAGAAAATAACCGTTCTCACGCAGCCTTGCCTCCTGTACTTCTGTCAAACTGCCTCCCTCCTTACAGATTTCCTATCTTATCCGCCGTCTCCCTTACAGTCATGTTGAGTTTTTTCATATAAGCGTTTAAAAGCTCCCTGTCCTCCGTGCGGTACAGCTTTGAATTATAGTTCCTTGTAATCTGGTTGATGTTGTTCCCGATTGCGTTGACCTCATTAATCAGTTCTTTCAAAAGGATACGGATTTCAGGGTAATCGTTTGGCTTCTGTGACAACAGCAGCCGGATATACTCTGATTCTTTCATGCCTCTTTCCTGTGCCTGTTTTTTCAGTCTGTCCGCTTCCTGCTTTGTTAGACGGAAAGGCTTGATGATGTCCTTTTTTTCTGCCGCCATCTACCGTGACCTCCCCGCACTCTGCTTTAATTCCGGGGAAACGCCTGCAAGACCTGCTGCACGGCTGCTGTTCTCTATCCCACGTTCTGTACGCCCAAACAGCCTGCCCAGTATTTCCTCATCTTTTTGCAGTTCCCCATGCCTTTCCTGCCAGAACCTGTAATCGCCGGAACCGTCCTGTCTCGCATATTGCGCTTCCTGCAGCATTTCACAGTTCCATTCACAGGCAGCTTCTATGGCATCCCCGATTGAATATTTCTCCCAGCATATGCAGTCTGGCTCTTTGCACAAATCGCCACGGTACAGTCCGCCGCCTTCCCCCGCAAGCATATATCCGTGACCGTCCAGATATTCTAACAGCACTTTCGCCTCTTTCTCTTCTATGGGGAACGTCCCCCGCAGAAATCCCACAAGTTCCACGCCGTCCTGTATCGGCTTCATTCCATTTTCTGTATTGCCGCATAATTCCGCAATCTCTTTTGCCTGTTTTTCAGACAGAAATTTTATCCTGACAATTTCCCCTGCACCTTCTTTCTGCACGTCATTATCATGCAAACGAAACACCTCCCTTGTAGTTCCCACCGCCTACCGTGACTTCCCGCCGTTCTTCTTTACTGCCGTGGAAACATCCGGCTGCTGATCCACGCCTTCCTTTATCTGGTCTGTCAGATTCCTGACAGCGGCATCAATATCGCCGCCCCTGCTTATATCCTCAATAAATGCTTCCGTAATGGATACCGCAATCGCTTCAATCGCTTTTCCATGTGTTGTGCGGTCAAACATCTTATCCAGTATTTTTTCATCTTCACGCAGGGTATCAAGATAGCTTTTCTTATTTGCAAAATCAATACTGTCCTTTGCATTTGACAGTGCCGCTTCTGCTTCCAGTATCAAATCATAATTCCACTCTGTGACGGCATCGACTGCATCATCTATGGTGTACGGCTCCCAATGTACCTTCCCCTGTTCATAGCACAAGTCGCCACGGTGCATCTCTCCGTCCATGCGTCCCAACAGATATTCATGCCCTTCCATATATCCAATCAGCTTCTGCGCTTCTTCTTCCGTCATGGGGAATGTTTCTTTAAAGAACTCTGCAAGCTCTTTCCCGTCCTTAAACTCATCCGGTTCCTGTCCCCCTATTACCTGTGAAAGATACATCTGCTCGCCCGTATACCCGAAATCCTCATACCCGAATTGCAGGGCTTTTTCGTTCCCCAGTTCCAGCGCCCCCGCAAGAAGCACAGCACCGAAATAGTTTACCCTGACACTCTCCTCCACGGACACCGGGAACCCGTCGTCATCGCCATGACGCAGCTCATAACAGTGCATCCCTTCCGGCACTGTTTCCTTATCCACACGCAGCTCCGTGAAATATCCTGTCCGCCCCAGTAGTTCTACTTCCTCAAGCACCTCTTTCTGCACGTCCACGGTTTCCATCTGCAACCACCTCCTTATCTGTATGAAATAAAGCCCATGATTTCCACCCCGCTCAAATTCCGAGGGGAATTTGCCAGATACGCACTTTGTAATACAAGTGCCTCTGGTTAGGGGGCTGCCCCTAAAACCCCGCTGATACATATAGTGAACTTAAAATATGATATGATATTTCTATTTTGATTTCACTTTTTGCTATCATTTTCCTGTTCTGATAGCACTTTTTAAGTTCTTTTTTCAGGGGGCGGGGACGCCTTTTCTTTCAGCTTTTTCCAGTGATTGTACTTTTTGCAATCACTTTTGCGGAATGATTGTGCTTTTTCAGTTCTTTTTTTCATAAATGAACCCACTTTTTACAATCACTCCCCTAACGTGCCATTTCCCGTTTTGGTGCGGCTGCACAAAGGCACTTTTTCGCCTCCTGCAGCCACTGGTTGTAATCCTTGAACGGCTGCGGCGGCGGACAGTCCTCCACCTCATAATCCAGCCCGTAGTATTTCTCCATGAGCGCATCTGCCGCTTTCCTGCCCGGTCCGTCATTGTCAAGACAGAAAGAAATCTTCCTGACTTTCGGGTGTTCCTCTAAAAATGTTGCAAGCGGCGCATCGGAAAGCATACCGAGAGCCAGCTTGTTTGTCACATAATCGCCACGGATCTCCACATAGCTCATCAGGTCTATTGCTGCCTCAAATACCATGATTTCATTACTGTCCCCATACCAGATGTTAAACCCGTAATTCTTGTCATTGCCCTCCACATCGCATTTAAAACCTTTCCCGTCACGGTCAGACACGCCCCTCATGCTTGCAAAGCGTGTTTTCCCATGCAGGTCATTCCCCTTAAAGACAATGTTGTGGTGGCTCCGTTCCTCATAGATCAGCCCACAGCAGACAAAATACTCCACGGTATGCCTGTCAAGCGCCCTGTCCCCTGTCAGATACGAATAAAGGCGGTCATTGTTCTTTGCAGGGGCGGGCAGCACGAATTTCTTTTTTTCCTGCTCCTTTTTTTCCACATATACGCTGGCATTCTTTTTCTCCCAGTCCCCGCTTCTCTGGTATCCCGAAAAGTCGAGAAGCCAGAAAACAGCTTCTTTGACTTCCATGTTTGCAAAGACACGCAGGAAATCTATCTGTGAGCCGCCGTTGTTCCCTTTCTCATGCTCCCTTGACCACCGGAACCAGTTGGTACGGTTGTAAATCCTTATGGAGTCCATTTCTTTCAGCGTGTGGTATCTGCCCACTTTTTTCACGGTAAACCCAAGGCTTGCCGCTACCGCCGTAAGGTCAACGCTCTTTGCCAGCGCAAGTTCCTCTGCCGTAAAACTTCTCCTTTCTTCCATCGCCTCACCTTGCTTTCCCTTTTTCTGCCACCATTGCCGAGTTCCCAAAATCCAATGATTTATAGTCTGTCGAGAAATGAACTTTCGGATGCTCCAGCAGCCCTTTCCCACAAAAGCTAAAATACTGGCTGTTGTCACCGCCCACAATCACATGGTCTTTCAGTTCAATCCCCATCAGATCTGTCAGTTTCAGCATCCGGTCCGTAATCATGGTATCCATTTTGGACGGTTCCAGACTGCCGCTTGGGTGGTTATGCACTATGATCATTTTTGCCGCATTGGACAGGATACTTGCTTTGAAAAGCTCCCTCGGCTCCGCAATGGTCTGATTGATGGCTCCCATGCTCACGATATTACAGTTGATAGGCGTCCCGTCTGATTTCAGGTTGATGACACACAGCACTTCCCGGTCCATCTCGCATAAAAAATCCCCTACAACCTTTATGGCATCTTCCGGGGTTTTTATCTTATGGTCTGAAAACAGCGGCGCATCCTTTACAAGCCTTACCGATACGACTTCCAGTTTAAAGGGTTCCTGATCCTGCATCTGTTTCCTCCCCTCCCGGTTCGATATGGATAATAAACTCGCCCTCCTGCCGCTGCACCAGTTCCAGAAGCTCCCTTACCGTCAGTTCCTTTGGTGTTTCTTCCATAATAATAGCAGCCTCCTATCTGGACTGTTTCGCTTCATAAACCATTCCCTGTTCTGCCACAACGCCATCCAGACGTTTGTTTGGCGTGTCGGTTGCAAGCGTGACTTTCCGCAGGTCCTTGTCATAATGATAGACCTGATTGGAAAGCCTTTCTCCCAGTTCCATCTGGCTCATGTTTATTTCAGCAACCATCTCTGCCAGTCCTTCCGGCTCTCCCATCTCTACAGATACGGCAATGACCTCATGTACGGAAGATGGCATGATATACAGATCACTTTCCAAATCTTCTGCCAGACCATGCAGCTTATCCTCATAAAGCATTGACGCTGCACCATTGGTTCCAAATTCATTTGTGAGAACCCACAGTGTCCGTTTTGGTGCCATCTCCCCGATCATAAGGTCTGCTATTTCCGGCGGCATACCGTCAGCCATGAATAAATTCCTGATAACTTCATTCATGGATTTTACCGCAGGCGGCAGTATGCGTCTGGTATTCACCGCAGCCGCCCTGAATAGCTGATCTTCATCCATTCCCAGTTCCTTTGCCAGCCCATTGTGGACTGCTGCACTGGCAATTCCTTTTTCATCCGCTTTTACCACCCATCGGTAGATAATGGATAAATCCTGAAACTCCCTGTGCGGCATATTTTTGAGCATATCTTCATTCTGCGCAGTGTTTACAAGCTGGAATATGATATTGTCCTTTGCATTGCACAGCTCAAGCGGTGGAATGGGTTCCTCCTTAAACACCCTGTCCAATGCGTCTGCCGCATTCTGAAGGGATTCCTGTAAGTCCCCTGTCCTTAGATATTCCTCATAAATGTCATTGATATATATGGTGGGGGAAATCATGCGCTCACTGTCCGGCAGCAACAGACTCAGCCCGTCCAGTATACGGTTGACCTTTTCCACTGGCGCAACCTTTACTTCCATACCCTGATAGTCTTTTGGCATATAGGATAAAAATTTCTCCGCCACCACATCCTTGAACAGTTCATAGTCCATCATAAAATACGTTCCTCCTTTCCTTTCCTCCTGTATTCCTGCATCTGTTCCAGCCTGAAACTTCTGCATTTCATACATGCAGATGCAGTGCAGCATAAAGCGTCCACAGGCACGCCAAGGGCATCTGCAATCTTTTCAAGGGTTTCTGCCTTTGGAACTCTTGCGCCGCCCTCATACTGTGCAATGCGCACATCCATGCTGTTTTGAAAACCTGCCTTTTTGCCAAGCTCCTTTAAGGTCATTCCCTTCTGCCTGCGGTAAAACCGTATCCTTTCCCCTGTTGTCATGTGCCCTCCTTTCCATGCTGCAAAAAAGGCGGGGCATATAAGCTGTTTTGGCTTACACGCCCCGCTGGGTTCATGCATTGCTGTTATTCACTGTTTACACTTCTGCGCTGTCTTTCTTTTTCTTCCAGAACATGATTCCAAGTCCGAAAGCTACAGCCGCAAGCCCGAATCCTGCAAACATCCACGGGTTCATATTGTCGCCCGTCTGCGGGAGTTTCGGTTCCGTAGGCTTGTTTGTCACTTCAAGGGTGTATTCAACCACTCTTGTCTTTCCGTCCTTGCATTCAAACTTCACTTCCTTCGGCGTGGAATCAAGGAGATACCCTTTTGGAGCCTCCACTTCCACCACGGTATAAGTGACTGCGCCCTCATACTTCCCGTCCTTAAATACTGCAATCGGAAGTTCGCCGCTTTCGGCATGTCCGTCCCTGTCCGTGGTAAGTGTTTCAACCACTTTCCCGTCCTTGTCACGGACTTCAAATTTTGCACCGGAAAGCGCCTTTCCGTCCTCTGACTTCTTGCTGATGATGATCTTCCCAACTGCCGCCTCGTCCTTCATTACTACTTTCTGGATTTCAGCAGTCTCCTTTACTTCAAACTCAATATCCTGTGCAATCACATACCCGAATGGCGCTGTTTCTTCACGGAGGGTATATTTTCCGGCAGGCAGCTTTTCAATCATGTGCGGCTCTTTGCCGGAAGTCCACTTCTCAACCAGATTGCCGTCTGCATCAATGACGGAAAGCACAGCCCCCTCAAGCTCGTTGTCTCCTGTAATGTCGGTCTTTGAAATCTGCACTTTGATCGGCTTGTTCTCAAACTCTGCTTCAAACTCAATCACTTTCTTATCATCGCCCTGATAAGACGCATCCACATCGAATACCTTATCAGACCTCACATACCCCTTCGGTGCTGTCATTTCCTGCACATAATATTTCCCAAGCGGCAGGTCAGATACAAAGGTCAGCTTTCCGTCCTTTCCGGTCACGCCACGCTCAATTTCCGTGCCAGCCTTTACAACAACCCTGCCGTCCTTATTCACAATGTCCTCTTTTGCGAACAGACCGAATACCGCCCCTTCAAGAACATTCTTTGTGCCTGCCTCTTTCTTTACCACGGTGATCTGCACTTTCTGTCTCTCATTGCTGATGTTCATTCCGGCATAGACCACTCTGGTATCCTGATCGATATAGGAAAGGTCTGCTTCGATTGGCGTATCGTCCAGAACAAATCCTTCCAGTGTCTTTGTCTCCACAAGGTAATACATCCCAAGCGGCAGACCATCAATATTTGCATAGCCTTTCTCGTCAGTAGTGATAGTTGCTACAAGTTCATCTGCCTCATAATATACAGTGTCAAGACCGTCCAGGCTTACAATGTCCTCCGCTGCATAGACTTCAAATTCAACACCTGCAAGGCTGTCCTTGAAATAGTTGAAAATGAAATCATACCAGTGTCCTTTCATGAGGGTGGTGTCCGTTACAAATTCTCCGTCCTTGTTGATGATGATTGCGCCAGTCGGCACTTCATCTTTCATCACTGCACTCTGGACTTCGGCGGTATCTTCCACTGTAAACTGGATTTCCTCTGCTTTCAGATAACCATAAGGCGCAAATTCCTCACGGAGCGTATAAGTCTCCCCTGCTGCAAGTCTCTTGATGACATGAGCCTCGTCTGCCACGGAAGTCCATCTGTCAACCACGTTTCCGTCCTTGTCAATGACTGTAAGCAGTGCGCCGGAAAGTTCTGCGCCGCTTGCAATGTCCTCCTTTGTAAACTCAAAGGTTATCGGTTCATTCAGAAATTCGCTGCTGTACTCTGCAACTGCCTCATGCTGTCCCTGATACTCCGTCTCAAAAGTGATTACTTCCCCACTGGAAACATAGCCTTTGGGAGCTGCCAGTTCCTTTGTCTCATAAACCGCAAACGGGTAATCCTTTACGAAAGCAATCCTGCCGTTTTCGTCAGAGACAGCGGTTTCAAGGAGTGTGCCTGCTTCAATGATTACCTCGCCATTGGCATTTTCAATATCCTCTGCGGCATACAGACCGAACACTGCACCTGCAACCGGAGTATCTTCTTCCGCATCTTTCTTGATGACTGACATATCCAGCTTCTGCCTGTCATTAACAAATGTCACGCTTTCATGGATTACCGGGGTTTTATCGTCCACATAAACGAATGTCACGATCTGTTCTTCCCCGTTCAGCACATATCCATAAGGTGCTTCTGTTTCCACTACACGGTACTGTCCGAGCGGAAGTCCTGCAATACTGGCTTTCCCATCTTCCCCGGTGGTAAGCGTTCCCACAAGATCTCCCCTGCTGTAATACTTTGTCCTGTTTCCGTTCCCGTCCTTCTGCATGTCGGCTGTATAAATATCTCCGGCGGCAAAGATTTCAAATTTTGCCCCTGCAAGAGAGCCTTCCTTATAAACAAACTCCTTTTCTTCGGAATCCGCAAATAAGCCGCCCTTGTAGCCGTCAAGGATTTCGCCCTTTTTCTCCACTGTCAGTTCCCCGGTAACTGGTTCGTCCTCATACAGTACGGTAATGATTGCATCATAAGTGTCAGGATCGGTTTCATAGAATGTGTCGGAATCAACCGATACTTCCACATAATTTGTGTTCAGCACATATCCGAACGGTGCTGCCACTTCCTCAATGCGGTAATTTCCAATTTTCAGTGTGTCAGGCAGGATTAAATCACCGTCGCTGTCCGTGAAGAATGAAGTGTGCGTAACCTTTGACGGATAGGTTGTGACCATCTTGACATACTCATTTTTGTCAAGGTTGAAAATCTTGAACTCTGTATTCGGGATAAGGACTGTCTGCTTAGTGTCAGCGTCCTTCTTAATCACACGCAGCTTTGCCGTAAATTCACGGTCAATGAATACACGCCATACCAAAGGCTCTGTCGGGTGGTTTTCCACAATCCTCACTTCAAAAGGTCTTACTGTTTCCATATTGTGCGGAGTGACTGTTTCAATCACGACGTAAGTGCCATAAGGAATTGGCTGTGTCACGATATGCCCCTTTGCGTCCGTGAACAGGGTACTCTCCCCCTTGCTGCCGATTTCAACGGCTTCTGCGCTGTCAAAGTCATAACTTCCATCTTCCAGTACGGATAAGGAAGATTTCAGGTATGCCCGGAAACCTGCGCCGGATAATACGGGCGCTTCCGTATCGTCCCCGTTGTCGGATACTTTGATGAGCTGGAACGGCTGCTTGATGACCTGCTCTGCCGACGTTGTGCTTCTTGACACTTCCGCTACCAGATCGCCTTCATAATCACAGACAACATCATGTTCTTCTTCATCAAGGAGATACCCTTCCGGCGGTGTGATTTCCTTTACATAGTAGTTGCCGAGATAGAGGTTCTTTACCTCTGCATTGCCGCCCTCATCAGTTGTCAGTGTGGCAACAATATCCCCCGCATGGAAGATAATGCCTGTTGCCCCGTCCGGGTGTACAATGTCATTGCGGGCATATAAGCCGTAAACAGCGCCCTCCAGTTTTGCGTCACCCTGCGGAACTGCCTTTCTTGTTTCCTTATCCACTTTGTAGATATGGATTTTTGCGGTTGTCCTGTCATTTGCAAAGGTATGGGTAAATGATGCCTTTGCGGTTGTCTCCGGCAGGTAATCGAAATTGAAGCTGTATATATCAGAACTGTTCCTGTAATATGCGTAAGGTGCCTGTGTCTCTGAAATATAATAGCTGTTTGCGATTGGGAGGTCCACCGTGTATGCGGCGCTGCCGTCCTCCCCTGTCGTGACGGTCTGCAATGCAGTCCCCTTTGTCACAATGACCTGTCCTGCATAATTCTTGATGTCATTTCCCGCATAAAGCGTATACTGCCCGCCGTCTAACGGATTTGCTGTCTCTGAATCTTTCTTTGTCACGGAAACTTCCGCTTTCTGGCGTGTGTTCAGCACGGTTGTTGCCTCATACTGAACTTCCACCATCTGATCCTTATATTCAATCTTTACCGTATGCGGCTCTGTATTGATGGTATATCCGTCAATGCTTTTTGTCTCCGTAACCACATACGTCCCAAGATGGAGGTCTGTAAGGACTGCCTGCCCGTCATTTCCGGTCTTTAAGTTTTCCGCAACCAGATCCCCTTTGTTATAGACTTTTGTGCCGTCTGCCTTGTAGATGTCTGCGCCTGCCGTCACTTTGAAAACAGCCCCCGGCAGTTTCTTTTTCTCATAAGTGAAGTTGCTGCCATTCCACCCGGTCAGCACTTCCCCTTCCTTATAAATAGTGACTGCGCCAAGCTGTTCCTTGTCCGTTGCGCTGATCCCGGTTGTCTGTCCTGCTTTTACGGTCAGCGTATGGACTTTGCCGCTCAGTACATATCCCTTTGGAGCGGTAATCTCCTTTACATAGTACGTTCCCGCCACAAGCGCATTGGATTTTGCATAACCGTTTCCGTCCGTAGTCATGGTATCTACCTTGTTGGTGCATCCGCTGTCGGAGTAAATGCCGTATACGGCACCTGCGAGCTTCACGCCGCTGGCTTCATCGGTCTTAACGATTTCCCCATAGCCGATGTTTTCCGTCTTTACCTTAAAATAGGCATGGACCGGATCTGCACTTGGTCTTTCCGATACAAACTCCTGATAGTTTGCTTTTTCCGTGAGCCAGAACACACAGCTTGAAGTTGTCTCCACTTCGCCTGCCGTGGAGTTCATGGTTGCCATTGTCGCTGTCGTATTCACTTCCTTACTGGAAATGGTGACACTGTTCCCGTCCTTTTCCACTTTGAACCCGTTCAGTGAAATGTCAAAATGCCCAAGTACGCCATTGCTGTCGTTAAGGGTTTTCTCAAAGCGGTTGTTTCCTTCATTCCATTTCAGCTCATAAGTCTCCGCACCGCTCTGTGTCCTGCTTGCAAAACTCGGTCTTGTGGCATTGTAAGACTTGCTGATGTTGTCTTTCAGTCCTGTATAATAGTTATAGGACGCTGACGGGTTCGGCGCTGTGTCGCACAGTTTCCTTGCCGCAGAATCGCCACTGCCTGTGCCGAACAGGTTGCCAACGATCACCCACACCATTGCCTGTGTCGCTATAAACTGGTCACACTGGTCATTGGACGGCGGCGTTGCACTGTTGCTGTTAAACCCAAAATACAGGCAGTAGCTTAAAAGTTTTTCCTGCTGTGCCGTCATTGATGTGCTTGAATTGGGGTAGCTGTTCATGAGCTGCCCGCCGTCTGCCGCAAGACCAAAGTTCATGCAGTAGGCGGCATTGCCGTCGAGTATGGCATACAGGATCTTTCCGTGGTCATAGCCTGCCTTTAACTCGCTTACCTCGCCGGACGCCCTCGTCGATGCATACCAGAAAGCGATGTTTGCGCTGGAGCTTGCCGCAAAAGCAGTCGCCCCATTGCCCAACAGCGTTGTAAAGACCGTGAGCAGCGCTAAAAATCCCGCCATAATCCTTTTCATTTTCTGTTTCATTCAGATTTCCTCCTTGTCAGGGCAAAAAAATAACAAGCCCTGTAAAATGGCTTGTCATTTTCTGTTTATTTGTTATTCTGTTTGAATTTCAATTCCTGCCTGTTTCCCTTTATATCCGGGTGGAACCCACATATCAAAGCCCGATATACTGATAAAGGGAAACGGATTGTTTTTCATTTGTACTGTCTGTCTTTCTTATAAGTCACGTTCCGGCTAGGGACAGCCTTTTACCGTCTGCCCGCCACGCCTCCGACCATCGTGAGTACCACCCTTGCAACAAGTGCAAGCAGCAACAGGAACAGTTTTGCTATCCCAAGTACCAGTTTCAGGAGCATAAGCACTGCCTGCAATATCCATTTCAGTATGGTAAGCAGCACCACGCCTGTCTTTCTCAAAACCATTCCCACCATAGACATTTCCTCCATTTTCTGCCGTAATCCCTGACAATGCACCATCCTGTCCTTCCATTCATCCGCACCGGATATAAAGGATTACCGTTTCGGCAATGAAATGGTTTACGGATTTTCATGTTTCTGTATCCGGCTCCACCACTACCAAGTGTAACCTTTGGCACTGCCTGTTGTCAAGTTTTAGGCATGGTCCCGTATTTTTTCGTTAAGAATACAAAGGTCTGTACCTATCTGTAACACCTGAATTCATAAAAGTCCGTCCCATTCAGGCTGTACACCCCTGCATATTCGATATAGAATACAGGCTCCGTTTCCAGCAGCATCATTCCCGCAATATAATCCGCTATGCCGTCCTCACTGCCCAGTTTCCTGCCGGACGTCGTTGACGCCCTGTTTAAGTCTGTCTCCACAAAAACGCTGTAATACCCCAGTCCGTCATACGGATAATAGGAATTGTATTCTTCCTGCGTTATCGTTCCCTCTGACAGAAGGCTTGCAAGGTTGTCCGTGGTGGTTATCATTCCACCTGCCTGGCACTTCGCAACTGCCTGACTGCATACGGAAACGGGATCATATGAAGCCACTGTCTGTTCTGCTGCCTGTTCCTGCTGTTTCGGTTCTTCCGGCTCTGTTTTCTCCGCCTCCGCTTCTTTCGGTTCTGTCTCTTTTGGTTCTTCCGGTTTTGGTTCTTCCTGCTTTGTCTGTTCCTGCCCCTGCACATCTGCACTGCCCTGTGCGGGTTCTGTTCCATCTTCCTGTCCCGCATTGCTTACAGACCGGGGTTCAGGCGTTTTTGCCGCTTCTGCCTCCTTCCTTTCCGGCTCATTTTCTTTCGTCCCCTTTCCAGTCTCCCGCTTCTCTCCCTCCCCTGTATCAGTCTGTACAGCCACAGGGGGCTTCGTTTCCCCTGCCATATCCGTTTTCTTGGTGTCTGCTACTGTTCCTGTCTTTTCCGCAGGCGTACCAGTTGTAATACCGCCCTCACTGCCGCATCCGGCAAAAAGCATGATACCTACGGATAAAATAAGAAATAATCTTTTTTTCATATGAATCACCTGTCCTTCCCCATAAGGGAAAGGCAGGCTGTGTCCGTGTGCCGCTGTTCTTTCCCTTATGAAAAAACCTTGTATCGTCTCCACGGGACACATATCAGCTCTGGACTGTCCCGTATCCTGTGCATTGTTTACCTCCTATGATGCTGCCTTTTTTGACTTCCCCCAGTATGCAAGCAGCCTTTTCAGCCGCTTGTCCTTTGCGTATGCCTTGTAGAATTTCAGCCTCCACATGCCCATCACCTCCTTTCAGTGCCGCCCTTCCGTATCATATGCAGACTCCCTCACCGTCTGACTGCCGCTACGCCCATCATTGTCAGTACAATCCTCATAACCAGGGCAAGGAGAAGCAGGAACAGTTTTGCCATCCCAAGCACCAGTTTCAATCCTGCAAGTGCCGCCTGCAATATCCATTTCAGTGTGGTAAGCAATACCACCATTATCTTTCTTAAAACGATTCCTGCCATATGTCATTCCTCCTGCTATCCCCAGTCGTCAACCAGTTCCATCATGATTGGATCTGCGGTTTCCTCTTTCCTATGTTCCTCTGTTTCCTTTGCCACCGTTTCCATGACCATTCTGCCCATGCCGCCCTCCGCCACCCGTGCCACCCCGCCTCCGAGGGCAGCGCCGAGCAGCATGATAATCTCATTCTTAACATCATTCTTTAGTTCTTCACGGATACCGTCAAGGTCACTCTTTGAAATATACTGTTCTTCCTTTTTCTTCCGTTCCCCTGCGTCTTTTAACAGGTTTTCACTCTCAAAACTGTTTGCATAGAAGTCTATGGCATCCGTAATGAACTGGTTTACAGACTTGTGAATGTCTGTATTCAGTTCTGCAAGCACCTTGTTCACCCTGCGCTGCTGCTCATTGTCAAGGTTGAGGCGGTAACTTCGGAAAACTATATTTGACTTTCCCATATGCCCACCCCTAACCTATCTTGTTGCGGTGCTTTGCAAGGAAAACCCTGCCAAGCTGTTCATACCCCTTTGCATTTGCTTTGATGTCCTCAATGTAGCGGATATTCCCTCCGTCATGTGATCCGAACAGCCTCATAACTGCCGCCCCGCCGCCTACGAACACAATCGGTATCACATCGAGGTTGTAACCGTGTTCTTTCAGGGTATTATAGACTTTCTGTGCGAAATCATGCAGGCAGTCCCTTACAATGTTCATGTACTTATCCGGCAGGGACGCCTCCCCGGTTGCCATGACCTGCTGTATCACATTTTCCTCAAGTTCCTGTCCGATCTGCCTGTTACATTCCTCATTGATCGTCCTCATGCAGCGGATAAGTCCCTGCTGGCTTGTAATGCACTCCGCCTCATTCGGCTTGCCGTTCTGTATCGGCATGATGTCAATCGTCCAACTTCCTATATCCACCACCACCACACGCTCCGGCAGGGTTTTCAACTGTTCCGCAACCGCCGCATAACATTGTGGGAACACGGACACCCTTGCTATCCTTGCCGTATATCTCTCTTTTTCAAAGAGATAGCTGACTTCCTTCTTCTTTGACAGGTAATCAATGAAGTCCTGTTTCTCTGCGCCGAACCTTGTCAGCGGAAGTCCTACCGATAAAAGGACATCTGTATTCCTCATTCCCCGCCTGTTCAGTTCCTTTGCGACTGCTGCAAGGGTAAGCAGGTAGAAGTTGTCATTCTCAACTTTTGTGTCCCTGACCTCAAGACGTTTCCCGCCCACCTTGTAATACTTTCCGTCCAGTTCCACCACATCATCATAAAATGCGGGTTCTGTCGTAATTTCCTTTACGCCTGTCGTAAAAATCTGTGTTGCCGTTTTCATGTTTGACCAGCCGTGGTCAATCCCGATTACTTCAATATGTTTTTCCATTCTGTTCGTCCTCCATAATTTTTTCATGCAGACTTATCTCCTTAATATCTTTTTCATGCAGGGAAAGCAATACTTATCTGACTGCTTGTACGGGCATCCATAACACATATCTTCCTTGTCATGTTCCATAGCTTCAGGTCTGCTTTCCTCCTTAACACACTTCTTTGCCAGACACTGGCTGTTGTTTCCGTAAAAGAACCGGCACTGCATACAGCTTCTTAAATCATTTTCAAGTTTTACCTGTGCCGCTATAATTCCGTCCGGTTTTGGAGCGTTCTGCACCCTTACGTTAATTCCCATCCACGCCACCCGCCTCTCTTGCGGCGGAAAGCCTGTATAGTTCCTCCATCTTTCTGTCTGCCATCCCCGCTGATCTCGCAAGGGAAAAGTAAAACAAAGACACCACTGCTACAATAATTCCTGCCCCTATCATCTGCCGCCCCTCCTTTTCTGCTCCGTCTTTTTTCTCTGTTCCGCCTCCATCCGTCTGACATACTCACGAATATCAATCAGATCCTCTAAGTCATAGATTTTGGAACCCATAGCACGGTCAACATTTTCAGGAGTACATTCGCCATGTTCTGTCAATGCCGCTATTACTTTCTGTCTGATTTCTTCCTGCACGGAATCCGGCATTGCTGCTATATAGTGCGGCGGCAGCTTTGAAACTTCTGTCATTACCTCCTTTTCAAATCCGTAACTTTTTTCAAAGTCACTTAAAAATCTTTCTTTTACCAAGACGGCACTTGCTTTGTTTTCCTCACTGGCAAACTCCACCAGTCCGTCTAAGAACTCAACTAGCTCTTTCTTTGTAAAGCCCATCTGTTAATCCTCCTTCTCCAAAATAAAAAGGCAGGAACAGATTAGCGATACAAAAACGGAATATCCGTTTTAAGAGCTAATTTAGTCCTACCTAAATAATTTCTATATTTTTTTGCATCAGAAAAACAATCTTCACCCCTTTAAAACCATATGGCATATATCCCCGCCGGAACTCTGATGCGCCACAGGCATTTGTGAGATATTTGATTGGTAAAACAGCGCTGCCTCCATCAAATCCTTGTTTCGTTGCAAGTTTGAGAAAGGACTAAATCAGCTCAAACCCTTGTATTTACTGGGTTTGTCTAACTTTAGTCTTATTTTACCGTAAGCATCCCCGATTCGCATTCCCGTTCCAAGAAGTATGGTAAACAGTGGAAGATAAGGATGAAACCGCTTGCTATTTTCTAAAAAATGAAGGAAGCATTTTTGCTCGGCAAGAGTCATTGCATTTTTGGGCGTTTTCTCTGTTTTTTCCAGCTTGGACATAATGCCCGCGCACGGATTTTTTCGAATCAGGTCATCATCCACAGCCATATCAAATGCCGGGCTGAGAAATGCATTCATAATGTGGATGTAGCCGGTTGATAAGCCTTTGTCCAAGAGGCTGTTATAAAATTTCATCATGTCGCTTATTTTGATGCTGCATATTGGTTTTTTCCCAAGGGGAGTATGTTCGATGTGGGTATGAAATATTTTGCGGTAGGATGCACTTGTGGCTTCTTTGATGCCTCTGTGGTGTTCAAAGTACAGCTCAACCAAGCCGCTTAATGTTATTTTTTTGGAGTCCTCGCTTCGGATTCCATCCTGTAAGTCCCTTAGGATTTGTTTCTCTTTTTCGCGCAAACCGAATAGCGTCGTGTCGTAGACACATTGTCTTTTTCCAATAGTATTTTTGTACTGGAATTGGTACCGTCCGTCCTTTCGCTGACACTCCCCAGTCCGTAATATTCTGCCCCGGTTGTCTGTTCTTTTGTTTCCTGCCATAATAAGCACCGCCTTTCTCTGGTGTAAGGCAGGCAGTCCGTATGCTGCCTGCATATTGCAATAGTTTCATTGTTTGTTGCCAATGATTGATCTGCCGCTGCCTCAAGTTGCCGAACTCATTATAAACTTTTTCGGATATTTTTGACACGCCGCGCCATGAAAAACATTTGCATGGTGATTTGTTTCGTTGTACAATATTTTTGTAGGTACAAGAATGTGTATGACGATAAAGGAAAGTAAACCAGATCATGAAATCATTCAAATTCGAAGACAAACAATTTGAACAGTTAGCGGAATCAAACCTTTTGAGCAACGCATTGCGGCGTTTGATGCGCAGACATTTCACACATTGCAGCCCGGACTATCAGATGTTTTTATTTTTATTTCAGGAAAAAACAGTGCTGGCAGACGGTGATGAATATGCCCGTTTTCCAGTGGTGGAGGAGGTCGGCAAGGAGCTTGCGCGAAAGCTTGCCGGGATAAATGGACTGCGGTATAGTTATGCCAAGTCTGCTGAGGCCAGCGATCACAGGGAAGGCTCGGACCAGCGCAGGAAGAAGCTGTACTGGGTCATGGCATGGGGGACGGCGTGCGAGGCGAATACGTTTCTTGCGCGGATTATACTCGGGGAGATGGTGCCAAAGTTTTATGATATGGCACTGTTTGAGGAATTTGGCAGGCGGTCCGCGGAGGCACCTTTTTTTTGCAGGCTTTTGGAGAGAAAGTGGCTGCTGGACAATTATGTTCAGGCGGTAATCAGTGCCAATAAGCTGCCAGACCAGATGAATTTTATACAGATCTCTGCGATGCCCTATGAGGGGCGGGCTGTCAGGACCCGCATTTTTTTCAGTGAGAGTCCGATTCCGCCTGATTTGGATGGCGCAGTGTATTTCCGGCGTGAGCGGAAATCTGATTTGATTAAGTTCAAGACCAAGAATATGCGCCCTGTCCGTAAGCTGATGGAAGTGTCGGGCGTGGCGGCAGGGCTGTGGGTGAAGCTGCCTGAGCTGGTGATTGAGGGCAGTGTATTGTGTTATGGTGCGGCAGAGCAGGCGGCGGGGCTGTGTGTGGTCTTTGAGGGCGCATTGGTGTGGAGCATCCATAAGGACGGGGAAAATATTCTGACGTACCGTGAGGGCAATTACATGATCCCGGCGATGCAGCCCGATGTAGACAAGTATGCAGATCTTGGCAAACTGGTGAGCTTTGGGCAGGATTTTGGGATACCAGATAAGATGGACAAGCTACAGCAGATTGTCCGGCGTGTATCCAGTGTATGCCGGCATGGCACGTCGGTGGTCTTTATGGAGAAGCGGGGGATTGTGGCAGAGATTGACAACAGGCTGTCGCGGTTCCGGCGGGGGTTCAAGGTCAAGCCATTTTCGCTTGCAGAGGCAAAGGAGGAGGTTTTGCAGGGGATCACGGCGATTGACGGCGCGGTCTTTGCCGATCTAAGCGGTGACTGCTATGCGATCGGCGTCATTGTCGATGGACAGATGGTCGTGGAGGGAGATTATGGCAGGGGAGCGCGCTATAATTCGATCAAGAATTATATTACAGGATACAAAGTGAGCCACCCCAAGGAGATCTGCCTTGCAGTGGTCATGTCGGAGGACGGGATGATCAATGTGATATTGTGAGAATTGGTTTTACACCTGTTTGTGAATCTATTATAGGTGATTGTAAGAGCTGGATAACATTAAAGAATAAAAAAGTAAAATTTTCAAGGTAAATTTAGTATAGTTTATACCATGAAAATGAAATGGAAATCGTGTATACTGTTTTTATATACATGTATTTGCAGAGAAGGGGCTGTCGGAAGGACAAACTGCATTTTCCGGCACTTCTTTTTACTACGAGAGTGTGCTCGGGCACGGTATAAAATCTGCGAATACAGGTTCAGTATTCAAATGAATGGAGGTAGTGAGTATGTATTATATTGGTGTAGACCTTGGGACATCGGCGGTCAAGCTGTTACTGATGGAAGGGACGGGGGAGATCAAAAAGATTGTTTCCAAGGAGTATCCTTTGTATTTTCCGCAGCCGGGATGGAGCGAGCAGAAGCCGGAGGACTGGTGGCAGGCTGTGAAGGAGGGCTTGAAGGAGCTGACAGCGGATTGTGACAAGGCGCAGGTGGCGGGCATCAGCTTTGGCGGACAGATGCACGGGCTTGTGATTCTTGATGAACAGGATGCGGTGATCCGCCCGGCAATTTTGTGGAATGACGGCAGGACGCAGGAGGAGACGGATTATCTGAATCAGGAGATCGGCAAGGAGAAGCTCTCAAAGTACACAGCGAATATCGCATTTACAGGCTTTACGGCGCCCAAGCTTCTCTGGGTCAAAAATAAAGAGCCTGAGAATTTTGCCAGAATCAGCAAGATTATGCTGCCAAAAGACTATATCGCGTATATGCTCACAGGAAGCTTCTGTACAGATGTCTCCGATGCGTCTGGCATGCTGCTCTTTGATGTGGAACACAAGTGCTGGTCGCAGGAAATGATGGCGGTTTGCGGCGTGACGGAGGCGCAGCTTGCCAGAATCTATGAGAGCTATGAAGTTGTGGGCACTTTGAAGCCCGAGGTGGCAGCAGAGCTTGGCTTGCCAGAGCAGGTCAAAGTGGCAGCGGGCGCGGGGGACAATGCGGCAGCAGCGATTGGCACAGGCACAGTCGGTGATGGGATGTGCAATATTTCACTGGGAACAAGCGGGACGATTTTCATATCCAGCAAGAAGTTTGGCGTAGACCAGAATAATGCGCTTCATTCTTTTGCGCATGCGGACGGAAAATATCATCTGATGGGCTGTATGCTGAGTGCCGCGTCCTGCAACAAGTGGTGGATGGAGGAAATATTGCACTCGTCAGCGTTTGCAGAGGAGCAGGAGGCAGTCACAGATGATATGCTTGGCAGAAACCATGTCTATTTTCTGCCGTATCTGATGGGTGAGCGCTCGCCGCACAATGATGCCAACGCGCGCGGTACTTTGATCGGCATGACGATGGACACGACGCGCGCCGACTTGTATCAGGCAGTGCTTGAGGGCGTGGCATTTGCCATCCGTGACTCGTTTGAGGTGGCAAAGAGCCTTGGCATCAACATACAGTCCTCCAAAATCTGCGGCGGCGGTGCGAAAAGCCCGCTCTGGAAAAAGATTTTTGCCAATGTATTGAATATCCGTCTGGACCTTATCGAGAGTGAGGAGGGACCGGGATACGGCGGAGCAATCCTTGCGGCGGTAGCATGCGGGGAGTATGGTTCTGTGGAGGAAGCGGCGGCGAAGCTTGTCAAGGTTGTAGACAGCGTGGAGCCAGACAAGGAGCTTGCGGCGCGCTATGAGGAGCGTTACCGCAAGTTTGCACAGATTTATCCGGCAGTCAAAGAGCTGTTTCCAAAGATTTCGTGATGGCGGTTTTTACGCCTTCTCCGCCTTCTCCAGCGTAAAGATAAATTCTGTGCCGACGCCCTCGGTGCTTACGACATTGATATTTTCATTGTGGGACTGGATGATTTCCTTGGTGATGGAAAGCCCTAATCCAGTCCCTTTTTTGTCTTTACCGCGGGAGAGGTCGGTCTTATAGAAGCGGTCCCAGATCAGGCGCAGGCTGTCTTTTGGAATGCCAATTCCATTGTCTTTGACCGATACCATCAGTTTGTTGGATTTTTCAACGGTCTCTATCTTGATGGAAGAGTTCTTGTGGCTGAACTTGATGGCGTTGTCCACGAGGTTGTAGAGCACTTGCTGTATCTTGACCATATCTGCATTGACGTACATCTCATCGCCTGTGAGGACAAGCTCAATGGAGATCAGTCGTTCACGGCAGGTTCCCTCGAAGGACATTGCTGTATTTTTGATAACTTGGTTCAGGTCAAAGGTGCTCTTGTCGAGAATCATGCCCTTGGTGGTGAGGTTGTTGAGCGTGAGCAGGGAGTTGGTCAGCTTGGTCAGACGGTCGGTCTCGTTGAGTACTACACCGATATATTTTTCATGCAGTTCGGGCGGAATCGTGCCGTCAAGCATCGCTTCGAGATAGCCGCGCATGGAGGTGAGCGGTGAGCGGAAGTCGTGGGAGATATTTGCCACGAGCCGTTTCTGATTGTCCTCGCTCTTTGCGACTTCGCTTGCCATGTAGGCGAGTGAGGCGGCAAGATAGCCGATCTCGTCCTCGCTGTCCACCTGAAACTCGTACCTGAAATTCCCGATGGCATACTGCTCTGTCGCATGGGTGATCTTGCGCAGCGGCAGATAGACCATCTCTGTGAAGAAAAGCAGGATGATGAGCGAGAGCAGGAAGAGAATCACCAGTGTGATAAAGGAAATATTTAAGAGAGAGTTGCACGAAGCCTGCAAATCGACGAGTGAGGCGTGGATAACCACATAGCCTTTCACTTTGAATTTGGAAGTGATGGGGGCAAAGGCAGAGAGCATCTCATCCTCAAACATGCCAAAAAAATTCCCAGTGGTATAAAAGGAATTTCCTGTGATGGTGGGACTGAAATTCGGGATGGTGACAGGATTCTCGATGTCGGGCGGTGAGCTGGAATCCAGCACAATCAGCCCCGACGGATTGACAATCCAGATCGAGGCATCTAGGAAGGTGCCGATTGCCTCAATCTGGCGCCAGACGGATTCCAAGGTGATTTCATTGTTGTACAAATCCGCTGCGTAGGAGTCAGAGATCAGCAGCGCTTCTTTATATAAGGAGTCGGCGCGCTCACGCTTCATGTGCTCTAGCGTCATGCTGGAGGTGAAGGTCGCAACGACGATAAAACCAAAAAATGCAAAGATAAAATAAGCCAGTACAAACTTTAGATATAATGTCCGTTTCAATGGATGCTCAGTCCTTCACTTCAAATTTGTAGCCAACGCCCCAGATGGTTGCAATGCGCCATGTCTCGTGATCTTTGATCTTCTCGCGGAGCCGCTTGATATGCACATCGACGGTGCGTGTGTCCCCGATATACTCATACCCCCAGATCTGGTCGAGGAGCTGCTCTCTGGTGTACACATGGTTGGGAGACGCGGCGAGAAAATACAGCAGTTCGAGTTCTTTTGGCGGCATCTCCACGGTTTTGTTGTTATAGATGACCGAGTAGTTTGTGAGGTTGATGGTGAGGTTGGGGTAGGAAACCTGCTTGGCGTCGGAAGCTGGTTCAGCGGGCGCAGCCGTCTTGTAACGGCGCAGCACCGCTTTGACGCGTGCGATCAGCTCTTTGGTGTCAAAGGGTTTCTCCAGATAGTCATCGGCGCCAAGTTCGAGTCCGAGCACCTTGTCAAAGACCTCGCCCTTTGCGGACAGCATGATGATTGGTGTCTGCGATTTCTGGCGGACTTCGCGGCACACTTGGTACCCGTCGATGCCCGGCAGCATCAGATCTAACAGGATGAGATCCGGCGCAAAGCTGTTCACTTCCCGCAGGGCAGATTCACCGTCATAGACGATCTTGGTCTCAAAGCACTCTTTGGTCATATAGAGGGAAATGAGTTCTGCGATGTTTTCATCATCGTCAACAATCAGTATTTTTTGTTTGTTTGCCATGTTTTTGCCTTTCTTATTTGCATATTTATTTAAATTCAGCGATCGTTACGCCGGAGTCCCCCTCGCCGTACTCTCCCAGATGAAAAGATTTCACATAGGAGATGCGCCGGAGATACTGATGGACTGCCTGACGCAGGGCACCAGTTCCTTTGCCGTGTACGATGCGCACGCTGGGCGCGTGGGACAGGTAGGCGTCGTCGAGATATTTGTCAAGTTCGGACAGCGCTTCATCCACGGTCCTTCCAAGCAGATTGATCTCTGTGGAGAGCGTGGCAGCTTTGGACATGCCGATGCTTCCGCCGCCGGTGCGTTTCGGACTGCCTGTACCGCCATAGCTTTTTTTGTAAGATGTGTTGCCGGACAGTGCATCTTCATTGATGAGCACAAGGTCTTTGATATTCACTTTAGAGCGGATAATGCCGCACTGTACAAAGAGATCGCCCTTTGCGTCCGGCTTGGAGGAGATCGTGCCCTTTAAGCCCATAGAGACTACCTTTACCAGATCGCCGGGCTTGATCTGGTTTGGCTTTAAGAGCTTGTGCGTCGGTTTTTCCTGTGTGGCAGTAAGTTTTGCATTTTTTTCTGTAATTTTGTCGCGCACTTTGGTGCGGGCTTTTTCCAAATCCTGAATCGAAGCCTTGCTGACGTTTACTTTCTGGAAATCCCGAATGGTTTCGTCGGCGACATTCTTGGCATCCTGTAAAATCTTGCGCGCTTCCTCGTTTGCCTCGCGCAGAATTTTGTCCTTCTGCGCGTCCATGCGCTCCTGCTTCTGTTCAAGCTTTTTTTTCAGGGACTCGATCTCTGCCTTGTAGCGCTGAATCTCATTTCGCTCATTCTCGATGGTGCGCCTGCTCGTTTCCAGATCGGTCAGGAGATCTTCAAAACTCTCTTCTTCCTCGCTGATGTGCTCTCTGGCGGACGCGATAATCTCGTCGGGGAGACCGAGCTTGGAGGAGATGGCAAAGGCGTTGCTCTTGCCGGGAATGCCGATGAGCAGCCGATATGTGGGGCGCAGTGTCTCCACGTCAAACTCACAGCAGGCATTTTCCACATAGGAGGTCGTGAGTGCAAAGACCTTGAGCTCACTGTAGTGTGTGGTTGCCATGGTGCGGATTCCTTTGTCATGCAAGTGTTTTAGGATGGCAATGGCAAGGGCCGCGCCCTCTGTAGGGTCTGTGCCGGCGCCAAGTTCGTCAAAGATACACAGCGCATCTTCGTCGGCGTTTTTCAGGATAGAAATTGTGTTTGTCATATGGGCAGAGAAGGTGGAGAGATTCTGCTCAATGCTCTGTTCGTCGCCAATATCGGCGTACACCTCTGTGAATATACCCAGCTCGGAACGGTCAAGCGCCGGGATATGAAGTCCCGACTGACCCATCAAAGTAAAGAGCCCGACGGTCTTTAAGGAGACTGTTTTGCCGCCGGTGTTGGGACCGGTCACGACTAGGAGGTCAAACTCTTCTCCGAGATGAATGTCGATGGGGACGACCCTTTTCTTATCTAATAACGGATGTCGCCCTTTACGGATATTTATATAACGATTGTTATTAAATAACGGCCGTGATGCATTCATGTCCACGGCGAGACCCGCTTTGGCAAAAATGAAATCCAGTGTTGTTAAAAGGCGGAAATTGCTGGATAATTCCTCGGTATGCTCACCTGCGAGGGCGCTTAGTGCTGCCAGAATACGCTCGATCTCATCCTTTTCTTTCAGGGCAAGTTCTTTTAGCTGGTTATTTAGATTTACAATAACAGCTGGTTCTATAAAAAGCGTGGACCCTGTGGAGGACTGGTCATGTATCATGCCGGGAACATTTCCTTTATGTTCAGATTTGACAGGGATACAATAACGATTGTTACGCATTGTGATCACAGCGTCCTGAAGATAGGTGCGGTAAGAGCCATTGACCATGTTTGTAAGCTGGCTGTGTATTTTTTCATTGGTGAGATGGATGCTGCGCCGGATATGCTTGAGTGCAGGGCTCGCGTCATCCGCGATTTCCTCCTCAGAAATAATACAGCGGTTAATCTCATTTTGGAGCGGAGTGAGCGGTTCCAAATGCGCAAAATAGATCTGTAGGCTGTCCGCGATCTCCTCGTCGTGGTCGGAGCGCGCAAAGGTCTTTGCCCGTGTGGCGCAGGCGAGGGAGGCTGATATTTTCATCAGCTCAGCCGCTGAGAGTGCACTGCCGATTTCCAGTGATTTGATGCTGAAACTGATATCTTTGTTGCCGCTAAAATGTATCCGCCCGCCTTTGACCAGACGGGTGAAGGCATCGGCAGTCTGTTGCTGTGCCTCCTCGATCTCGGTGATGTCCGTCATGGGGGTGAGCTTCTGGCAGCGCTCTTTGCCGGGGGCAGAACTTGCCTTTTCCACTAAGAGGCTGATGATTTTATGATATTCAAGAATCCGTAATGCTTTGTCATTCATGATATTCGTTCTCCATATTTTTGAGGTGGCTTGCAGAGCCTTGTCTGAATCGTATCAAGTATATCATATCCGGGCGTATTACGTAAAGCGGAGGTTGAAATAAATTCAGAAAAGCATTGACCAAGGTAATACTATCGGATATACTAAAGGAATTGAGGAAAGTATAGACTGGTGGAACGGAAGGCATAGCGTGGAATGAGCGACGAAAAGAACGAGGAAATGCTGCACGAGGCAGCAAGTGATTTTGAATTTTTGCAGGAAAAGATCAAAGAGCGTCCGATTAATAAAAAGAAACTGCTAAAGCGGACAATTATCACGGCTTCGATGGCGGTGCTTTTTGGGCTGCTGGCGTGCCTGTCATTTTTGTTGCTGGAGCCGGTGCTCAACAATTGGCTGTATCCTGAGGAGGAGCCGGAGATTGTGACATTTCCGCAGGAAAAAAATGAGATGCGCCCGGAGGATATGCTCACCGAGGGGACGACCACGGGACAGGAGGAGACGGAGGCGTATGATGAGACAAAGGAAAATACCAGTTCGAAGGAGCAGGAGACGTCATCTGCCCAGATGACAGAAATGGTGTCCGAAAATAGCTCAGAAATTGCGGAGACGGCTGAAACAGAACCGAAAAGTTCAGAGCCGCCAAAGCCGGAGGAGAGCGCAGCAGGAATGGAAACAGCGCCTGCCGAGTCCGAGCCGTTGGAGCCATATCAGATGCAGTATGAGGAACTTTACAAGGTCTATCGGGAAATCGCGTCGAGCATGGTGACGGTCACAGCGGTACATGCTGATGTGGACTGGTTCAATAACACGGACCAGAGTGAGGGAACGACGGCGGGGGTGATCATTGCGAACAATAACAGGGAACTTTTGATTTTGAGCCGCAAGTCGTCACTGGATAATGCGCAGGCCATCCGTGTCAGCTTTTGCGATGGCGTGGAGGCGGATGCGGTGATTAAGCAGTATGACGAGAATACTGATTTGGCAGTTCTGGCGGTGGATTTAAAATATATTGCAAGTGATACGCTTTCCGCGGTGACGGTTGCCACGCTGGGAAGTTCTATTATATCGGGAATTACAGGAACGCCCGTGATTGCGGTAGGAAATTTGTTTGGCTATAAAGACACCGTGTGTTATGGAATGATTACGTCGAAAAACAACGTGGTTACGATGGCGGACAGCGAGTATAAATTAATGACAACTGATATCTATGCGGGCACGAATCCAAGTGGCATTCTTGTGGATATGAACCGGGAGGTCATTGGGATTATTGATAACAGCCATAATCATGAAGATACAAAGAATCTGCTTTCGGCAGTGGGGATTACAGAACTAAAGGGGCTGATCACGAAACTTTCAAACGGTGAGGACATCCCGTATCTTGGCATCTATGTGCAGGATATTTCCGAGCAGACGGGCAGAGAGCTGAATATTTTGCCGGGAGTATATATCGTGGATATTGACATGGATTCTCCTGCAATGTTAAAGGGCATCCAGAAGGGTGATATCTTGGTCCGGGCAGGAACACAGCAGATCAACAGTGCAGCAGATTATATGAATGTCCTGAGAAATGTCCATGTGGAGAACAGTATCGACATCGTTGTGCGGCGGGCGAGCGTCAATGCATACGAGGAGATGCATTTTATGATACAGCCTGTCAGGCAGAATGAAGGGTAACATTATAATAAGGAAAGGATTCAGATAAAAATGAAGTATATTAAAGAGTATAAGGACGGCGACCGGATTTTTGACATTTATTTCTGTAAGTTCAAGAGCTCCGCAGTGACCAAGAACGGAAAGAGCTACGACAATGTTATTCTACAGGATAAAACCGGGACGCTTGACGCCAAGATCTGGGACCCGAACAATGCCGGCATTGCTGATTTTGACGCGATGGATTATATCGAGGTGTACGGCGATATCACAAGTTTTAATGGGGCTCTGCAAGCGAATGTGAAGCGGGTGCGCAGATGTGAGGAGGGCGAGTACGATGAACAGGAATACATGCCCGTCAGCAGCAAAAATTTGGATGAAATGTATGCGGAGCTGCTGGCCTTGATCGACAGCATTGAGAATACATACTTGAAGACGCTGCTACAAAAATTCTTCGTGGAAGATCAGGCATTTGCACAGCGGTTTCGCAAGGCTTCTGCCGCAAAGACGGTGCATCACGGATTTATTGGCGGTCTGCTTGAGCATACGCTTGGTGTTGCAAAGCTGTGTGATTTTTACTGTACCCAATATCCTGTCTTGAACAGAGATTTGCTAATGACTGCGGCAATCTGTCATGATATGGGAAAAACAAGGGAAATCAGCCCGTTTCCGGCGAACGACTACACGAATGAAGGACAGTTTCTGGGGCACATTGTGATGGGTTCTGAAATGCTGGGGGCAAAGATCAGAGAAATTCCGAACTTTCCGTCTATTCTTGCAATGGAACTACAGCATTGTATTCTGGCTCATCATGGGGAGTATGAGTTTGGTTCCCCCAAAAAGCCAGCCATTATCGAGGCGGTTGCACTGTGCTATGCAGACAATACCGATGCGAAGATGGAGACCTTCAAGGAACTGCTGGAATCCACAAAGGAGACAGGATGGCTTGGCTACAACAAGTTCTTTGAATCCAATCTGGCAGTGAGCAGGATGGAGTAGTGCATGAAGTATCAAAAGGATGATATAGTAACACTAGCTATTAATGATATGGGTATCGATGGGGAGGGCATCGGAAAGATTGACGGCTTTACCTTCTTTGTGAAAGATGCAGTGATTGGCGATCAGGTGGAGGCAAAGATCATGAAGGTCAAAAAGGGCTATGCGTATGCCCGCCTTATGAAGATTCTCACAGCTTCTTTGAACCGCACAGAACCGCGGTGTCCATATCATCGGCAGTGCGGCGGCTGTCAAATACAGGCTTTGAATTATCGAACTCAGCTGTTATTTAAAGAAAATAAAGTCAAAAATAACCTGAATCGCATCGGTGGTTTTCCGATGGCGCTGCTTGATCAGTGCATGGAGCCGATCATTGGCATGGAAGAGCCGTATCACTATCGCAATAAAGCGCAGTTTCCAGTAGGGACAGACAAGAATGGTGAAACGATAACAGGATTCTATGCAGGGAGAACACATGCTATCATACCGAATACAGACTGTGTGTTAGGTGTGCGGGAAAATAAGGAGATTCTTGAAGGGATTCTGGACTTTATGCGGGCATATAAAATAGCACCGTATATCGAATCGAGCGGAGAGGGACTGGTGCGACACATATTGATACGAAAGGGATTCTCAACAGGGGAGATCATGGTGTGCGTCGTTCTGAACGGCGAGAAGCTTCCACACGCAGACAAGCTCGTAGAAAAGCTGTGCAGCATAAAGGGCATGACCAGCATTTCCATCAATATCAATCAGGAAAAAACGAATGTTATCATGGGCAGTACCTGTCATACCCTGTGGGGAACAGATACGATAACGGATGTCATACATATGCGGGACATGAAGGATATGCATTCTGGTGAGGAGCACTGTGCTGCGGAAGATGGAATAACATTTGCAATTTCCCCATTATCCTTCTATCAGGTAAATCCGGTACAGACGGAAAAGCTGTATAGTCTGGCATTGGACTATGCTGGGCTGACGGGCACAGAGACCGTGTGGGATTTATATTGCGGCATCGGAACCATCAGTCTGTTCATGGCAAAAAGGGCAGGAAAGGTCTATGGCATCGAGATTGTTGAGCAGGCAATTCTCAATGCGCGGGAAAATGCAAGGCGGAACAAGATAGATAACGCATGTTTCTATGTTGGGAAGGTGGAGGAAGTCCTGCCTGCACTTTATGAAAGGGAGGGTATCCATGCCGATGTCATTTGCGTGGACCCGCCGCGCAAAGGCTGCGACGCAGCCTGTCTTGAGACGATGGTGAAGATGGCGCCCAAGCGGATTGTCTATGTGAGCTGCGACAGCGCAACGCTCGCGCGGGATTTGAAGTATTTGTGTGCGAATGGGTATGAACTGCGGCGGGCGCGGGCGGTGGATATGTTTCCGCAGACAGTGCATGTGGAAGTCGCATGTTGTCTACAAAGGAAGGATTTGTAGAAATCCTTGAATTTACGCACTTTGCGAGGATTTTTAAGTTTAACCGAACACCTGAAATTGGAAAGAAAAAGGAGATTTCTCACGAGATTAAAGTGTCCGTAGTTATGGAACTCGTATGAGTGGACACAAAAATGTATCGTTCACAAACTCAATCATTACAGAAAAATCTTATCAACAACTGAATAATAGGTAAGTCGAAAGACCGCTTGTTTTCTATATTTTTGTGGTATGGAGCAGGCGGTCTTTTTTGATTTTAGAACTGCCAGCATTCATCAGACACCTTAATAATCAAATTAAAAAGTAGGAGGACAAACAGATGGAGCAGACAAGTAAAAAG
>ERZ808040.125-NODE-125-length-74742-cov-5.989486_pt1 | contig 74742 bp, 70 predicted proteins | sample MGYA00380191_ERZ808040 | MGnify/ENA primary metagenome ERZ808040 (study PRJEB31490, sample SAMN06133395) | mouse gut metagenome | isolation source: J6 | host: mice | place: China: Chengdu | collected 2015-05 ...
CACCGGGTCAAAGCAGGACACGGTGATGGCCTCGGGGGTGTCGTCGATGATGAGGTCCACCCCGGTCATGGTCTCCAGCGTGCGGATGTTGCGGCCCTCCCGGCCGATGATGCGGCCCTTCATCTCGTCGTTGGGCAGGGACACCACCGACACGGTGGCCTCCGCCACGTGGTCGGCGGCGCACCGCTGGATGGCCAGGGCGATCTGCTCCCGGGCGTAGGTCTCCGCCTCCTCCTTGAAGCGGGCCTGGATGTCCTTCAGCTTCAGGGCCTGCTCGTGGGTCACGTCGTCGGCCAGCTGGTCGATGAGATACCGCCGAGCCTCCTCCACCGTCAGGCCGGAGATCCGCTCCAGCAGCTCCAGCTGGCTGTCCTTCATGTGGTCCAGCTCCTGCTTTTCCGCCTCCAGCTGGGCGATGCGGGCGCTGACGTTTTCCTCTTTGCGCTCCAGGTTTTCCAGCTTGCGGTCCAGGTTTTCCTCCTTGGAGTTCAGCCGGTTTTCCTGGCGCTGGATTTCGTTGCGGCGGTCCTTGATCTCCTTGTCGAACTCGCTGCGGGCCTTGAGGATCTCCTCCTTGGCCTCCACGGTGGCCTCCCGCTTTTTGCTCTCGGCGGACTTGATGGCATCGTTGATGATGCGGCGGGCCTCCTCCTCGGCGGAGCCGATTTCCCGCTCGGCGGCGGTCTTCCGCCGCTGGTAGCCCAGGACGAAGCAGACAAATCCCACCGCAACGGCGATGATCACGGTCACATAGACTGGCAATTGCATGTTGAGTTCCACACCTCCTGTTTCTTCCGTTTTGTTCAAAAATAAGCAAAATAAGGCGCGATGCGTGGCAGGACGCACCGCGATAACCGAAAATCCGCCCAGCAATTGGGCGCACTATTTGAGTGTCGATAATCTATGACGGGTCTATAGATATAATAAACGCGCCCGAGGGGGCGGCATAACGCTCAAAACGGCGAAAAAGCGCGGCGGCTTTTCAAAATTATCCTCACTTATTGTAAAGGCCGGGAGCGCCCGTGTCAAGTGGAAATGTGAAACTTTCGTGAACTTTCCAAGAAGCGCGGAGCCGTCGTGAGCAGCGCGGATGGAGCGGAGCGAAAGCAAAAGCCCAGCCGCCGCGCCGCGCAGATTGCGCCTGAGGGAGCGGACCGCTCGGCCCGGGCGGCGGCGTTAGAGCGGAGCGACGGTTAAGACGCGGTTTGTCTGGCTGAGCGTAAAGCTGCTTTCCAGCCCCGCCGTGATGGTCACCGAGCCGTCCTCCAGGACGAACACCGCCTCAAAGTCCCGGTACTGCCGCCAGTGGTCCAGCGCCCCGTCCAGGCCCATGACAAACAGGGCGGTGGACAGCCCGTCGCAGAGCGCGCCGCTCTCTCCCACTACCGTCACCGAGGCCAGCCCATTCCGGGCGGGCTTCCCGGTTTCCGGGTCCAGGATGTGCCAATAGCGCACGCCGTCCTCCTCAAAATACCGCTCGTACCCCCCGGAGGTGACCACCGCCTGGTCCGTGACCTCCACCACGCCGACGGTCCCCTCCCCCGCCGGGTCCCGAACGGCCACCCGCCAGGGGGAGCCGTCCGGCTTGGCGCCGACGGCCTGGATATTCCCCCCCAGGTCCAGCAGGGCGGAGGTGACGCCGTTCTCCCTCAGCAGCCGGGACAGCTGGCCCCCGGCGTACCCCTTGGCCACGCTGCCCAGGTCGATCTCCATGCCGGGGGGCAGGAGGACCGCGTCCCCGTCCAGCTCGACCCGCGTGTAGTCCACCAGGGGCAGCAGGGCGGAGAGGTCTTCCCCGCTCGGGACGGCGTACTCCCCCGTGGTGAAGCCCCAGGCCCGCAGGACGGGGTAGGTGGAGATGTCCAGCGCGCCGCCGGTGCGCCCGCACAGGTCCAGCGCCGCGCCCAGCAGGTCCGCCGTCTCCGGGGACAGCTCCGCCGACCCAGTGCGGTTCAGGGCATAGACCTCGCTGGTCTCCCTGGTGACCGACCACAGGCCCTCCAGCTCCTCCACCCGGCCCTGGGCGGCGTCCAGCAGGGTTTCGTCCCCGCCCTGGTACAGCCGCAGGGTCATGACGGTGTCCATGGCGAAAAAGGTGCGCTCCAGAGGCTGGGCGGGGGCGCAGCCGGACAGCGCCAGCAGCAGGGCGCACAGCGCCGCGGCCCGCCGTTTCACGCGAAACATCAGTTCGACTTTCGCAGCTGCTCCGGGATGGAGTCGTCCTCGTCGATCCACTCCCTCTGCACGTCCACCACCCGGTACTCCTCCGGAGTGTCCCGGATGACCACCTGGGAGATGCCCGCGTTGATGATGAGGCGGCGGCACATGGAGCAGGAGGTGGAGCCGGGGATCAGCGCCCCGGTGGCGGGGTCCCGGCAGACCATATAGAGCGTGGCCCCCAGCACCTGCCGCCGGGGGGCGGAGATGATGGCGTTGGCCTCGGCGTGGACGGAGCGGCACAGCTCATACCGCTCCCCGGAGGGGATGTCCATGGCCTGACGGGTGCAGTACCCCAGGTCGCCGCAGTTCTTCCGGCCCCGGGGCGCGCCGTTGTAGCCGGAGGACACGATCTCGTCGTCCTGGACGATGATGGCCCCGTAGTGGCGGCGCATGCAGGTAGACCGCTCCAGCACGGTGCCGGCGATATCAAGGTAATAGTTTGTTTTGTCAATGCGGGCCATGGAGATACCCCCTGTCTGTTTATCAGGGCGCTCTTTTTCTCTGATGAGGAAAAAGGGCCAAAGGGAAACTTCGCTTGGAATTATATCATGGATTTTCAGCGGAATCAAGGCAGTTCGCCCCGGCCCAGCCGCTCCCCCACCAGGGCCATCTGCGTCTGGGTGGGGGGCTGGGTCCAGTCCATGCTGATCTCCACCACCCGGTCCGGGTAGAACAGCAGGAACTGATTGCCGGACTCGTTTCCCCGGGTCCAGCGATACGCCTCCTCCGCCCCCCAGGGGGCGGGGTCCGCGGGGGCGTAGGCATATCCGTACCAAGTGTCCTCCGGGCCTCCGGCGCCCCATTCGTCCCGCTCGTGGAGCTTGGTTTCCCGGCACAGCCCGTAGAGGAAGGGGGCCTTCACCAGGACCACCTCGTAATCCAGGTAGACCCGCTCCGGGAAGAGCTCCACAGGGCCGATGGGCCTCTGGGAGGCGGCGTACTGCCCCAGCAGGAAGGACTGCCGCCCCCGCCAGTTCCGGCTGTAGCGGCTGAAATCCCCCTCCAGCAGGTCGTCCAGCGCCAGGGGGAGGGGGTCCCGGGTGAGGGTGTAGGTGCGGCCCTGGTACTCGTAGGTCTCCTGGTTTCCGTCCAGCCAGCCGCGGTTGAGGGCGAACACCGTCCCGGCGGCGATGCCCCCCGTCAGGGCGCACACCAGCACAAAGCTGCCCACCAGCGTGACCGCCCGGCTGACTCCGGCGGTGGCGTTCAGCCCCTTCATGAAGGCTTTGATGCCGTTGAGAATCAGGAAGGCCCCCGGCAGGCACAGCAGGAACATGAGCAGTGTGATGGTGATGCCCGTCCGGTTTCCGGAGAGGAACATGGAGACCAGAAAATAGACCAGGCCCACGGTTATGAGGACCAGGGCGGCGGTCTGGAGCTTCCGGCGGCTGCGGGTCTCATAGCGCTCCCCCCGCTCCGCCGCCTTCACCGCCCCGGCGTGCCAGCGGAAATAGCCGGCCAGCTCCGCCCCGATCAGCACAAACAGAATCACCCAGCACAGGGCGGACAGCAGGCAGGCGGGTTCGGCCAGCTCCTGAATGGGGTTGTGCCTCAGCCGCCAGACCTGCTGGACGGCGTTGATCACCGCCACCGCCAGCAGCACCAGCTGGGAGGGGAGAAAGCTCCGCTTCATGGTGCGGTGGATGGTGTCCACCTCCTCCGCCGGGTCCGTCTCAATGGGCACCGGATTGGGGCGCTCGTTGTAAAAAACCTGCGTCTGGGCCTGCGCGGCCGCCAGCGCCCAGCCGGTGTGGGCGCAGAAGTCGTAAAAGGTCTGCTGGCCCTCCGAGGGCCCCGGGTCGAACTGGGACGCCGTGGGGAAATAGCACACGGAGAAGGTCAGCGTTCGGGGCTCGATCCGCCGGTAGGTCCAGAAAAATGGGCCGATTTTGTCCAGCAGCCAGCCCCGCTCCGCCATCCGGGCCAGATGGGCCTCCAGCCCGGTGCGGTCGTAAAAGGAGTACAGCTCCACCCTGCGTTTGATATCGCTCATCTCGGCTCCTCCTCTCCAAAGGCCAGGCGGTAGTCCTCCGCCTGGGCGCGGAGGCGTTCGTACTCCCGGCGCAGGGCCTCCCTGCCCTTGTCCGTCAGGATATAGCTCCGCCTGCGGCCCTCCACCCGGGTTTCCCGGATCATCCCCGCCTCCGTGAACTGCTCCAGCAGGTTGTACAGCGTGCCCGAGCCCACGTTCACCCGGCCCCCGGTGATGGCGGGCGCCCGGTCCAGAATGTCCATGCCGCAGCACTCCTCCCGCAGGCACAGCAGAATGTAGAACATCTGCTCCGTCAAGGTCTGAAATTTGGCCCTGGGCATGGCCCCACCCCCATTCTCGATATTCGAGTATTCTGGCCCCATTATATTCTCGAATATCGAGAATGTCAAGGGCCGCGGCAAAAAAACAGGGGGCCGGAGCCCCGCAGAATGAAAAGCCCCCCGGCGGAAGCCCGCCCGGGAGACTTGGCATGAATTGTGAAGGCCTCAGCTTTTTTCCTCAAACACCACGCCGCAGGAGCGGCAGCGGACGGTAATGCGGCCCTTGCCCCGGGGGACCCGCATCTGCTGGCCGCAGTTGGGGCATTTGAAGTAGCGGTGCTCCCGGTCCTGGGCCCGGGTGCGGAAGGCGTTCCAGCGGCGGACGGCGGGCCGGACGGTCTGGAGGAAGCGGGCGTTTTCCCGGCGGCGGCGCTCCAGGTCCCGGGACAGGGAGCGGTACAGGCTGACCAGCAGCAGCACCGTGCCGATCACCTCAAAGGCCAGCAGGCGGCTGAACAGGAACACCACATAACAGATCAGATACAGCGCGACCAGCAGCAGATTCAGCTGGTCGCCTCCATAGCGCCCCGCCATAAAGCGGGTCATACACCGGCGGATCATCGGCGCTCACCTCCTGCGGGAACCGGGGACCAAAGTTCGAGAAATTTGATTGTCATTATGATAACGCTCTAAAATGTCCGCGTCAATGGGGCAACCGTAAACAAAATGTGAATTCCGCGCCCGGAGAGCGGGGACGGCGGGCGTGATCCGGGGGGGCGCGGCGGAATCCCGCCCTTGACAGGCCCGCCCGCTTCGGGTATACTATCCCCACAGCGGCCCGCAGGAAGCGGGCGGGGATGCCGAAGCATCCGGGCCCGTCACGGGCGGTACGCGCACGAAATTGGAATGGTATGCCAAGAAGGCATACGGCTCTCTCCGAAGAGGGGCCGTGTGCTTTTTTGCGTTTTAAGGAGGAACGGATGAGAAAACGAACCCCTGCCCTGCTGGCCGCCCTGGCGCTGGCCCTGACCCTGACGGCCTGCGGCGCCGGCCCCGCGGAAGCGCCCGGCCAGTCCACCCTGGTGTACGGCAGCGCCGACATGACCCGCATCAACCCCGCCATGGACGAGCACGGCGAGATCAACGCCCTGCTGTTCAACGGCCTCACCGCCCACGACGGCGAGAACCGGATCGTCCCCGGCCTGGCGGAGCGCTGGGAGTACGACGAGGAGGCCCGCACCTACACCTTCCACCTCCGGGAGGGGGTGACGTGGCACGACGGGCGGCCCGTCACCGCCGACGATGTGAAATTCACCATCGAGGCCATTATGGACCCGGAGAACGGCGCGGAAAACGCCCCCAACTACGAGGACGTGGAGGAGATCACCGTGCTGGACGGCCGGACGGTGGTGTTCCGGCTGGCGGAGCCCAACGCCGCCTTTCTGGAGTACATGACCATGGCGGTCCTGCCCCGCCACCTGCTGGAGGGGGAGGACATGCAGACCTCCGGCTTTTTCCGGGCCCCCGTGGGCACCGGGCCGTACCGGCTGGAGAGCTGGGACCCGGGCCAGGCCATTGTGCTGGTGAAAAATGAGGACTACTACCTGGGCTGCCCCAAAATTGACCGGATCATCTTCAAAATCGTGGGGGACGACAACGCCCAGGCCATCCAGCTGGAGTCGGGCGAGCTGGACCTGGCCCTGCTGGACCCCCGGAACGCCCGGAATTTCGCGGACCGGGAGGGCTTTGTCTGCTGCGACATGATGACCGCCGACTACCGGGGCATCCTGTTCAACTTCCGGAACGAATACTGGACGGAAAACCGGGACCTGATCCCCGCCGTCTGCTGCGCCATCGACCGGCAGGCCATCATCGACTCCGTCCTCCTGGGCCAGGGCATGCCCGCCTACGGCCCCCTTCAGCGCAACATCTATAACAACCCGGACGTGGAGCGGTACGAGTACGACCCGGACCGGGCCCGGTCGATTCTGGAGGGGGCGGGCTGTGTGATGGGCCCGGAGGGCTATTACCTGCGGGACGGCGCGGAGGTGGGCTTCACCATCAGCGTCATGCCCGGGGAGCAGGACCGCATCGACATCGCCCAGGCCGCCGCCCAGCAGCTCCGGGAGGCGGGCATCCGCTGCACCGTGGACCTGCCCGCCAAAATCGACTGGGCCGGGCAGATGGCGGGGCTCATCGGCTGGGGCAGCCCCTTCGACGCCGACGACCACACCTACAAGGTGTTCGGCACGGACAAGGGGGCCAACTACAGCGGCTACTCCAACGAGCGGGTGGACGAATACCTGGCCCTGGCCCGCCAGACCGCCGACCCAGACCTGCGCCGGGAGTACTACGCCCGGTTCCAGGAGGAGCTGGCCGCCGACCCGCCCTACGCCTTCATCTGCTACATCGACGCCAACTATGTGGCGAACGCGTCGGTGCGGGGCATCGACCCCGACGCCGTCCTGGGGCACCACGGGGTGGGCATCTTCTGGAACGTCCACCAGTGGACGATGGAAGCGCCCTGAGCCTGAGAGGAGGAGCCATGCCGGAACTGCTGGAAGTGAAAAACCTGTCCGTCAGCTTCTTCACCCCCGCCGGAGAGGTCCAGGCGGTGCGGAACGTCAGCTTCTCCCTGAAGGCCGGGGAGGTGCTGGCCCTGGTGGGGGAGTCGGGCTGCGGCAAGACCGCCCTGTGCAGGAGCGTCATGAAGCTCCTCCCCCGGACGGCGCGGATCAAATCCGGCTCCATTCTGGTCAACGGCGCGGACATCACCCGCTGCGGGGAGCGGGAGATGGGGCGGCTGCGGGGCCGGATGTTCTCCATGGTGTTTCAGGACCCCATGACCGCCCTCAACCCCGCCATGACGGTGGGCGCGCAGATTGCCGAGGCGCTGCGGGTCCACCGCCCCCGCCTCTCCGGAGACGGCCTCCGGGCCAGGGTGGCGGAGCTGATGGAGCTGGTGGGCATCGGCCGCCCCCAGGAGCGCATGGGGCTCTATCCCCACAGCTTTTCCGGCGGGATGCGCCAGCGGGCGGTGCTGGCCATCGCCCTGGCCGGGGACCCGGCCATCCTCTTCGCCGACGAGCCCACCACCGCCCTGGACGTGACCGTCCAGGCCCAGATCCTGGACCTGTTCCGGGACCTCCAGCGCAGGCTGGGGACGGCGTCGGTGTTTGTCACCCACGACCTGGGGGTGGTGGCCCGGGTGGCGGACCGGGTGGCGGTGATGTACGCCGGGAAGATTGTGGAGACGGGCACGGCGGAGGAGGTCTTTTACGACCCGCGGCACCCCTGCACCTGGGGGCTTCTGCGGGCCCTGCCCACGCCGGGCGGGAGGCGGGACGGCCTGTACGCCATCCCCGGCATGCCCCCCACCCTGATCGACCCGCCCCGGGGGGACGCCTTCGCCTGCCGCAACGAGTACGCCCTGGCCATCGACTACGAGGAGGAGCCACCCATGTTTCCAATCACGGACACGCACAGCGCCGCCACCTGGCTGCTGGACCCCCGGGCGCCCGGAATCGTGCCGCCGGTGGGAGGTGGAGCCGTTGGACGGTGACGTTCTGCTGGACGTGCGGGGGCTGGTCCACCGCTTCCCCCTGACCCGGACCATGTCCGTCAAGGCGCTGGACGGCCTGTCCTTTCAGATCCTCCGGGGGGAGATCTACGGCCTGGTGGGGGAGTCGGGCTGCGGCAAGTCCACCGCCGCCCGGTGCGTCATGAACCTGCTCCGCCCCCAGGGGGGCCGGGTGCTGTACCGGGGGATCGACACCTGCGACCCCAAAGCCTTCCGGGCCAACCGGCGGATGCTGCAAAGGGCCCGCCAGCTGGTTTTTCAGGACTCCGCCGCCAGCCTGGACCCCCGCATGAGGGTGTGCGATCTCATCGCCGAGCCCCTGAGGATTCAGCGTGTCACGCCGCCCCGGGGCAGCTGCCGGGCGGAGGCGGAGTTCCAGATGAAGTACGTGGGGCTGGACGCCGGATACCTGGACAAGTACCCGGCAGAGCTGTCCGGCGGGCAGCGGCAGCGGGTGGCCATCGCCCGGGCGCTGGCCATGGAGCCGGAGCTGCTGGTGGCGGACGAGCCCATCGCCTCTCTGGACGTGTCCATTCAGGCCCAGATCGTCAACCTGTTCCAGCATTTGCAGGCGGAGCACGGCTTCTCCTTTCTGTTCATCGCCCACGACCTGGCTATGGTGGCCTACCTGTGCGACCGGGTGGGGGTGATGTACCGGGGGCGGCTGGTGGAGGAGGCCCCCGCCGGAGAACTGTTTTCCCGGCCCCTCCACCCCTATACCAGGGCGCTGGTGTCGTCCATCCCCATTCCGGACCCCCGCCGGGAGCGGGCCCGGAGGCCGGTGGAGTTCCGCGGGGGAGAGCTGCCGCCCGGGGGGGTGTGGACGGAGGCGTCCCCCCGGCACTTCGTACTGCTGGAGGGGAGGGAAACACAGTGAAGCTGGGGGCTTGGGCCGTCCGCCTGGTGAGACGGCTGCTGGGGCTGCTGCTCAGCATGCTGGTGCTGATCACGGTGGTGTTCTGGGTGTCCCGGCTGGCGCCGGGCGATCCGCTGGCGGCCTACTATGGCCAGCGGGCGGAGCGGCTGACCCCGGACCAGCGGGCCCGGGCGGAGGAGCGGCTGGGACTCAACGACCCCATTCCGGTGCAGTACGCCCGCTGGTGGGAAAACGCCCTCCGGGGGGATTTCGGCATCTCCTACCAGTACAGGATGGACGTGGTGGAGGTCATCGCCGGCCGGGCGGGGAACACGCTGGCGCTGGGCGGGACCGGCTTCGCGCTGATTTTCATTCTGTCCCCCCTGCTGGGGGTGCTGTGCGCCTGGCGGGAGGGCGGGCCGCTGGACAGGGCCCTGTGCCGGGCCGGAACGCTGGCCAGCTGCCTTCCGGAATTCTGGCTGGCGCTGGCGGCCGTTCTGGTGTTCTCCGCCGGCCTGGGCTGGCTGCCCAGCTCGGGGGCGTATTCCATCGGGGGCGGAGGCGCCGGGGACCGGATCGCCCACCTGATTCTCCCGCTGTCCGTGGTGGTGGCGGGGCATTTGTGGTACTACGCGTACATGGTCCGGAACAGGGTTCTGGAGGAGGTCCGGGCGGACTATGTGCTGCTGGCCCGGGCCAAGGGGCTGGGCAGGGGGACCGTCCTGCTGCGCCACTGCCTGCGGTGCGCCCTGCCCTCCTATCTCAGCCTCATGGCGGTGTCCCTGCCCCACATTCTGGGCGGCGCCTACGTGGTGGAGATGGTGTTCTCCTATCCGGGCCTGGGCACCCTGGCCTACGAGAGCGCCCGCTATCAGGACTACAACCTGCTGATGCTGCTGTGCATCCTGTCCGGCGGGACGGTCATGCTGTGCGGCATGGCGGCGCAGTGGATCGGCCGGCGGCTGGACCCGCGGGCCGGCGCCCGGGAGGCGGAGCTGTGAGCGGCCCCTTTGAGCGGGTGGGCATCCGGCCGCCCGCGCCGCCGCCCCCGGCGGGCCCCCCGGAGCGCCGGCGGGTCCGTCTGTCCGGCTCCGCCCTCCTGCTGGCCGCCATTGTCCTGGGGTGCCTGGGCAGCGGCCTGTTCCTCCGGGGCGACCCGGCCTATATGGACCTGCAAAATTGCGGCGCGCCCCCCAGCGCCCGGTTCTGGTTCGGCACGGACGCCATGGGGCGGGACGTGTTCGCCATGATCTGGGCGGGCGGGAGGATATCCCTGCTCATCGGGGCGGTGTCGGCGGCGGTGTCCGCCGCCATCGGCGCGGCGGTGGGCGCGGCGGCGGGCTGGGCCCCCGCGTGGGCGGACGGGCTGCTGATGCGGCTGACGGAGATTCTGCTCAGCGTGCCCGGCCTGCTGCTGGTGGTGCTGCTCCAGGCGGCGCTGGGCCGGACCGGCCCGCTGGGCCTGGCGCTGGCCCTGGGGGCGGTGGGGTGGACGGACATCGCCAAGGTGGTGCGCACCGAGGTGCGCCAGCTGCGCCGGTGCGGGTACATCCAGGCGGCCGGAGCCATGGGCGGCGGCTTTTTCTACCTGCTCCGGCGGCACATGGCCCCCAACTTCTTTCCCTCCATCCTGTTCATGATCGTGATGAACGTGCGCGGCGCCATCGCGGCGGAGGCCACCCTCAGCTTCATGGGGCTGGGCCTGCCGCCGGAGACCGTCACCTGGGGGGCCATGCTGTCCCTGGCGGAGAAGGCGGCGCTCAGCGGCGCCTGGTGGGCGGTTCTGGCCCCCGGCGCCTTCCTGGCGGCCACGCTGCTGTGCATCACCGGTCTGGGCGAGCGCCTGCGGAAGAGCGCCGGCCCGGGGGAGGGCAATTTGTAAAAAAATCCGTTTTCCCTCCTTGCGCCGCCCGCCGCGGTTTGTTATAGTTGAGGAAGCACTGATTAAATGCGTCTGCGGCGTTTTGCGGATTTTTTTCACCACAGCTTCGTTGCGATTTTTTGAAATAAACACAATTATTCCTGCAAAATCGCGCCTCGCTGTGATGAAAAATCTCTCGCAAATCGCTCTTGCCGATTTAATCAGTCCTTCCTTGACGCGGGTGAAAAGAGGTAAATACTTCTTTAAGCGGCCCCCGCGTCAGACTTCACAGTCAGAGGCGCGGGCCGGAACGCGGGACCGAACAAGCCCCGCCGGGACGGCGGGGGGATGGGAGGCTGTATATGGAGCTGAGGGACTTTTTCACGGAGCACCCCAGGGCGGCGCTGGCCTTTTCCGGCGGGGTGGACTCCGCCTATCTGCTGTACGCCGCCCTGGCGTGCGGGGCGGACGTGCGGCCCTATTTCGCGGACTCGGCGTTCCAGCCCCGGTTTGAGCTGGCCGACGCCCGCCGCCTGTGCGGGGAGCTGGGCGCGGAGCTCCAGGTGCTGCCGGTGGACATTCTGGCACAGCCCCGGGTGGCCGCCAACCCGCCGGACCGGTGCTATCACTGCAAGCGGGCCATCTTTTCCGCCGTTGCCGCCGCCGCGGCCCGGGACGGGTACCCGCTCCTGCTGGACGGCACCAACGCCTCCGACCCCGAGGGGGACCGCCCCGGCATGCGGGCCCTGCGGGAGCTGTCGGTGCGCTCCCCCCTGCGGGAGTGCGGCCTGACCAAGGGGGAGATCCGGCGCAGGTCCCGGGAGGCGGGGCTGTTCACCTGGAACAAGCCCGCCTACGCCTGTCTGGCCACCCGCGTCCCCGCCGGGGAGCCCATCACGGCGGAGGCGCTGGCCCGGACCGAGCGGGCGGAGGACGTTCTGTCCTCCCTGGGCTTTACGGACTTCCGGGTCCGGCTGCTGGACGGCTGCGCCCGCATCCAGGTCCCGGCGGGGCAGCTCCCCCTGGCCCTGGAGCGGCGGGAAGAAATCATTTCAGAGCTGAAGCGGCACTACGGCGGCGTGCTGCTGGATTTGGAGGCGCGGGATGAATAGCGAGGTAAAACGGATTTTGGAGGCGGTCCGGGCGGGGGAGCTTGCGGTGGACGACGCCCTGCTGAAGCTGAAGGCGGCCCCCTTTGAGGACATCGGCTACGCCAAGGTGGACCTGCACCGCAAGGTCCGCCAGGGGGCGGCGGAGGTGATCTACGGCGCGGGCAAGACGCCGGAGCAGATCGCGGGCATTCTGTCCGCCATGAAGGGGGCCGGACAGGACACGGTGCTCATCACCCGGCTGTCCCCGGAGTCCGCCGCGGAGGTGGCCCGGACCCATCCCCTGGACTACCGCCCGGACGCCCGGGTGGGCATCGTGGGGGAGCTCCCCCCGCCGGACGGGCTGGGGACGGTGGTGGTGGCCACCGGCGGCACCAGCGACATCCCCGTGGCGGAGGAGGCGGCGCTCACCGCCCAGGCGCTGGGCAGCCGGGTGGTCCGGCTGTACGACGTGGGGGTGGCGGGGCTCCACCGCACCCTGGCCCACCTGGACCAGATCATGTCCGCCAGCGTCATCATCGCCATCGCCGGGATGGAGGGGGCGCTGGCCAGCGTCCTCGGCGGGCTGGCCGACTGCCCGGTGATCGCCGTGCCCACCAGCGTGGGCTACGGCGCGTCCTTCGGCGGGCTGTCCGCCCTGCTGTCCATGCTGAACTCCTGCGCCAGCGGTGTGTCGGTGGTCAACATCGACAACGGCTTCGGCGCGGGCTATCTGGCCAATCGAATCAACCATATGGAGGCGAGACCGTGAAAATCTTATATCTGGACTGCTCCATGGGGGCCGCCGGGGATATGCTGGCCGCGGCGCTGCTGGAGCTTCTGCCCGACCCGGACGCCTTTGTGGCGGAGCTGAACGGCCTGGGCATCCCCGGCGTCCGCTTCCGGCGGGAGCCCGCCGTCAAGTGCGGCGTGACCGGAACCCATCTGGCCGTGGCGGTGGACGGCGCGGAGGAGGAGAGCCATGACGTCCACGGGCACGATCATGGGCATGAGCACGAGCACGATCATGGGCATGAGCACGGGCACGATCATGAGCACGGGCACGGGCACGATCATGGGCACGGTCACGGGCGCCACCATCACAGCGGGATGGGGGACATCGCCCATATCGTCCGGGACCACCTGGCCCTGCCGGAGGGGGTGAAGGACCACGTCATGGCGGTGTACGGCCTGATCGCCCAGGCGGAGAGCCAGGTCCACGGCGTGCCGGTGGAGGAGATCCACTTCCACGAGGTGGGCACTATGGACGCCGTGGCGGACATCACGGCGGTGTGCCTGCTGATGGACCGGCTGGCCCCGGATCAGGTGGCCGCCTCCCCCGTCCACGTGGGCGGCGGGCAGGTGCGCTGCGCCCACGGCATCCTGCCGGTGCCCGCCCCCGCCACCGCCCGCATCCTCCGGGACGTGCCCATCTACGGCGGGCAGATCCAGGGGGAGCTGTGCACCCCCACCGGAGCCGCCCTGCTGAAGCACTTTGTCTCCCGGTTCGGCCCCATGCCCCCCATGCGGCCCCGGGCCGTGGGCTACGGCTGCGGAAAAAAGGACTTTGAGGCGGCCAACTGCGTCCGGGCCATGCTGGGCGAGGACGGGGACGGGGAGGACCGGGTGTGCGTCCTGTCCTGCAATCTGGACGACATGACCGCCGAGGGGGTGGGCTTTGCCATGGAGCGGCTCTTCGCGGCCGGGGCGCTGGAGGTGTACACCGTCCCCATCGGCATGAAGAAGTCCCGCCCCGGCCTGCTGCTGGAGGCGCTCTGCCGCCCGGAGGACCGGGAGGCCCTGGCGGAGGCGATGTTCCGCCACACCACCACCCTGGGCGTCCGGGAGAGCGTCTGCCGCCGGCACGTGCTGGCGCGGGAGCTTGAGACGCTGGACACCCCCTGGGGGCCCGTCCGCCGGAAAACGTCCGGCGGCTACGGCGTGGCCCGGGCCAAGTATGAGTACGAGGACCTGGCCCGGATCGCCAGGGAGCGGGGGATCGGCCTGGACCAGGCCAGAAACCTGGTTGAGGGCGGAGAATAGAGGAACCTCTGAATAAAGCGCCGCAGACGCATTTGTTCAGAGGCTCCTGGAGAAAAAGCGGTATGCCCGGAGGGAGCATACCGCTTTTTGACGCTATTGGGGCCGGACGCCGCCGTCCGGGGCCGGGCCGGGCGGGTTCGGCAGGTGGCGGCGGAAGGCCCGCTCCGCAAACAGGGAGTGGGCCAGGGCCAGCAGGCAGGGCAGGAAGCACAGAGGGAAGAACATCAGGCGGACGCTCACCTGGGCGCACAGGGCCAGCAGGGCGGTCATGGCCAGGGTGGAGGGCAGGTGGGCGAACCAGAACTGGAGGGCCGCCCTGTTCAGCGCCGGGAAGGTGTACGTAAACCGGGAGAGCAGCGGGAACAGCCAGCACAGCACCCCGGCGGGGAGGGCCATCAGCACCAGGTAGGCGACGGACAGCACCGCCATGGCCCGGGAGCCGGAGTCCGCGGCCAGGGCGGCGGCGATGCGGTATCCGCAGAAGAGGAGGAGCAGCGCGCCGCCCCAGACCAGCCAGCACAGGACGGCGGGCTTGAGCTCCCGCCGGAAGGTGCGGAGGAACCGGCGGTAGGGGGCGGGCTCCCCGCCCCGGACGCAGCGGGCGGCGGCGTCGTACAGGGCGGCGCAGGCGGGGCCGATGGTGACCACCGGCAGGGAGCACAGCAGCCACAGCAGGCTCAGCCCCAGGGTGTCCGCCATCTTGTCAAAGCACTTCCAGAAGAAGTTCTCCGGGTTGAAAATCTGGTTCATAGCAGCGTGGGGGCCAGCTGGGCCAGCATCTCCGCCAGCTGGGCGTGGCCCCGCCGGGTCAGGTGCATCCCGTCCACCCGGTTGAACTCGCAGGCCGCCGCGTCCAGATAGTGGGCCCCCACCAGCCGGGCGGTGCTTTCCAGATACCGGGGCAGCTCCCGGGACTTGTCCACGCAGCCCCGGCCCATGGCCGCGCCGCAGGGGTTCTCCTCCATCAGCGGGAGGATGGCGGGCGGGCAGACGATGAGGATGTTGGGGGCGTGGTCCCCCCAGCAGTCCACGCTCTGGGCCTTGCGCACCAGCCGCTCCATGCCGATGGCGATGCAGGCGGCGTTGGCCCCCAGCCGCTCCTTGGTGTCGTTGGTGCCCAGCATGAGGATGAGCAGGTCCACCGTCTCGTGGCTCTTCAGCAGGGCGTAGAGGACGCCCAGCGCGTCCATGGACTCATGGAGGGGGTCGGGAAACACGGTGGTGCGGCCGCTGAGCCCCTCCTCCGTCACCAGATATCCGTCCCCCAGCGCCTTCTGGAGCAGGCAGGTCCACCGCTCGTCCTCGTTGAAGCGGATGCCGCCGCCGGCGCAGTCGGCGGGGTCGGCGCAGTAGCCGTGGGTGTTGGAGTCGCCAATGCAGACAATGTGCTTTTTCATCAGATCCTGACCTCCGTTTTTCAAGCTGTGATAGGGCTATGATATCATAGGCCGGGGCGGCTGTCACGCCCTTTCGCCAAAGAAATAGAAAGAATTTTCAAAAAATATAGTTGTTGAAAAAATTTGTCCGGGATGGTACAATGTGGGTGTGAGCTGTGGCAATTCCACAACCGGATCGAAGCGCCGGGGCGCCGTCCTGCGCACGGTGCACAAAAGGAAAGGACGGAGATGGGATATGGACCGCGTGAAAATGGAACAGACCCGCCAATGGGTGCGGGAGGAGCTGGACCGGTGCGCCGCCTTCTGGCTGGAGCACGGCATGGACAGGGAGCACGGCGGGGTGTACACCTGCCTGGACCGGAAGGGGGAGATCTACTCCACCGACAAGAGCGTGTGGATGCAGGGCCGGTGCGGGTGGATGTTCGCCTTCCTGTGCCACACCTACGGCGTCCGGGAGGAGTGGCTGGCGGCGTCCAAGAGCTGCCTGGACTTTATGGAGGACCACTGCATCAACCGCGCCGCGGGCGGGCGGATGTACTTCACCGTCACCGAAGACGGAAAGCCCCTGCGCCAGCGCCGGTATTGCTTTTCCGAGGCGTTCTACGCCATGGCCAACGCCGAATACTATGGAGTGGCCGGCGGGGCGGAGCACCTGGAGCGGGCCCGGCGGGCCTACGACCTCTACTGGGACCTGAACCACGGCATGGCCGACCCCACCGGCCTGGGCCCCAAGACCATCCCCGAGACCCGGCAGGGCCGGGCCTTCGGCGGCCCCATGATCATCCTCAACGTCACCGGGGTGCTGCTCCGGGTGGACCCGGACCGCAAAGCCCTCTATGAGGAGCGGGCCCAGCAGTGCGTGGACGAGATTTTCCAGTACCACGTGAAGCCGGAGCTGAAGTGCGTGCTGGAGAACGTGGACGTGGACGGCGCCCCCCGGCTGTACTACACCGAGGGCCGCACCGTCAACCCCGGCCACGACATTGAGGGCGTGTGGTTCCTGCTGGAGCACGCCGGGCGCACCGGGGACAAGGAACTGGTGGCCAAGGCCGCCCAGATCTTCGACTGGGCCATAGACCTGGGCTGGGACAACGAGTACGGCGGCCTGCTCTACTTCACCGACTGCCTGGGCAAGCCCCCCGAGGCCTACGAGCACGACATGAAGCTGTGGTGGCCCCACAACGAGATCCTGATCGCCTCCTCCATGCTCTACCGGGACACCGGGGAGGAGAAATACCTGGACTGGTTCTACAAAACCGTGGACTACTGCAAGGCCCACTTCGCCGACCCCGAGTACGGCGAGTGGTACGGCTACCTCCGCCGGGACGGCCTGCCCACCATGCCCTCCACCAAGGGCTCCACCTTCAAGGGCCCCTTCCACGTGCCCCGCTCCCTGATTTTGGTAGACGGAATCCTGGGGGAGCTGCTGGAAAAGTGAAAAGTTTTTCATTCGGAAGATCTAAATAAAATAATTTGCAAAACTGTATTGACAACCGCTGGAAATCATTATACAATCTGTACAAGAGCCTGTGGAAGAGGCAGGCGGAAATTTATTGAATTTGAGGAGGACGCAGAGAATGAAAACGATTCGGAAAGCCCTCGCGCTGGTGCTGGCACTATGCATAGTGCTCTCGCTGGCTGCCTGCTCCACAGGCAGCAAAGATCCTGACCCCACCAAGACCCCCGCCCCCGCCCAGTCCGAGCCCGCGGGCGAGCCCTCCAGCGGCAACGAGCCCTCCGGCGGCAACGAGCCCTCCGGCGGCGGCAACGACCTGACCGCCAACCTGAAGCTGGCCACCTACCCCGTGGGCAAGATGACCGACGAGACCGTGGTCAAGGGCCTGATCGCCGACTTCAACGCGGTATACCCCAACGTGAAGATCGAAGTGGTCTACCTGGACTACGCCAACGGCGACCAGACCGTCAACGGCATGATCGAGGCCAACAGCGCCCCCGACCTGATCTTCGAGGGCCCGGAGCGCCTGGTGGCCAACTGGGGCGCCAAGGGCTACCTGGTGGACCTGAAGGACCTGCTGCCCGCCGGCACCTATGAGGTGACCTCCGGCTCCTGCACCAACGCCGCCGGCGCCATGTACGAGCTGCCCGTGTGCCAGACCGCCCACTGCATGGGCATCAACAAGGACCTGTTCACCCAGGCCGACGCCATGCAGTACATCAATGAGGACACCCACACCTGGAAGTCCACCGCCGACTTCCTGAAGGCCGTGGAGGCCGTGGCCGCCATCCATCCCCAGGTGGGCGTGGTGTTCTGCGGCGGCCAGGCCGGCGACCAGGGCAACCGCGCCCTCGTCACCAACATGTACGGCGGCCACTACACCAACTCCGACTTCACCCGCTACGAGGCCAACTGCGCCGAGAACGTCAAGGCCCTCCAGGCCCTGTACGACGTGAACGGCATCGAGTTCGACCCCGGCATCGCGGGCGGCGACGAGATCATGCTGTTCTGCAACGGCACCCTGGCCATGGCCACCTGCTGGAACGTGGGCGCCGCCAAGAGCGACACCCAGGGCAAGACCGCCAACTTCGAGATCTTCCCCATGGCCTTCCCCACTGAGTCCGGCGACCCCGTCCTCCAGGGCGGCATCTGGGGCTTCGGCGTGTTCGACAACGGCGACCCCGCCAAGGTGGAAGCCGCCAAGGCCTTCATCAAGTTCATGACCGAGGACGAGGCCCAGTACAAGAAGATCGTGGAGGCCACCGGCTACTGGGCCACCCGGGATGTGTCCGGCCTGTACGAGGGCGACGAGATCATGACCGAGTACGGCAAGCTGGTGCCCTTCATGGGCCCCTACTACCAGATCACCCTGGGCTGGCCCGAGGCCCGCACCGCCTGGTGGAACGCCCTCCAGCGCATCGGCAACGGCGGCGACGTCCAGACCGAGCTGGATCAGTTCGCGGCCGAGGCCAACGCGGCCGCCGAGGCCGCCGAGGCGGGCTGACCCTCCGGCCGACAGAGGCAACCGACTTTAGGGTAATGCGCGCCCTCCCTGCGTTTTGGCGCAGGGAGGGCGCTTCCCTTTTTCAGAACGAGAGAGGAGGCCTGTAACCTTGGCAAAATCCAAACCCGGCGGCATGAGCCGCGCCCTGGTGCGCCGGGAGACCATCGCCGGCTACCTGTTCCTGCTGCCCAGCCTGCTGTTTTTCCTGGTGTTCGTGGTCTATCCCATGGTGATGTGCGTGGTGACCAGCCTGACCAACGCCACCATGAGCGCCGGAGGGACCAGCGATTTCATCGGGCTGAAAAACTACATCGACCTGTTCCAGGATAAAACCTTCCTGAAGGCCCTGCTGAACACCGTCATCATCGTGGTGGTGTCCGTTCCCACGGTGTGCGTCTTTTCCCTGTGGGTGGGGGCGCGCATCTACAACATGAAGAACTGGGCCTGCTCGGCCTTCCGCGTCATCTTCTACCTGCCCGTGGTCACCGGCTCCGTGGCCGTCACCGTGGTGTGGAAGTGGATCTACCACTACTACAACGGCGTTTTGAACTTTGTGGGCACCAATCTGGGCCTGTGGGAGAAGAACATCAACTGGCTGGGCAGCTCCAAGTTTGCCCTGGGCTGCATCATCCTGATCCTGTTCACCACCTCCGTGGGCCAGCCCATCGTGCTGTACGTCTCCGCCCTGGGCAACGTGGACCAGACCCTGGTGGAGGCCGCCCAGGTGGACGGCGCCACCGACCTCCAGGTGTTCTGGAAGGTGAAGTGGCCCCAGATCATGCCCACCACCCTGTACATCCTGGTCATCACCACCATCAACAGCTTCCAGTGCTTCGCGCTGATCCAGCTGTTGACCCAGGGCGGGCCCGAACACGCCACAGACACAGTGATGTACTACATCTACTACAGCGCCTTCACCCTGTACAAGTACGGCTACGCCAACGCCATGGGCGTCATCCTGGCCCTGTGCATCGCGGCGCTGTCCGCGGTCCAGTTCAGGCTGGCCAAGTCCGACAGCTGAGAGGAGGGGAAGCTATGAATACAGGCGTAAAACGCACGTCCGTCTACCGGACCGTCACCCTGGTCCTGATTATCCTCATCGCGGCGGTCATCTTCCTCTTCCCCCTGTACTGGATTGTCACCGGCGCGTTCAAGACGCCCTCCGCGGTCAACAACTCCGTCCCCGAGTGGTGGCCCAAGGAGTGGACTATGCGCAACTTCAACGAGCTGCTGGGCAAGCGCAGCGCCCCCCTGTGGGAGCTCCACATCCCCCTGAGCGAGTGGTTCACCGAGGACCACAGCCAGATCGTGTTCTTCTCCGGCCCGGTGCTGCCCGGCGCTCTCCGCTGGCTCATCAACACGGTGTTCATGTCGGTGGCCGCCATGGTGCTCACCTGCGCCACCGCTGCCCTGGCCGGGTACGCCCTGGCCAAGAAGCGCTTCATCGGCCGGGCCGTGCTGTTCTCCCTCATCGTGTGCGCCATGGCCCTGCCCAAGCAGGTCATCCTGATCCCCCTGCTGCGGGAGATGGACAGCCTCCACCTGACCAACACCCTCTGGTCGGTGATTTTCCCGGTGGTGGGCTGGCCCTTCGGCGTGTTCCTGATGAAGCAGTTCGCCGAGGGCATCCCCGGCGAGATCCTGGAGGCGGCCCGCATCGACGGCGGCGGCGAGCTGAAAACCTTTACCACCATCGTCTACCCCATGATCAAGCCGGGGGTGGGCGCTCTGGCCATCTTCACCTTCATCAACACCTGGAACGACTACTTCATGCAGCTGCTGATGCTGACCGGCACCAACGTGCTGTCCATGCCCCTGGGCATCGCCAAGATGCAGGGCGAGTTCGGGCAGGACTACGGCCTGCTGATGGCGGGCGCGGCCCTGGCCTCCGTCCCCATCATCGTTGTGTTCCTGGTGTTCCAGAAGTACTTCACCAAGGGCATCACCATGGGCGCGGTGAAGGGGTGAGGCGATGATACTGGCCGCCAACAGGACCGCCCTGGACTACCGGGGCATCCACCCCAACCTGGACCTGGCCCTGGAGCACATCACGCCGGAATTCCTGGCCTCCCTGGGGGAGGACCGGGTGGAGCTGAAGGGGGAAGAGGTCTACTGCACCAAATTCACCTATGAGACGGTTGCCGATGAGGAGGCGTTTTTCGAGGCCCACCGGCTCTATCTGGACATCCACCTGATGCTCTCCGGGTCGGAGCGGGTGGAGCTGGCCTCCCCCGCCGCGCTGGAACAGTTTGACTGCCGGGGCGATTTCTGCGCCTACCGGGGGGCGGGGCGGCACAGCCTGATCCTGTCCCCGGGGGATTTCCTGGTGGTGTTCCCCGACGACGCCCACAAGATCAAAATGCGGGTGGACGGGCCGGAAACCGTGACCAAAGCGGTGTTCAAGGTCAAAATCAACGAAGGAGTATAGCGGTATGAAAGATTTTTCCAAATATCAGGGCGTCATCCCCGCGTTCTACGCCTGTTATGACGGCGGGGGGGCCGTCTCCCCGGAGCGGGTCCGGGCCTTGGTCCGCTATCTGGCGGACAAGGGGGTAAAGGGGCTGTATGTGGGCGGCTCCTCCGGCGAGTGCATCTACCAGAGCGTGGCGGAGCGCAAGCTGGTGCTGGAGAACGTGATGGCGGAGGCCGGAGGCAGGCTCACCGTCATCGCCCACGTGGCCTGCAACAACACGGCGGACAGCCGGGAGCTGGCCGCCCACGCCCAGGCCCAGGGGGTGGACGCCATCGCCGCCATTCCGCCCATCTACTTCCACCTGCCCGACCACGCGGTGGCCAGGTACTGGAACGACATCTCCGGCGCCGCCCCGGACACCGACTTCATCATCTACAACATCCCTCAGCTGGCGGGGGTGGCCCTGTCCACGCCCCTGCTGCGGGAGATGCTGAAGAACCCCCGGGTCATCGGCGTGAAGAACTCCTCCATGCCGGTGCAGGACATCCAGATGTGGCGGGATGAGGGGGCCGTGGTGTTCAACGGCCCCGACGAGCAGTTTGTCTCCGGCCTGGCCGCCGGGGCCATCGGGGGCATCGGCGGCACCTATGCCGCCATGCCGGAGCTGTACCTGAAGATCTGGGAGCTGTTTTTCGCCGGAGAGCTGGAGGCGGCCCGGCAGGTGCAGAACGACTGCTGCCGCATCATCTACAAAATGTGCTCCGCCCACGGCAATATGTACGCCGTCATCAAGGAGATCCTCCGCCGCAGCGGCGGGCCGGACATCGGAAGCGTCCGCGCCCCCCTGGCCCCCCTGGCGGAGGGCGACGGGGCCGTGGTGGACCAGAGCGTGGCCATGATCCGGGAGGCCATAGCCAGACACTGCGGCGGCTGACGCCGGATTCCATCCACTGACAAACGCCCACCCGGCGCGGCCGGGTGGGCGTTTTGCGGGGCCGGGGAGCGGGCCGCCGGGAGTGCCGCGGCGGCGACGGCCCCCCTCCGGCGGAGGCGGGGGAATGGACAACTGGCCCTTGTTTTTCCGATTTTTCTGTGGTAAGCTTATCCTGGGTAAAGACGGCGCGCCGGAGGGCGGGCCGCCGGTAAGGAAAGGGGGATCTGGGGCATGGTGCGCAAGACGCTGAGAGACGGTATGGGGCGCGGTGCGCGGGCCCTGGCGGCGCTGGCCGCGGCGTGCCTGCTGGGACTGTCCGGCTGTGAGGCGGGGGAGACGCCGCCCGCCCCGAGCCCGGACGCGGCCGTGAGCGAGCCGGGCGGCGCCCAGGTGGAGGCGGTGGAGTTCAACCACCAGCTGGACGAGTACCAGCCCCGGAAAAAACGGTATAACTTCTACTTTACATATAAGACGGTGCACGCCTGGTGGGACGCGGTGGCCCTGGGCATGGAGGACGCCGCCCGGCAGTATGAGGAGCAGGGCGTGATTGTGGAATACGAGTATCTGGCCCCCGCCGCCGCCTCGGCCGAGGATCAGGTCCGAAGGCTGGAGGAGGCCGCGGGCCGGGATTTTGACGTGATCGGGGTGGATGTGGCGGATGTGGAGGCGGTGACCCCGGTCATCGACAGTCTGATAGACCAGGGGCGCCGGGTCATGACCTTTTCCAGCTCCGACGCCTCGGAGGGCTGCCGCCGCATCGCCTACGTGGGCAATACCCATAATTATGAGGACGGCGCGGCGCTGACCGAGGCCCTCTGTGAAGCACTGGAGGGCCGGGGCAAGGTGGCCGTCCTGGTGGGAACCCAGGGGGCGCCCTGCCACGAGGACCGGGCCCGGGGCGCTCAGGATGTGATCGCCCGGTATCCGGAGATGGAAATCGTGGAGGTCGCCTACGACGGGGACCGGGCAGACCGGGCGTACGACCTCACCCGGGGGATTCTGGACCGGAATTCCGACCTGGCGGGCATTGTGTGCTGCAATATGAGCAACCCTGTGGGGGCCGCCCGTGCGGTGCTGGCCGCCGGCCGGGAGAATGAGGTTGTGATCGTGGGCATGGACCACGATCAGGAGGCCCTGGGCTACCTCCGGGACGGGGTCATCTATGCCCTGGGGGTCCAGGACTGCTACTCCATCGGCTTCAACACCATTCAGGTGGCGGTGAAGATTGCGGATGGACTGCCGCCCGGGGAGGAGTATCCGGAAAAGACGGAGGAGCGGACCACCATCGTCTATCAGGACGGGGCGGCGGAGATGCTCCGGACGCTGTATGGCGAAATCGACTGAGAATGGCGGGGATCGCGGACATGGACGCTTCGCAGCGCAATGGAATGAACGAGCGGCAGAAACGGCTGACAGCGGCCTTCGCGCTCTGGGGCGGGGTGATCATCACGGCGCTCCTGCTGGTGACCACGGTGTGGGTGCTGGGCAGCGCCAGAACAGGGACCGCCCAGGCGGTGTCCCGGGTGAGCGAGTTCTACCTGGAGGAGCTGGCGGGCCGCAGGGCCCGGATGGTGTCCGAACAGCTGAGGAGCAACGTCACCAACATGGAAAACGCGCTGACCGTTCTGGAGGCCTCCGATCTGGTGTCCCAGGACGCGCTGAGGCGCTATCTCGGGAAGATGAAGCGGCTGTACGGGGTGGACAAGTTTGCCCTGGTGGATGAAAACGGCGTCGTCTATGCCGAGCACAGCACCACCTCCGGCCTGAGCCGGTACCCCTTCCTGGCGCGGGAGCTGACGGAACCGGTGCTCGTGATGTCCAACCTCTACGGGGCGAAGAAGCAGGTGATCCAGGCCGTGCCTGTGGAGGGGGTCTACTTCCGGGGAGTGAGGATGCGGGCCTGCTTTATCCAGGTGAACGTCTCGGAGATGCTGGAGGCCCTCGCCCTGGAGACCGGCGACAATGAGACCTACTGCAACATCTACTATCGCAACGGGGAGAGCCTGACCAACAACAACTTCGGCTATCTGACGGCGGGGAACAACATCCTGTCCGCGCTGGGCGAGGCGGAGATGGAGCCCGGCTCCAGCTATGAGCAGCTGGCGGACGACTTCGCCGGCGGAAACGCGGGGCAGGCGTCCTTCCGCTACCACGGCATCCGCGAGGACCTGTGCTACCGCCCGGTGGAGGGCACCGACTGGATGCTCACCATCCTGATCCGGGACAACGTGATCAGCGAGCAGATCGGCTCCATCAGCACAGGCATGATGCGCCGGAGCGTCGTTCAGATCGCCGTAACGGTGCTGTCCATGCTGGGGGTGTTCCTGGGCCTGATCTGGCAGTCCCGGCGGAGCGACAAGCTCCTGCTGGACCAGGAGAAGGCGGACGGCGACCGCATTCGGGCCGCCTACGCCCAGATCGAGCGGGAGCAGAGCGCCATGGAGCTGATCCACGCCGCCATGGGGTCCGGCCAGTGGAGCATGGAGTTCAACCAGAACGCCGACATGGTATCCTGCACCTGGTCCGACGTGTTCCGGAATATGCTGGGCTACGAGAGCGAGGAGGAATTCCCCAACCAGCTGGAGTCCTGGTCGGAGCTGCTCCACGAGGAGGACCGGGACCGGGTGCTGGAGGCCTATTGGGCCGCCGTGCGGGACTACACCGGCGGCACCATCTACGACGTGGAGTACCGCCTGCTCACCCGGCACGCCGGCTGGCGCTGGTTCCACGCCGCCGGGCGGCTGTCCCGGCGGGAGGACGGCTCCCCCATCACCTTTGTGGGCCTGTTTGTGGACATAGACGACAACAAACGGATGGCGGCCCAGCTGGAGGAGCAGAAGATCGACCTCCAGGACGCGCTGGCCGCGGCCCAGCACGCCAACCGGGCCAAGACCACCTTCCTCAACAACATGTCCCACGACATCCGGACGCCCATGAACGCCATCATCGGCTTCACCTCTCTGGCCGCCGCCCACATCGACAACACGGAACAGGTCCAGGACTATCTGGCCAAGATCACCACCTCCAGCAACCACCTGCTCAGCCTCATCAACGACGTGCTGGACATGAGCCGCATTGAGAGCGGCAAAATGAAGATCGAGGAGAAGGAGACCTCCCTGCCCGAGATCATGCACGACCTGAAAACCATCGTCCAGTCGGACATTGCCGCAAAACAGCTGGAATTCTACATTGACACGGCGGACGTGGTGAATGAGCACGTGCTGTGCGACAAGCTGAGGCTGAATCAGGTGCTGCTCAACCTGCTGAGCAACGCCATGAAGTTCACCATGCCCGGCGGCATTGTCAGCGTCCGGGTGATCCAGAAGGGGGCGGCGCCGGAGGGCTGGGCCTCCTATGACTTCCAGGTGAAGGACACCGGCATCGGCATGAGCCAGGAATTCCTGGCCCATGTGTTCGACCCCTTTGAGCGGGAGCGGTCCAGCACCGTCAGCGGCATCCAGGGCACGGGGCTGGGGATGGCCATCACCAAGAACATTGTGGACATGATGGACGGCGCCATCTCTGTGGTCAGCGAGGAGGGCAAGGGCACCACATTCACCGTATCCCTCCAGTTCAGGACCTGCTCCGGCCCGGTGCGGCAGGAGGAGATCCCCCAGCTGAAGGGCCTGCGGGCCCTGGTGGCGGACGACGATTTCAACACCTGCTCCAGCGTGACCAAAATGCTGGCCACCGTGGGCATGCGGCCCGACTGGACCACCTCCGGCAAGGAGGCGGTGCTGCGCACCAGGCTGGCCTGGGAGCAGGGGGACGAGTACGCCGCCTTCATCATCGACTGGCTCATGCCCGACATGAACGGCATCGAGGTGGTCCGGCGGATACGGGCCATCATCGGCGAGGAGAAGCCCATCATCATTCTCACCGCCTACGACTGGTCGGATATTGAGGAGGAGGCCCGGGACGCGGGGGTCACCGCCTTCTGCTCCAAGCCCATCTTCCTGTCCGAGCTGCGGGAGCTGCTGGAATCGCCCTTTGCGCCGCCGGAGGAGAAGGGGAACAAGGCGCGGGAGCCCTCCTCCTTCCAGGGGAAAAAGATCCTGCTGGTGGAGGACAACGAGCTGAACCAGGAGATCGCCGTGGAGATCCTCCAGGGCGCCGGCTTTGTGGTGGACGTGGCGGACGACGGCGGAACCGCGGTGGAGCGGATGCGGACCGCGGCGCCGGGCCGGTACGACCTGATTCTGATGGACATCCAGATGCCCATCATGGACGGCTACGAGGCCACCCGGCGGATCAGGGCGCTGGACGACCCCCAGGCCGCGGAGATACCCATCATCGCCATGACGGCCAACGCCTTTGACGAGGACCGGAAGGCGGCGCTGGAGGCGGGGATGAACGGGCACATCGCCAAGCCCATCAACGTCCCCGAGCTGATGGAGCTGCTGGAGGACATGTTGGGGGCAAAGCTTTAACCGGCGTGGTTTTACGCAAAAGAACAGGGCGCGTTCCCGGATGTCCGGGTACGCGCCCTGTTTTTGCCGTTTATGGGAGGACGGGGAGGGTCTGGACCGGCTGGGAGGAGTCCGGCGGAAGGGACGCGGCGGAGTCGAGGGGCAGCGTTTCGGAGGGAAGGGGGTCGGGCTCCGCCAGCTTGGGATAGGGCACAAAGCACAGGTTCATATCCACGGCCGAGCTGATGCCGGCCACGTTCCCCTTGGAGGAGTACTGCCACATCTGGAAGTCGTAGATGCAGGCGGGGGTGTCGGCGTATTCGGCGTACCAGAAGTCGAACTGGGTGAGCTTGGACAGGTCCATCTTCACATAGCCGCAGTAGTCGTTGAAGTAGAGCATGGGCTGATAGCCCGCGTCGGCCACCCGCTGGCAGAAGGCGGCGACGCACTCGGTGATGACGCCGGCGTCCACCCCGTAGGCCCGGGAGTTTTTGCCCCCCAGGTACTCCCAGTCGCACACCACGGGGTAGGTGATATACTGCCGGTAGGGCTCCACCATGGCCAGGAACATGTCGGCCTCCTCAATGGCCTCCTCCACGGTGACGGCGTTGGAGAAGAAATAGGCCCCCACGTCCAGCCCGGCGGCAATGGCCCCCTGCATGTTGCGGTGGAAATAGGAGTCCTCAAACAGCAGGCCGGAGCCGTAGGTGCGGTTGCCCGCCCGGATGATGGCGAAGTCGATGCCGTCCTGGGCCACGGCGTTCCAGTCGATGTCCTGCTTGTGGCCGGACACGTCCACCCCCCGGGCGAAGTATCCGCCGGAATAGGAGGCCCGGCCCTGCTCGTCCACAGAGAACTGCTCCGGGGTGAAGGAGACGGGGGGCACGTCCGCCAGCACGTCCAGCCAGTAGTTGCTGAACCGCATCATGCCCTGGGTGGCGTCCACGTTCATCATGCGCCACACCACGGCGGCCATCTCCTCCCGGGTGATGGGCTGGCCGGGGTAGAACCAGCGGTTTCCGTCCGCCTCCACGGTGCCCTCCATGATGCCCTTCTCGAACAGCTCCACCACATAGCCGTCGTCACAGTCGATGTAGGGGCTCTCGCCGGAGATGTCGGTGAGGTCCAGCGCCCGGGCGGCCATCCGGGCCACGTTCAGCCGGGTGGGGGCTTCGTCCAGGCTGGCCTCGTCAAAGGACCACACCAGCTGGTTGTCCAGGGCCGGCTGGATGTAGGGGTACGCCCAGTGCTGCTCCGGGTCCCGCTCCGGGTCCTCCACCCCCACGGCCAGCAGGATCAGCTTGAAGGCCTCCCCCCAGGTGACGTTCCCCTGGCGCTGGAAGGTGCCGTCGGGGTAGCCCCCCACCACGCCCTGGGTGTACAGGTCGTAGACGTAGGAGAAGGACCAGTGGTCCGCGGGCAGGTCGGCGAAGGGGGAGAGCTGGCCGGGGTCGGCCATGGCGGTGGTGCTGGAGCTGACGGCCATCAGAAGGGCCAGCAGCAGGACGGCGGCGCGTTTTTTCATAGGGTGCTCCTTTTCTCACGGGGGCGGATTGTGTTGTGCCTTCCATTTTACATAATTCGACACGTTCTGACAACCCCCGGGGAAAATTTAACAACTTAGAAAAATTTCTGAAACACCCCTTGACAGGGGCCGGAAGCTGTGGTATCCTCTGAATGACAAATAAAGTTGTCAAATAGACAAAGGGACTTGTCAGAACGACAAGGGAACCTGTCAGGAGGAACGGGAAATGATTTGGAGTGAATTGGGAATCAGCGGCGGGACGGCGCTGATCGTGCTGTGCGCGCTGTACTTTGTGATCAAGTGGGCGGTGCGCAATGGAATCCGGGAGGCCCACGAGCGGATGGCCGGAGAGAAACCGGGCGGGCTCCGGGGGCTCTGGAATGCCGCCATGTCGGAGGGGACCACATCCGAGTAGGAAGGAGGCGCGGCTGTGCTGAGAAACCGCTTGAAGGAGCGCCGGGCGGCGCTGGGCGTCAACCAGCAGGAGCTGGGGCGGATGGCGGGGGTGTCCCGGCAGACCATCAGCCTCATCGAGCGGGGGGACTACTCCCCGTCGGTGACGCTGGCCCTCACCCTGGCGAAGATCTGCGGGGTGACGGTGGAGGACATCTTCATTCTGGAGGAGGAGAACCATGAAAAACAACAATGACCCCATCCGGCAGGAAAACAAAAAGGCCCTGCCCAAATTTGTCCTGCTCTCGGTGGGCGGGATAATTTTGGGGGCTGTCTTGGGCGTTGCCCTGGTGTTTCTGAACGTAGAAAACTTTGTGGACACGCTTGACTCCGCAGGGCGGCTTTTTGCCGTCCATGGGGCCCCGTGGCTGCTGATGGCCCTGCCCCTTGTGGAGCTGGCCCTGTGCCTGCCCATCTATTTCAGCGCCAAAAAGCAGTTTGCGCGTTGGGACGGCGAAGATGAGAACGCCAGCAATGAGGTGGAGACGAAGCTGTCTGTGTGCCTTTGGATCACCAGCATGGCCACTATCCTGGATTTTTTCCTGGCCGCGGCACAGTTCTCCGGCTTCATTGAGATGGAGGGGAACCCCATGAGGGGGTCTCCGATCAATTTTTTCGGCGGGCTGGGAGGGTTCCTGGTGACGCTGTATGTCAGCGCGGTGCTCCAGCAGAAGCTGGTGGATGCGACGAAACGGATGAACCCGGAAAAGCACGGCTCCGTGTATGACACCAAGTTCCATAAAAAGTGGATGGAGAGCTGCGACGAGGCAGAGCGAGCCGTCATCGGCCAGTGCGCGTTTAAGGCGTATCAGGCTATGAGCATGAGCTGCCTGATTCTGTGGGCCGTGCTGGGGCTGGGCGGGATGTTTTTCAGCTGGGGCTTTATGCCCGCCATGACCGTCTGTATCATCTGGGGGGTGGGCCAAACGGTGTATTCCTACTGGTGCCTCAAGCTGGGCAAGCCCGGCGGCAAGATGTAGGGTGAAACGGGAGCATGGAGGAGAACATCCACAAGGAGGTCAAAAAAATGCGAACATGTCTCAGGTGCGGGTCCGAGATGCAGGAGGGCTGCACGGTAAAGGTGGAGGGCGCGGGCTACGGCGTGGTGCTGTCCACAGAGGAGAACAAGCTTTTCAGCGGGCGCATCGGGAAGCCCAGGGTGGCCATCTGCCCCCAATGCGGCGAGGTGTCCCTCTATCTGGACGACGTGGACAGGCTGAACCGCTGAAAAAAAGACCGCTCCGCCAAGTACGGCGGGGCGGTTGATTTTTTGGTCGAAATCAGGTAGAATGGAGGTCCAGCGGAAACGGGGTAAGGTCCTTCCTTTTCTTTCTGAAGAAAGAAAAGGAAGCGAAAAGAAAGACTTTAAACTGTTTCTATATAAGGTTCTGCCGTATATAGGCGTAAAAACGAAATGATTTGCGCTCCTTCCGGCGGAGATTGCCTGAAAGTTTCTTTTTGCCCCGCTTTTTCTTTACAAAAGAAAAAGCGGGCCGCCGGAGGCAAAAACGGAAAGGGGGTGCGGGCGGTGTCCGCGCTGCTGCTGCCCAATGAAATACTGTCCATGTCCGCCCAGGCGGCCCGGCTGCTGGTGGAGTCCGGCGACGGGGACGGGGCGCTGCTGTACCTGGCCCTGCTGGAGTGCGGCGGGGACCCGGGCAGGGCCTCCGCCCGCCTGCGCTGGGAGGACGGGCGGCTGCGCCCCGCGTGGCAGCGGCTGGCCGCCCTGGGGCTGGCCCAGCCCCCCCCGGACGCCCCCCCTCCGCCCCCCCAGCCGGACGGCCGCCCGACCGAGTACACCCGGGGGGACGTGGCCGCCGCCCTGGAAAAGGAGCCGGAGTTCCGGGGGCTGTGCCGGGAGATGGAGGGGATGCTGGGCCGGGTGTTCACCGACAGCGACCTGCGCTGCCTGTACACCATGTACGACCACCTGGGCCTGAGCGTTGAGGTGATCCTGCTGCTCACCGGCTGGACGGTCCGCCGGGAGCGGCGGCAGAAAAACAACCCCGCCGCCTGTCCCCGTATGCCTCAGGTCCAGAGAGAGGCGTTCAAATGGAAGCGGCTGGGGGTGGACACCCTGGACCGGGCGGAGGACTACCTCCGCCGCCAGGAGGCGGTGGACCAGCGGGAATGGGAGATCCTCCAGGCGGTGGGGGTGCCGGAGCGCCGCCCCGCCGTGGAGAAGGAGCGGGAGTTCATCTCCGCCTGGGTGGAGATGGGCCTGAGCGAGGAGCTCATCCGGCTGGCCTACGAGCGCACCGTCTACCAGAAAAAAGAGATGAGCTGGCCCTACATGAACAAAATTCTGCAGTCCTGGCACAAGGCGGGATACCAGACCGCCGCCCAGGTGGAGGCGGGGGACCGCCCGCCTCAGCGGCAGGGCAGGCCCGGCCAGGGACAGCCGAAAGACGTCCAGCCCAGCCTGGAGCGCATTCAGAAAAACAACGACTGGCTGGATCAATTCTTAGAGGAGCAGAAGAAGGGAGGAACCTGAGTTGGCCTATGAACCCACTGTGATGCGGCGGGCGCTGGCCCGTCTGGAGCGCCGCCGGGACAGCCTGGAGCGCCGCCGGTATCAGCTGGAACGGGAGCTGTACGCCAAGGAGCCCCGCCTGCGGGAGGTGGACGCCGCCCTGCGGGGGACCATGGCGGACCTGGCGCTGCTGGCCACGGGGAAGAGGCCCGTAGCCCCGGACGACCCGGAGATCGCCGCCATCCGCGCCCGAAACCAGGAGCTGCAGCGGGAGCGCGCCGCCCTGCTGGCGGGGCTGGGCTGCGGCCCGGACGCCCTGGACGAGAAGCCCGCCTGTCCCCGGTGCGGCGACAGGGGCTGGGTGGACGGAGGGATGTGCGCCTGCTTGAAGGAGCTGTGCGCCCAGGAGCAGATGAACGCCCTCACCGCCCTGCTGAACCTCACCGACGAGCAGGACTTTGACCGCCTGCGGCTGGACGTGTACAGCGACCAGCCCTGGCAGGGCCAAAACCGGTCCCCCCGGGAGAACATGAGCCGGGTGGTCCAGGTGTGCGAGGGCTACGCCAGGCAGTTCCCCGGGTATCCGCTGAAAAACCTGCTGCTGTCCGGGGGCACCGGCCTGGGCAAGACCTTCCTGTCCGGCTGCATCGCCCGGGAGGTGGCCGGCCGGGGGTACTCCGTGGTGTACGACACCGCCATCAGCCTGTTCGCCGCCTTTGAGACCCGCCGATTCACCCGGGACGCCGGGGAGGAGCGCCAGGCCCGGGACGTCACCCGGCGGTATCTGGGCTGCGACCTGCTGATCCTGGACGACCTGGGCAGCGAGCTCACCACCCCCCTGTCCCAGTCCACCCTGTATGAGGTGGTGAACAGCCGGCTCCAGGGGGGGCGGCACACCATCATCTCAACCAACCTGTCCCAGGAGGACATCGCCGCCCGGTACACCCCCCAGCTGGCCTCCCGCATCGGCGGGCTGTATCAGGAGCTCACCTTTTACGGGGACGATCTGCGGCTCCGGCGGTGAAAAGAGGCTGGTGCAACCGCCGGTTGCCAAGGGTTCCAAGCGCGGTTGGTTGATTTTTTCATCCGGCGCGGGTAGGATGGGACCGGAAAGGAGCGGATGCCTGTGACCCTGGCGGAAAAAATTCTGGCCCTGCGGACGGAGCGAAACCTGTCCCAGGGGGACCTGGCGGAGAAGCTGGACGTGTCCCGGCAGTCGGTGAGCAAGTGGGAGACGGGCCAGTCGGTGCCCGAGCTGGACAAGCTCATCAAGCTGGCCGACCTGTTCGGGGTCAGCGTGGACCAGCTGGTGCGGGAGGGGGACCCGCCAAAACCCGCTGTGGAGACGCCCCCGGCGGCTCAGCCTCAGATCGTCTATGTGGAGCGGCCCGGACGGCGCCTGACGGCGGTCCAGATCCTGGGCGTGGTCTGTACGGCGGGCGGCGCGGGACTGAGTCTTGTTTGGGCGGTGACAGATAATGCCGAATTGCTTATCATAGCGATGGCGATATTGGCTGCGGGCCTGCCCCTGCTGCTGGCGAAAAAGCACCCCTTCCTCCTGTTCGGCTGGCTGGTGTGGGCAGTGGGATACCTGTTTCTGTGCACGCCGGCCATCATGGGGCCTGTCATGGGTGCGTGGCAGCCTTTTTCGGGGCTGGTGATGTCCTGGCGCTGGCTGATGGCGGACGGGGCGCTGGGGGGCAATATCCTGCTGGTGATCCTGTTTTTCCTGCTGGCCTATGGGGCGTTGAGCGTGCTCGCCATTCTGCTGCCCGCCGCCACCATCCGGCTGGCCTGGAAACGCTGGAAAGTCCGAAGGGAGCACGCTCCGGCATAAACGCAAGCGCCCCCGCTTTCGCGGGGGCGCTTACGTTCAGAGCTGGCTGTAGCGCCGGAGGATGATGTCCAGCTGGGCGCGGCTGGCGTAGCCGGCGGGCTGGAGGGTGCTCTCCGAGGTCCCCTGGATAAGGCCCGCGCCCACCGCCCAGCGCATGGCGTCCCGGGCGGAGGTATGTACGCTGGCCCCGTCGGAGAAGCGGGTCAGGGAGCCCAGCTCCTGGACATGGCGGCCCCGGTACTCCGTCTCGTAGCGGTACAGCATGGACACCAGCGCCTGCCGGGTCATGGGGGCGGCGGGGTCGAAGTCCTGGGCGGCGGCGCCGTCCAGCAGGCGGCGGTTCACCGCCCAGCGCACCGCGGCGCTGTCGTTGGTGGGCCCGCCCTCGCCGGACAGCTTGTACAGGGCCTGCGCCATCATGGCGTAGGACACCGCCTGATTTGCCTGGGGAGGGGCGGGCTCCTCCTCCGCGGGGTCCTCCGGGCCAGGCCCGGGCTCGGCGGATTCCTCCGGCTCCTCCGGGTCGGACAGGATCTCATGCCAGGGGTTTTCCTCCCGGGGATCGGTGGGGTCCCAGCCGTTGGCCTCCTCCTCCGAGATGTGGTCCACCAGCCGGTCCGGCTTGCCCAGGGGGCCGGGGTCGTCGGCGTCGTCATAGACGGTGACCTTGGTGCCCCGGGCGCAGTTGTCGTAAATCCACTTGGCGTCGGCGGTCTGGAGCCGGACGCAGCCCAGGGAGGCCGGGGCGCCCAGGCCGTTGTACTCCTCCGTCATGAGGGCGGAGGGGTCCTTTTTGGTGTAGCACACCGAGTGGAACAGGATGTTTCCCTTGATCTGGGTGGCGTACTGCCCGTAGGAGTCGTCGATCATGTGCAGCCAGGTCCAGCGGCCGCCGATGGTGAAGGTGCCGGTGGGAGTGGCGTGGCCCTTCCGGCCGGTGGAGCAGATCATGGCCTTCACGGGGACGGTGTAATAGCCCTCCTCGTCCAGCTCGTAGACGGTGACGGTGCTCTGGGCCCGGTTGACCATGATGTAATAGGGTTTGCCGTTGCCCGCCATGGGGCCGGCGGCCCAGGCCGTATGGATGCCGGAGCAGAGCAGCAGCGCGGCGCAGGCCAGCGCCAGAAAGAGGCTGAGGGTTCGTTTCAAGGGGATACCTCCTACCATATCTTGCGTATCGTGAAATGGCTCCCACAAGGAAGCCATTTCATTATATATGGTTCAAGAGGAAAATGCAAGGGAATTTGGGGTTACACGTCTTTCGAGCCGTAAAAGTGCCGGGACAGCAGGAAGGATACCGCCAGCAGGACCAGCCCCGCCAGGGCCGCGGCGGCGGGGACGATGGTCGCCTGTCCGAAAGTGGGTTCGGTAAGCTCCAGAGATTTGAGCCAGGTCAGCCCGCCCAGGGGAAATAGGAACGCGACGATCAGCAGGACGACCCCGCCCATGATGCCGAAGAACATCATTCTGGCCCGTTCCGGGCCGAATTTGTACAGGAAGGGCAGCATGATGGCGTTGACCAGCACGGACATCAGCCCCATCACCGAGCAGGTCACCATGAACTCCACGGGCTCCTCCACCCGTCCGGCGGCGTACAGCGCCGCGCCCAGAACAGCGGTCAGCGCCACGCTGCACACGCACAGCAGCAGCACGCACAGATACCGGGCGGCCACGGTCTTGGTGCGGCCTACCGGCAGAGCCAGACCGTAGGTGTCCCATTGGCACTGCTTGTCATAAGCAAAGATGTTCATGGGAAGCATCATCAAAACAACCACCATGAGAACCCCCACGATGTCCGCCGTCCACACCCCGCTGAAGGCGATCGCCGCATAGACGATCATTATGAAGAGATAGCTGCGCAGGGTCTTGCGCAAAATGAGGAAGTCCTTCAAAATGAGACCAGTCATGCTTGTTCCCCCTTTACGATGAATACCATGAGTTCGTCCAGCGTCACCGGCTCCACCGTCAGCCGGGGATAGGTGCGCTTGAAATCGCCCCTGTGCCGGACCAGCGCCTCGGTGGAGTACTGGCTCTTCCGGGTGGCCACGATGTAGCCCCGGTCCACCTGCTCCAGGTCCGCCTTGGTGCACACCAGCCGCCCGTAGCTCTCCAGCAGCCGGTCCTTCTCGTCGCACAGCAGCAGCTTTCCCTGGTGGAGGTAGGCGATGTAGTCCGCCGCCTTCTCCAGATCCGACGTGATGTGGCTGGAGATGAGGATGGCGTGGTCGTCGTCGGACACGAAGGCCAGAAACTCGTCCAGGATCTCGTCCCGCACCACCGGGTCCAGCCCCGCCGTGGCCTCGTCCAGCAGCAGGAGGCGGGGCCGGTGGGCCAGCGCCGCCGCCAGGGACAGCTTCATCCGCATTCCCCGGGACAGCTCCTTGATGTTTTTGGCCCCGGCCAGCCCGAATTTGTCCAAATAATCCCGGTACAGCCCCTGGTCCCAGGTCTTGAACACCCGGCGGAGCACGCTGTCCACGTCCTTGACCCGCAGGTACTCGGAGAAGAAGCAGTCGTCCAGCACGATGCCGATGTCCGCTTTGGCGTGGTCGGGGTCGGCGCCCAGCAGGGACACCTCCCCGGCGGTGGGCCGGACGATGCCCAGCATGGACTTGATGAGGGTGGTCTTGCCCGCCCCGTTCTCCCCGATGAGGCCCATGATGGACCCTCCGGGCACCTGGAGGTCGATGGGCCCCAGGGTGAAGGTCTTGTACTCCTTGACAAGACCCTTGATTTCAATACAATTAGTCATAATGATTCCTCACTATACAGTGTGTTGAGCATTTCGGTGAGTTCGTCCAGCTCCACGGCCCCCGCCTTGGCGGCGTCCACCGCCTGGGACAGGTGCTCCTCAATCTGGCACAGCACGGCCTCCCGCCGGGTTTCCCGGTTCTGGGCGGCCACAAAGCAGCCCTTGCCGGGGACGGTGGTGAGGAAGCCCTCCCGCTCCAGCTCCTCATAGGCCCGCTTGGTGGTGATGACGGAGATGCGCAGGTCCCGGGCCAGCAGCCGCATGGAGGGCAGCGCCTCGCCGGGGGCAAGCTCGCCTGAAAGGATGAGCCCTTTCAGCTGGCGGACGATCTGCTCATAGATCGGCGCGCCGGAAGAATTGCTGATGATGATGTCCATGGTACACCTCGTTGGTCTGTTTTTCTGCCCCGCCGGACGGGGCGGGGGATGGAGACACCTCGCAGGGGTGCGCGCTCGTCAGCGGCGCCCGATATTTTGTATATATACGATATACACAGTATAGACGGTATACACGCGCTTGTCAAGAGGGGCGGGCAAAAAATTTGCGCCAAATAAAACCAGCCGCCCCCAAGCAGGAGACGGCTGGCAAAATACGAAACCGGAACTGGTCAGCGGTGCTTGCCCATGAAGAACAGCGCCACGCAGCCCGGGCCGGTGTGGGCCCCGATCACCGGGCCGATGGAGTTGAGGATGATCTCGCGGGTCCCGTAACGCTTTTTGATCTCGTCGGCCACAAACTGGGCGTCCTGGGCGCAGTCGCTGTTGCTGATGAACATGGTCTGGGAGGCGGGGTCGTCGGCCAGCTCCCCCACCTTATCCACCAGGGCGGTGAGGGACGCCTTGCGGCCCCGGGCCTTGGCCACGTTGATGAGGTGGCCCTCGTCGTCCACGTGGAGGACCGGCTTGATCTGGAGCATGGTGCCCACCACGGCGGTGGCGGCGGACACACGGCCGCCCTTTTTCAGGAAAAACAGGTCGTTGACGGTGAACCAGTGGCACTGGCGCAGCTTGTTCTGCTCCGCCCAGTCCCGGACCTCGTCCATGGACTTGCCCTGCTGGCGCATTTTTGCCGCCTGATAGACCAGCATGCCCTGGCCCAGGGAGGCGCACAGGGTGTCCACCACATAGATTTTGCGGTCCGGGTACTGCTCCGCCAGCTCCTGGGCGGCGATCTGGAAGGAGTTGCAGGTGGTGGACAGGCCGGAGGAGAAGGCCAGCACCAGGGCGTCCTTCCCCTGCTTGAGCACTGCCTCCAGCGCGTCGGCGGCATCGCCCACGTTGACGGCGTTGGTGGTGGCCATGAGGCCCTCCCGCTCCTTGCCGTAGAACTCCTCCGGGGACATCTCCCGGTTATCCGGCCAGTTCCGGTAGGTTCTGCCGTCCATGGTGAAGGCCAGGGGGAGCACTTCCAGCTCCAGCTCCTTCACGATGCTGTCGGGCAGGTCGCAGGATGAATCGGTGATGATGGTGTAATTGCTCATGGTCAGTACCTCCAACATGATAAATATAAGGTCCACGCGGCGCACGGCGGTTCAGCGCTTTTTTTTCAGCAAATCCTCGTGCCCGGTGCGCTGGGCCAGCACGGCCAGGGTTCGGTGGCAGGCCAGGCTGTAGGCGTAGCCCCGCAGCGCCAGGTCCAGCACCAGCTTGGGCAGCGCTTCATCGCCGGTGTCCTCGTCGATGCCCGCGGCGGCGTCCGACATGGCCTGGTCCAGGTATTGGCAGAAATACTCGTACTGCCGCTGGGGGGCCCGCATCTCCCGGCCCACGGTGGTGAGCACCTTCATCTCCCGCACGCTCATCACCTGCTTCAGCGCGGTGATGGCGGTGAGGTAGGCCAGGTGCTCCTGGCCGTACTTTTTGCCGTTGGCCCGCTCCACCAGACCGTCCTTGATGTAGTTGTTGATCATGGCGGAGGTGAGGGCGTCGCCGTCCCCCACGCTCACCAGCTGCCGGGCCAGATAGCCCACCACCTGGTCCATGTACAGCGGGATGTCGGGCAGCTTGTCCCAGCCGTCCGGGCGCTGCTCGCTCAACTGCCGCTTCAGCTCTGCCAGCTCCTCCATGGATGACCCTCCCATCTGCGCCGCGCGCGTCTGAATCTGGTATGAGGAATTATATCACATCGTTTTGTCAACGTAAAGAGGAAAACGCAAAAAAGGCCGCCCCCGGGAAACGGGGGCGGCCGGAGGGAGGGTTCGGTTCAGTCCGCGTTCAGGCGGGCCTCCTCCACGTAAGCGCGGTGGAGGAAGGTGACGATCTGGCCCCGGGTGCAGGTATCCTCAGGGCTGAACTCCCCGGCCTCCATGTCGGTGCCGTTGGTGACGCCGTTGGCCACGGCCCAGTCCACGGCGGCGGCGTAAGCAGCCTCGGCGTCCACGTCCTTGAACTCGCTCTTGTCGGCCTCGGGCTTGTCAAAGGCCTGCCAGATGTAGCTCACGGCGGTGGCGCGGGTGCAGTCGGCCTCCACGTCGAAGGTCTCGTCGATCATCTTCTTCTCGGCGGCCCAGCACAGGGCGTTCTTGGCGTAGTCCACGTTCTTGCCCTCGATGTCCACGGGCAGCTCAGCCTTGGACTCAGGCTCACCGGCGGCCCGGTACAGGAAGGTGAGAATCTGCACCTGGGTGCAGGTGATCTCCGGCTCGAAGGTGGTCTCGCTGGTGCCGTTGGTGACGGCGGGCTCGTGGGTGACGGCCCACTTCACGCCATCCACATAGTACGTACCCTCCTCCACGTCGGTGAACGCGGGGGCGGCGGGCTTGTCGTCGGGCTCGGGCTTGTCGGTCTCCTCCGGCTTATCGCTCTCCTCGGGGGCGGGCTCGTAGTCCTCCTTCACGAAGGCGATCAGGATGCTGGCGACGGCTTCCTCCTCGGAGTCGAGGATACTGACCTCGCGGATGTCGCCCATCCCATCCTGGAAATAGGCCTCGTCCGCCTTCTGGCGCTCCTCACTGAGCTCGTGCTCCGCGAAGGAATCGTCCCAGAACCCGAGCACGGTGTCCTCGTGCACCAGAGCGCCGTCCTCCACCGCAAAGATCGAAAGCCCCATATTGGCGGTCTCCTCCGGGTTCTCAACCCCCGGCAGGGACAGGCGGGCGCCGGTGGCCTTCACCAGGTAGACGGTCGCGCCGTTCAGGTCCTCGGCGTCCTCGCCTTTGGCGTTGACGGTAGCGGTGTCTACCACGTTGGTGAGCTGGAACTTCCCGTCGGGGGTGGTGACGGTCTTGCCCTCCGCCGCGAACGCGGGGACGGCCAGCCCCAGGCACAGGGCCAGGGCCAGGAATGCTGCTGAAATACGTCTTTTCATGTGGTTTCTCCCTTTCCAATGTTTGCGGGCCCTCCCCATGCCTGGCGGCATTGGTCCGGCCGCCTGCGCATTTAAGTCCCGCTTTTTCCAATTTTACTACACTTTTCCCCGAGTTGCAAGCCCTTTTCCCCACTTCCGCCCGCGAGATCCCCTTGAATTTTCCTCCTCTTTCCTGTATAATTGAAACTGGTACGAAAGATCACGGTATGGAGGTACATCCCCTTGAAACGAATCGTCAGCCTTTTCCTGGCGCTGTGCGCCGCCGCGGCCCTCCTGTGCCCCAGCGCCCAGGCGGCCCAGCCCAAGGCGGGCTATATCGCGGCAAATCACGCCAAGAGCAACGGCAGGCCCTACTACATCATGGTCAACCGGGCCCAGAGCACCGTCACCGTCTACGGGCTGGATGAGGAGGGCTGTTACACCGTTCCGGTGAAGGCCATGGTGTGCTCCACCGGCCGGAAGGGCCACGCCACCCCCACCGGCACCTTCACCATCGGCGGGCGGTGGAGCTGGGTCCACATGCTGGACGACTCCTACGGCCAATACTGCACCCAGATCCGCGGGAACATTTTGTTCCACTCGGTGTGCTACACCAAAAAGGACCCCTCCACCCTGATGGCCCACGAGTACAACGGATTGGGGGCCCCGGCCTCCCTGGGCTGCGTCCGCCTCCAGACGGCGGACGCCAAGTGGATTTACGACAACTGCGCCCAGGGCACTAAGGTCACCGTCTATGACGACGCGGACAGCCCCGGCCCCCTGGGCAAGCCGGACAAGCTGGTGCCCCACATCTCGGAGGAGCAGGACAACGGCTGGGACCCCACCGACCCCCGGGAAGAGAACCCCTGGCACGCGCTCCTGGCGGAACTACCTGAGCCCGACCCCGCGCCGGAGTCGCCGGTGTCCTACGCCGATGCGGCCCAGGCCCTGTATCAGATGTCCGGCGAGCGGGGCCTGACCACCTCCGCCCAGATGGTGGCCTGGGCGGAGCAGCGCCGCCTTTTGGACGGCCTGACGGACGGGGAATTTCAGCCCTCCGCCCCTATGACCCGTCAGGCGCTGATCGTCATGCTGTATCAGTATGAGACGGTCTATCTCCAGCGCGCCGCCCAAGGCTCCGGCTCCCTGGCCCGCTTCTCCGACGGGGCTCGCGTACATACCTCCGCCCGGGACGCCATGGGCTGGGCGGTGGGGGCAGGCCTCATCCAGGGCACCTCGGAAAACACCCTGTGCCCCGGGGACTACGCCAGCCGCGCTCAGATGGACACCATTTTGGAGCGCTACAGTCAGCTCTGACAAAAAGAGCGCCCCCGCTTGCCCGGGGGCGCTCCTGTCATGCCGTTTCCTGTTCCTGTTCCTGTCCCTCCGGTCTCCGATTTTTCCACCGCTTCCAGCACAGCCGGGCGGTGAGGACCGCCAGCGCCAGGGTCAAGGCGTCCTGGGCCACACAGATGACGCCCCCCAGCAGAATGGAGCCTCTCCCCGGCCCCGGCTGGGCAAAATAGTGATAGATCCACTGGAAGCCCCGCCAGAACCCCAAGGGCACCACACCGGTATAGGGGTTGAACACCGCCCGGCTCTCCAGGCACAGCACCCAGCCCGCCACGACCCACGGGTGTTTTTTCGCCAGCAGCAGGGGCAGGCTGAGCAGAATCAGCCCCACCCCCGGGAGCAGCAGCACCGCCGCGCCCAAAAATCCAAACAGGACCATCGCGCCCCCAACGGCCACGCAGGCCACCCCCAGGATCTGGACCGGCGTCAGCCCCTTCGGGGGCTTTTCCATGTAGATGACCCGTTCCGTCACCTCGGCTTTTGGCGTCTCCGGCCTGGGGGCCTCCCCCTCCCGCACCAGCTGGTCCACACTCACTCCGAACAGGTCGGCCAGCTTGATGATTTTGTCCAGCTCAGGCACCGCCTGGCCTGTCTCCCACTTGCTCACCGACTGCCGGGACACCTCCAGCTTCTCCGCCAAGTCTCCCTGAGACAGGCCCCGCCCGGTGCGCAGCTCCAGAATCTTATCCGCGAGGGTCATGTCATCGGCCTCCTTTCTGGGGCTCATTTTAGCGGTTTTCCCGGGAAAAGGCAACCAAGCGGGATTGGAAATATTAGCAACCGCTGGTTGCGTCGTCGGGGCAGGCTCCATATCCCTCGCCTTTACACCCCGGCGGGGCTGCGAGATGTTCATAAGGCAGTATTGAGGACACCCGCATATGCCGCGGCTTTTTTGATGATGTGCGTTGTTTTCTATTTGGGGTGCCGTACAAGCAGATACCGTATCAAAGGAGCGCCGCCTTCACCTGAAGAAAAATGGGAGTGTCATTGAAAAGGGCACGCCTCTATACTCTCCTGAGCGGCTGTTCCCTTTTTATACGCCGGAATAGGCTGAGAAGCCCGCGTCGATGGGCAGCACCACGTCGGTGATGGCGCTGGCGGCCATGTCGCCGCACAGCACGCCGTCGGCGCCGGTGACGACGACTACTTTGCCGGAAAAGTCAACCTTCAACGGCAAATCCATCATAATGATTCCTCCATTTTATTGTTTTGCCTGTAGGGGCCGCCGTCCTCGGCGGCCCGTTTTTCAGGGTGCTGTCGGTCCCAGCGGGACGGCGAGGACGCCGTCCCCTGCAGACAATCATTTCCCGTCAAATTGATCCAAAGAATCCCACACGCCCAGCATATACATTACGCCCAGGGCCCGGTCGTAGAGGCCGTAGCCAGGCCGCACGGTGCCGGGGCCCTCGCCCCACAGGTGCCTGCCGTGGTCAGGACGGATGTAGCCCTCATACCCGCAGTCGTGGTACGCCTTGAGGATATCCAGAATGCCGGTGTCGCCGTCGCAGTCCCGGTGGGACGCCTCGGAAAAGTCCCCGTTGGGGAAGTGCTTCACGTTGCGGATGTGGGCGAAGGCGATGCGGTCGCAGTGCTTGCGCACGATGTCCGCCACGTTGTTGTCCGGGTTGGCGTTGAGGCTCCCCGAGCACAGGGTCAGGCAGTTATAGGGGTCGTCCACCATTTTGAGGAAGCGGTCCACCGCCGCCTCGTCGGTAAACAGCCGGGGCAGGCCGAAGATATCCCAGGGGGGATCGTCCATGTGCACCGCCATCTTGATGCCGCACTCATGGCAGGTGGGCATGACGGCCTCCAGAAAGTACTTGAAGTTGTCCCACAGCTTCTCCTTGGTGACGCTCTTGTACTTCTCAAACAGCTTGTCCAGCTTGGCCATCCGCTCGGGCTCCCAGCCGGGGAAGGTCATGTGGTACTTCTCGGTGAAGGACATGACGTAGTCCGCCATCTCCTTGGGGTCCCGCTTGATCTTGGCCGCCTCATAGTAGAGGGCGGTGGAGCCGTCCCCCACCGGGTGGAACAGGTCGGTGCGGGTCCAGTCGAACACGGGCATGAAGTTGTAGCAGATTACCTTCACACCGAACCGTGACAGGTTCCGGATGGTCTGCTTGTAGTTCTCAATGAGCTGATCCCGGGTGGGCAGGCCGATTTTAATGTCATCGTGGACATTGACGGACTCCACCACGTCCATGTTGAACCCATAGGGCTTTAGCTGCTGCTGAACCTCAGCAATCTCGTCCAGCTCCCACACCTCGCCGGGCATTTTGTCGTGGAGCGCCCACACAATGCCCTCCACCCCGGGGATCTGCTTGATGTCGCTGAGTTTGATCTGATCGTTGCCCTCGCCGTACCAGCGCCATGTCATTTGCATACGTTTTCCTCCTTTTGATTTGTATCGTCACCCGGGTCCATTTCCGCGCCCCTCGGGGAACAGCTTCACGAATAACCCTGTCCTCACAGCGCCTGAGGTCGAAGCCTGCTTCAGGGCTGTGTCATGATCCAGTCAAACACATAAGTCAGATCCGGAAATACCTTCGAGGCAAGAGACAGGCACTCTTTTGACGGCGGAGCAATATCCGGAATACAGATGACTTTCATACCGGCACGACGCGCGCCCTGCAGCCCATTCCCGGAATCCTCCAGCGCCAGACAGGCTTCGGGGGGAATTTGAAGCCTTCGCGCCGCCAACAAGAAGGCGTCCGGCGCGGGCTTTGAGCGTGTCACATCCTCCGCGCCGACAACACAGTTGAAATACCGGGAAACGCCGGCCAGCGCGAGATACTTTTCCACAGTCCTCCGGGGACTGCTGGAGGCTACCGCCGCTTTTAGCCCATGCCGGTCCAGCTGTTCCAGAAGCCCCACAAGCCCGCGCTTGATGGGAACACCCTGCCGGTCAATGACTTCCTCCACCATGGCGTTGCGCATGGCCTTGGCTTTGGGGTAGTCAAAGTCGGCCCCGAAGATCTCCCGAAAGACGGCGGCGCTGGCGGCGGGGGTGCTGCCCCGGACCCTCGCGATATGGGCCTCCGTGATGGGGCGGCCCAGCTTGGCGCCTACCTGGAGCCAGGCTTCCTTTGCCAGGGCCTCGGTGTCGAACATCAGCCCGTCCATATCAAAAATAACAGCTTTAATCATACTATCGCCCGCCAAGAGAAAAGTGCCCCGCCCCGGATTTCGTGGAGCGGGGCATTCCTTTTATGATTGGTCCCCGAAATGAGCGTTGAAGCGCTTTACCGCCCCGGAAATCCCGTCCGGCTGCTCAAAGGTCACATAGATCCCCGTCACCAGCACATCCACGCCCAGCCGCGCGGCCCGAGTGCCGGTCTCATAGGTCACGCCGCCGTCCAGGACGATCTGAAAATCGATCCCGCTGCTGCGGCGCAGGGCGCACAGGGCCTCCAGCCGCTCCATGGAGCCGTCCAGAAAATGCTGGCCCGCGAACCCCGGCTCCACCGCCATGAACACCACATAGTCCAGCCAGGGCAGCACCGGCAGGACCGCCTCCACCGGCTGGGAGGGATTGATGACCACGCCGGCCTTCATGCCCCGCTGCCGGATGGCGTCCAGGGTCCGGCGGACGAACCGGGTACTGTCCAGGTGGAAGCTCACCCATCCGGCCCCGTTTTTCTGCAGCTCGTCCAGATAGGACATGGGGTCGTCCACCATCAGATGCACCTCGGCGACGGCGTCCGGGCAGAGGGCTTTCACATCCCGCACCGTCCGGGGCGGCAGGCAAAGGTTTGGGACATAGTGCCCATCCATCAGGTCAATGTGAAAAAAGCTAACGCCGCTGTCCTTCAGCTCCTGAAGCCGCTGTCCAAATTCAACCAAACTTAGATTGGCCAGGGAGGGCGCGTTGATGACCATACCGTCATCTCCTTATCAAACTTTTGGCGCCCCGCCCCAAAGCCCCGGAAGGCTTTGGGGCGGAGAAAGGGGTTACAGGAAGAGCTTGGGGAATAGCGCCTTTGGAATGGCCAGCCAGAGGTCGGGGAACAGGACCAGGAGCAGCAGAACGGCCAGGGAGGACAGGAAGTAGGGGAGCACGCCCTTGAAGGAGTCCTCAATGCTGATGCCGCTGATGGTTCCGGCCAGCAGCAGGCACAGGCCGTAGGGAGGAGTGACCAGCCCCAGGGCCAGAGTGACCACGATGACTAGACCCAGGATAATGGGGCTGACGCCCAAGGAGGTGGCGGTGGGCAGGATGATGGGGACAAACAGGATCATGGCGGGCACCGCGTCCATGAAGGTGCCGACGAACATGAAGAAGGCCACCACGATCAGCAGGAACACCAGCTTGCCGCCGGCCAGATTGGTAAAGAACTGCTGCACGATCGTGTTGAGATGGTAGTAGCTCAACAGCTCGCCCAGGGCGTTGGCCGTGGCCAGCGCGAACAGGGACAGGGAGGACAGCTTCATGGTCTCGATGAGGATGGCGGGCAGGCGGCTGATCTTGATGGTGTGGTAGAAAAAGATGCCGATGATAAGGGCGTAGATGCAGGCGAAGGCGGCGGACTCGGTGGGGGTGAACAGGCCGCTGACGATGCCGCCGATGAGGATGATGGGGGTCATCAGGGCGGGAAGGGCCTCGGCGATCATCTTCAGCACCTGCTTGATGGGCATTCTGTCGCCCCGGGGGAAGTGCTTTCGATCGGCGAAGAAGGCGACCACCGCCATCATGGCAAGGCCCAGCAGGATGCCCGGGACCAGGCCCGTCATGAACAGCGCGCCTGTGCCCACATTTGCGATGCCCGCGTACACCACCATGGTGATGCTGGGCGGGATGATGGAGCCCAGGGTGGAGGAGGCGGCGGTGACGCCCACGGAGGTGCCCTTGTCGTAGCCCTGCTTCTCCATGGCGGGGATCAGGATCTTGCCGATGCCCGCGGTGTCCGCCTGGGAGGAGCCGGAGATGCCCGCGAATACCATGGAAACCAGGATATTGGCGTGGGCCAGGCCGCCCTTTAAATGGCCGACGGCGGCGTTGCACACGTTGATGAGGCGCTCGGAGATCTCACCCTCGTTCATCAGGTTCGCGGCCAGGATGAACAGGGGGACGGCCAGCAGGGTGAAGCTGTTCAGGCCGTTGAACATCTTGGTGAAAACAATGGTGTTGGGAATCGCGGGGAGCATGGCGATGCCGGCGAAGGACACGAAGCCCAGGGCAAAGGAGATGGGGACGCCAATGACCACAAACACCACGAACAGGACAACCAGAAGTATCTGCATTTAATCTTCGCCTCCCTTGATTAGCTCAGCGATCAGCTGGCCCAGCTGCCCCAGCAGGTAGAGCGTGGATGTGGCGCCGCACACAGGCATGCACAGCCACACGGGGCCGCGGATGAGCTGGGGCAGAGTATCCCACTTGTAGTTCCAGAACTGCTGGGTCGCCTTGACGCCGTAGTACAGCATCAGCGCGCTGAACACCAGCATAACGAGCTTGATCACGATGCTCAGGAGCCGTTTGGCCGTCTGGTTTTTCAGCATATCGCTGACAGAGGTGAAGGCAAAATGCCGGTCCTCATATACCATGGCGCCCGCGCCGAGGAAGGTGGCCCAGATAAAGGAGTACATGGATACCTCCTGGGTCCAGGTGGCTACGATGTGCAGGTAACGGCTCAGGATCTGGAATACCACCGTGAACATGAATACGGCGAGGAAGAGGCCGCCCACCAATATCTGCGCCTTTTGCAGGTATCCTAACGCTTTGTTAATCGTATTCATACTGCTACCTCATTACTTAAAGAATGTCAAGCTCAGGCTTTGGTGCTGCGGATCATTTCCAGATACTGCTGCATATTGTTCTCCTCGGCGAACTTGTCCTGGATGGGAATGGCGATGGCCTTGAAGGCGTCGATGTCCATGTCGGCATACTCGGTGACGGCGGCGCCGTCCTGGATGACCTTCTGCTTGGACTCCTCAAACATACGGATGGTGACGCTGCGGTTCTCCTCGGTGGCGATGCGGCAAGCTTCGTCCACCCAGCCCTTCTGCTCGTCGGTGAGGGACTCATAGAACGCGCCGGAGGTCAGGAACAGCCGGGTGGTATAGTCGTGGTGGGTCTCGCAGACGTACTTGCCGTTCTCGGTCTTGTGGTGCTCCTTCAGGCGGAAGCTGGTGTAGTCGTTCTCGGCGGAGTCCACGACGCCCTGCTGCAGGGCCTGATACAGCTCGCCCCAGGCCACGCTGGTGGGAATGGCGCCGCAGCCCACCCAGAAGTCCTGCACCACGGAAGCGCTCTGGGTACGGATGGTCATGCCCTTCAGGTCATCGGGGCAGGTGATGGGCTTCTTGCCATAGTAGTCGCGGACGGAGGCGGTCCAGTAGCCCATGATCTTGAACCGGTTGTCCAGCTTTTCCGCGACGACCTGCTTCATGGCCTCGCCGAACTCGCCGTCCACGCAGGCGGCCCAGTGGTCAAAGCTCTCAAACAGGTACAGCAGGGAGAACATATCGATCTCGTTCACCCCCAGGGAGGTCATAAAACCGGGGGAGGCGATGGTCATGTTGATGGCGCCCATCTCCAGCTTTTCGATGAGCTCGGACTCGTTCTCGCCCAAGGTTCCGTGGTACAGGGTGGCGGTGGCGCGGCCACCGGACACCTCTTCCAGGGCGGTCTTGAACTTCTCGCTGGAAATGACATAGGGATTGTCGGCGGAGGTCTGGTTGTGGGCCAGGGATACGTTCAGCTCTACCGCGGCGCCGCCACCGGCGCCGCCGCCGGAGGCGGAGGGGGTGGAGGAGCCGCAGCCGGCCAGGCAGGAGGCCAGGACGCACAGGGTCATCAGGACAGCAAGAAATCTTTTCATGTCGTTTTCTCCCTTTTCTTAAAATATATTTTCAGGTTCATCGCGCACAAATCAAAGACTGCCTCACCTTGACCACCGCCTTGCGGATGGTCATGGGCGCCTCCCCCATAACGCCGGGACAGTGGATGTCGTTGGGAAAGAAGATGGTATAGCTGCCGGGCGTGGCCTTGAGGAGCATTTCATCGGGGGCCTGGTCGTAGAAATAGAGGTCCTTTTCGGGATGGGACTCCACGGTCCGGCTCCGGCCCTTGTCCGGGGCAAAGCCCAGGTATTCCTCCCCGGAGGCCAGGAACTGGACGTCGATGTAGACGCGGTGGACCTCCGGCTTTTTCTCCTGGCGGGGACCGGTGGTGGTGTCAAAAACCTGGGCGAAAATATCCTGGCCCTCGATCTCGTACACGCCGGGCTCCATGGCTGTCAGGTCATGGGTTTGAAGAAAGCGGAGCGCCTTTTGGATGGGCTCCGGATAGCGGGCCAGATCGTCGCCCGCGTACAGAGAAGATGCGATCATGGGCGGCCTCCTTACATATTACATATTGAGCACGCTGTTCCAGACTTCTTCCACCACGGGGATGCCGTTTTCCATATAGTCCACAATGTTCCGCGCCTCGCGCTCGGCGGGGTAGCGGACCTCGCCGCCCTCCTCGGCGGGGATGGAGGACTTGACATCGGCCAGGATGGCGTTGACGATCTCCTCGGTCTGCTCGGGGGTGTTCCCCTTGGTGGGGTCGATGGCGATCATCACCTGGCTCAGGCCCACCTCGTCGCCGAAGGTGCCGATGGTCTGGACGCTGTTGCCGTTGGTGAGAACGGTGGCGATCAGGTCCAAAGCGATGGAGATGCCGCTGCCCTTCCAGTAGCCCATGGGCAGCACCCGCCAGGTCTTTTCAATGGCGGCGGGATCGCGGGTCAGGTTGCCGTCCTCATCGTAGCCGCCGGGGACCGGGAGCTGCTGGCCCTTCAGGCGGCAGTCCTCGATTTTACCGTAGCTGAACTGGCTGACCGCGCAGTCCACCACCACATGGCGGCCGTTGGAACGGGGGATGGCGAAAACGATGGGATTGTTGCCGATCTTCTTGTCCCTGCCCCCCCAGGCGGGCATATTGGGGCAGGTGTTGGACCAGCAGATGCCGATGCAGCCGTTATCCGCGGCCTGATAGCCGTAGCTGCCGCCACGCATCCAGTGGTTGTTATTGCCCAGCGCCACAATGCCGATGCCGTACTGCTTCGCCAGCTCACAGGCGCGGTCCATGGCCATTTTGGCGTTCAGAGGGCCAAAGCCCCGGTGGCCGTTCCAGCGCTCGAACGCGCCCAGGGCGATTTCCGTGGTGGCCACCACGTTGGGGTCGATCTCACCCTTGTCCAGGTAGCTGACCACTCTGGGGAAGCGGTTCAAGCCGTGGCTGAACACGCCCGCCAGACTGTTCTGGGCAAACAGGGTGGCCGCGTCATCGGCCCCTTTTTCGGTGAAGCCCTTTTTCATCAGCACACGCTTGAACTGGGCCTTCATCTCCTCGTAAGGTACTCTCATTTCACAGACTCCTTTGCGTTTTATTTCGCGGGAAATTTGATGACGATTTTTTTAACGGCTTCCGGTTGGCTGCCGTTGCCGGGTCGCACACAGAAGGGACGGTGGACGTCGTTCGGGAAGAATACGCCGTAATCGCCCGCGGCCAGGGGGAGCAGGACCTCCGGGGCATGGGGGTCATCCTGATAATACAGGGTATCCTTTTCCTGGAGCAGGTCGGCGGAGACCACGTTTTTCCCGGTGTCCGGGTAGTAGCCGATACACTCCCCGCCGGAGACCACATAATGCAGCTCCGCGTAGCGGCGGTGCACCTCCGCCGGACGCTGGTCGGCTGGCTGGGTGGTGCGCTCGTTGATGAGCACCACAATGTCCTCGCCGGGGAAGAAATCATAGCGGCCTTCTCTCAAAGGAGCGGCGTCAAGTTCGCCGCAGAAGGAAAGAAGCCGGTTTAGAGTGGGGCAGTAGCCCACGGCCGGGGGAGCGCCATGCCCTGTGATCATCACATCACCTCATCTTTTTGCAATCGATTGCTAACCTGATATCAGAATACTCCACAATTTTGCTTGTGTCAATGACGTAATAGTCCACAAATATGGTCACATTTTCTTGTGCGCTATGCCCAAAAATTCGATGAGGCGCTGGTTCATCTATGCAATCGATTGTTTTCTCGGCGAAAAAACTCACCCACCCCAAAGGGGAGGGTGAGCATGCTCCATACTATGTGGTTTCCCGCTCAATGATCCTGGAGAACAGCATGATTTTTGACGGGGATTTTCCACCGTTGAGACTTTCCATCAAAATGCGGGAGGTTTCCATACTCATTTCCAGCATCATGTTGTCCAGGGCGGTAAGCTTGGGATTGCAGATCTCGCAGTATCGAGTGTTGTCAGTGCCGATCACCTGCACCTGCTCGGGCACCTGAATGCCCGCGTCGGTCAGGGCCCTGACGCCGCTGACCGCCGCCTCATCCTCACAGAACATCAGGCCCTCCACATCGGGGTGCTCGCTGAGGATCCGCCGTGTTACCCGGTAGCCCTCCTCCAGGGAGGTCGGAACCAGATAGATCCACTCAGCGCATTCCGGCGCCTTCCCTTCCCGAACAGCCTGGAGAAATCCCGCCTGCTTCTGCAGGTTGCTGGGGGTGGTGTTTGGGATGATGAAGGCAATCTTATGGTGGTTATTCTTTTGCATCAGCTTGACGCATTCCATCACGCCGTTATATTCATCCACCAAAACGCCCTTGACATTGGGCAGCGGCAGATAGCCATTGGCCATAGCGATGGGGATGTCCGGGAAGCTCTGAGCCAGCGCCTGCTCCACCGCCTCACACTGAAAAGTGGAGCCCACCAGCATCAGCCCATCGATCTGCCGCTGGGCCAGCCGCCGGATGGCGTTGACCTTGCCCTCCTCTGTGATGCCGGTGTTGAGGATGAGGCAGGTATACCCGGAGCGGGAGAGCTCCTGTTCCACATAAAAGGCGATGTCCATGTAGTGGGCGTAGCGAATGTCCGCAATGAGTATGCCTATCATTTTGCTGGAGCGCTTCACCAGTCCGCGGGCGGTTTCGTTGGGAGTATAGCCATACTGATCCAGCAGGGCTTTGATTTTCCGGCGGGTTTCCGGCTTGATACCGGGCTTGTTATTTACAACCCGGGACACGGTGCTGGCGGAAACACCGGCTTTTTCCGCTATATCGTAAATGGTCATGGTGTCAAAAACCTTTCTTTCGCAAGATTTGTTTTTATAATAGCACCGAAATTCAGAAAGTACAAGCGATTGCAACATGGTTCTCATATTATTTACATGTGATATCCCCCGCACAGCGGGACCAGAAAGGGGAAACGGCCTTTGGCCCTAAACAAAAGGCGCGGCCCTGGAGGGCCGTCATTGCGTGAGGACGCCCTGCCCACCCGCAGACGTTCTCGCCGACATCCTCAATAGGCGCCTTTCCGCCAGCGGATGTACAGCCGTGCCCGCGGGCAGGAGCTCCCTTCGCGAGGTTTTTGGTGGTTTCCCACAAATTCAAATCAGTTTATTCATAAGTTTTGCCTCGTTGACAAACCCAGGGGCGCAGGATATAATTGGATCATAGGTTAAACGTTTCCGTAAACGAAAAAGAAAACGAATACTTTCAGTCTCGCAGGCAATGCTCCCCTGACTTGATTAGGAGGTGTGAACCAAACAGAGTATGAAATTCACGATGTGAGGTGCTGAACATGGCCGATCAATCCAGCCGTATCACCAAAGGAAAAGCTACGATCAAAGATATCTCGGCGGAGCTGGGGATCTCCTCCACCACGGTCCATCGCGCTCTGGCCGGAAAGGAGGGCATGACGGATACCCTGCGCCGAAAAATCCTGGACACCGCCCGCGAGATGGGGTATGAGATCAATTACGCGGCCGCCTCCATCAAACGGCGCACCCTTCGAATCGCGGTGGTAGTGCCCCAAGACGATGGATGCTATTTCGCCAACATCTGGAAGGGTGTGAACAAATGCGCCGAGGAAGTCCGCCGTCTGAATATAGACGTTGAGGCGCATATCTGTGACGATGAGCAGCATGAGTATCGGATTTTGAAATCCATCGCTGACGCTGGCTCGAAAGAATACGACGGCGTACTGGCATACTCGTATTCCAGAATGCCGGAGGTCATGATGCAGCTCCAGCGGCTGATCGATTTGAAGATCAAGACCTTTGTGATCGACGATATCATGGCGGAGCCACAGGGCATTTGCTGTATCCCCGCGTATCAGTCCTGCGTCGGCGAGCTGGCGGCGGAGATCACAACCACGCTCACCCCCGACGAGGGCACGGTCATTATCACGGAGGGCCGGACGGACTCCTGGGTCCACTCGGAAAAGCTGCAAGCGTACAAGGACTATCTGGCGAGGACAAAGCCCGGGCTGAAGCTGCTGACGATAACCGGCTACCCGCGGAATGAGGAGACGGACAGCGCGGTGCGGGAGAACATTTTGCGGGCCTTTTCAGAGCACGAGGACGTGGTGCTGTACTATGCCCAGAACAGCCTGGACACCCGGCTGGCGGTGAAGGTATTTCGTGAATTGGACAGCAGCCGGACCTTCGCGCGGATCGGTACGGATCTGAATGAGTATACGGCCCGGTATCTTCGCGACGGAGAGCTGACGCTGGTGATCGACCAGGGCGCGTACTCCAAGGGATACGCGGGACTGAACGCGCTGGTGGACAGCCTTGTCAAGCACATCGAGCCGGACACGTATATTGATATCCCTTTAGATGTGGTTTACCGCAGCAACTTGCGCTTTTACGAGCGCACAAAAAAATGATATGAAAATGGAGGACAAGAACATGAAAAACGTGAAGAAACTGCTTAGCCTGCTGCTGGCTCTGACCATGGTCCTGGCCATGGCCGCCTGCGGCAACAGCGACGCCGGCAAGGAGAGCGCGCCCGCTCAGGAGAGCAAAGCGAGCGAGTCCGCGCCCGCGCAGGGCGGCGACAAGGTCTATGACGGCGTGAAGCTGGTCTACTGGTCCAACTGGGAGGCCACCGAGACCCAGGGCAAGATCATCACCGAGGCCGTCAACGAGTTTATGGCCGAGACCGGCGCGGAGGTCGACCTCCAGTTCAAGGGCCGCACCGGCATCAAGGAGGGCCTGATCCCGGCTCTGGACGCCGACCAGAAGGTGGATATGTTCGATGGCCAGGGCAACAAGTCCAACTTTGGCGACCGCATCGTGCCCGTTGAGGACCTGATGGCCGCCGCCGACTACGAGAAGGACGGCAACGCCGCCATGATGGAGCTGTGCCGCAGCTACTACGCCGACGGCAAGACCCGTGAGATCCCCTACCAGATGAAGGGCAACGGCTTCCTGTACAACAAGGCCCTGTTCCGCCAGGCGGGCATCGAGAGCGTCCCCACCAACTGGGCGGAGTTCGAGGCCGTCTGCCAGAAGCTGCTGGACGCGGGCATCACCCCCATGACCACCGACGACGCCTACACCCCCCAGGCCTTCGGCATCCACCTGGCCCGTATGCTGGGCACCGACAAGGTCAAGGCCGTGGTGAACGACGGCCTGTGGGCCGAGACCCCCGAGGTGCTGACCACCGCCAAGGCCTTTGAGGGCCTGGCCTCCAAGGGCTACTTCTCCGATCTGGTGGCCTCCAACGCCTTCCCCACCGGCCAGAACACTGAGTTCGCCACCGGCATGATCGGGATGTACGTATGCGGCACCTGGCTGCCCAACGAGGTGCGCAACATCACCGGCGACAGCTTTGAGTGGGGCTTCTTCAACTACCCCGAGGTGGACGGCGGCATCAACGGCACCGAGGCCATGGTCATCGGCTGCCAGTCCTTCGCCATCACCAACAAGTGCGACAACCCCGAGGCCGCCTTTGCCCTGATCTCCAAGATCACCCGCGGCGAGTGGGACGCCAAGCTGGCCGAGGGCACCCTGGGCCTGCCCATCGACAAGGCCAACACCGAGTGGCCCGAGCAGCTGGCCGACGCCAAGCCCTACTTCGACGCCTGCACCGAGATCTTCGCGGTGTCCGGCGGCCTGGAGAACAACCCCAACATCACCCCCGCCCTGAAGGAGAACCTGGCCAAGCTGTACGCCGGTCTGATCACCGCGGATCAGTTTGTCGCCAATATGGAGACCGCTTCCCAGGCGTAATCTAAAAACGGCGGTTATCTGGACGGCGCGCGAGAGCCATCCTGATCGGAAATTGAATCACGCATGAAAATGGCAGACATTTCTTAACTGACCTGTCTGCCATTTTCATTGCCATTCAAAAAGAGAGCGCAAAAAAGGAGCTGCAAGAATGAAACGAAATAAAACAATGATTGCCGCCTTTGCTCTGCCCGCCTCGATTCTGTTTGTGGCGATTTTCGTGTACCCCGTGATCCGCACGGTGTTCATGAGCTTCTTCTCCATCCAGGAGATCACCGACAGCTTCAGCAGCTGGGTATTCAACGGCATTGACAACTACAAGTCGCTGATGGGCAACGCGCTGTACCGTACCAGCTGGATCAATCTGCTCAAGATCTTTTTCCTCGGCGGCGTCATCACCCTGGGCTTCTCCCTGCTGATGGCCGCGATTTTGAAGAGCGGCGTCAAGCTGAAGGGCTTCTGGCAGGCCGTCATCTATATGCCCAACATCATCTCCGCCGTGGCCATGGCCACCATGTGGATCCAGTACGTGTTCAACTCCACCTACGGCTTCCTGCACAACTTTTTCAAGGCCATCGGCCTGGAGTCTCTGGCCAATGTCCAGTGGCTGTCGCCGGATATGAAGTTTACCGCGCTGCTGGTCTCCTACTGCTTCGGCACCATCGGCCACTACATGCTGATCTGGCTGTCCGGCATGGAGCGCATCAGCCCCGATATCTACGAGGCCTCCAGCATCGACGGCGCCAGCAAGGTCCAGCAGTTCTTCTACGTCACCATGCCCCTGCTGCGGGGCATCTTCAAGACCAACCTGACCATGTGGGCCATCAGCTGCTCCGGCTTCTTCATCTGGTCCAAGCTGTTCTCCCCCATCACCGCCGACACCTCCACCATCGTGCCCATGATCTACATGTACGAGAAGCTGTTCGGCGCGGCCAACACGGACAGCGTGACCCGGGACGCGGGCAGCGCCGCCGCCATCGGCGTCATGCTGTGTATCTTCGTCGTCGTGATGTTCTTTGTGGTCAACAAGACCATCAAGGACGACGACATCGAAATGTGAGGAGGGCGAAGCAAATGGCAAAAAAGAAAAGCTCCCAGGGCCTGAATATGCGCGGCCAGCTGAAGCTGGCCCCCGGCTACCTGGTTTTGGCCACCTGGGTCTCCTTTACCTTTGTGGTGCTGTTCTGGGTGGTGGGCGCGTCCCTGTCCACCACCGGGGACATCTTCCGGGGGACCATCTTCGACTTCTCCACCGGCTTGCACTTCGAGAACTACAGCCGCGCCTGGGTCGGCTCCAACGTCTCGGTGTACTTCGCCAACTCCCTGGTCTACGCCGTGATCTCCTGCACGCTGCTGATCGTGCTGTGCGCGCCCTTCGCCTATGTGCTGGTCCGCCACCGCTTCCCCGGCTCCACCCTGCTCAAGACCGGGCTGGCCGCCGCCAGCGGCGTCCCCATCATCATGGTCATCATCCCCCTGTACATGATCATCGCCCGGGCCGGACTGCTGAAGGACGAGATGACCAACCGGATCGTGCTGATCACGCTGTTCGTGGGGACCAAGGTCCCCTACACCACCATCTTTTTGCAGCCCTACTTCGACAGCGTGTCCAGAGCCTACGAGGAGGCCGCCAGCATCGACGGCTGCCACCCCATACGCGCCTTCTGGCAAATCGTGTTTCCCATGGCCCAGGGCGGGCTGATCACCGTCACCATCTTCAACTTCATCAACATCTGGAACGAGTATTTCCTGTCCCTGCTGTTCGTCAACTCCGAGAAGCTGCGCCCCGTGGCCCTGGGCCTGTTCTCCATGATTAACGGGATGCAGTTCAGCGGCGACTGGAGCGGCCTGTTCGCCTCGGTCATGATCGTCTTTGCCCCCACCTTCTTCATCTACATTTTCCTGAGTAAATACATCATCGGCGGCCTGACCGGCGGCGTCAAGGGATGATCGGGGGCTGTGCCTTGTCCCAATACCGGAAACCATCCCGCAATTGAAAATTGGAGGTAATGCCTTGAACAAATGGATTACACTGGAGCAGGTGATGGCCCATGAGGAGGCGGCGCTCCCTGAGCTGCGGCAGGCGATGGACCGCTGCGTCAAGCAGGTTCTGAACAATATGCCCGCCTTTGAGGCCCATTTCCCCGACGCCAACAGCGAGGGCAATTTCTACACCCCCGGCGGCAACCCCTACCGGGATGACGACTGGACTTGCGGCTTCTGGACCGGCGAGGTATGGCTGGCTTATGAGAATACCCAGGATGAATCGGTAAAGGCCCGGCTGAAGGCCGCCGGAGACAAGCAGGTGGAGACCTTCCTGGAGCGCATCAACAGGAAGCTGGGCGTGGACCATCACGACATGGGCTTTTTGTACATCCCCTCCTGCGTGGCGGCCTATAAGCTGACGGGCAGCGCCCACGCCAGGGAGGCGGCCCTCAAGGCGGCGGACCAGCTGATGACCCGCTTCCAGCCCGCCGGCGGCTATATCCAGGCCTGGGGCGAGATGAACGCCCCGGACAACCGGCGGCTGATCATCGACTGCCTGCTGAACATCCCCCTGCTGTACTGGGCCGCCGAGGCCACCGGGGAACCCCGCTACCGCCAGGTGGCGGAGAGCCATATCACCACCGCGCTGAGGCACCTTATCCGCGACGACGACTCCACCTGGCACACTATTTTCTTTGACGCGGAGGGGAACTTCTCCCACGGCGCCACCTGCCAGGGCTATCAGGACGCCTCCGCCTGGGCCAGGGGCCAGGCCTGGGGCGTCTACGGCACCGCCATCGCCTATAAGAACACCGGCCGCGCCGAGTACATCGACTACTTCAAGCGGGTCTCCCGCTACTTCCTGACCCATCTGCCCGACGACATCTGCCCCTGCTGGGATTTGAGCTTCGGCAACGGGGACGAGGAAGAGCCCCGGGACTCCTCCTCCGCCGCCATCGTGGCCTGCGGCTTTTTGGAGATGAGCAAGTATCTGCCCGAGGAGGACGCGGCCTTCTATACCTCCGCCGCCAAAAAGCTGATGGGGAGCCTGATCCGGGGCTATCAGGTCACGGACCCGGCCGTCTCCAACGGCCAGCTGTTACACGGCGTCTACGCCAAGTCCACCCCCTACAACACCTGCAAAAACGCGGGCGTGGACGAGTGCGTCATCTGGGGCGACTACTATTTCATGGAAGCCCTGACCCGCCTGCTCAACCCCGGCTGGAACGTCTATTGGTAGGAGGACTGTCATGGAGAATACATTGAAGCTGAAAATCATCAGCGCCCAGGGGCGCACCATGCTCACCGGGGCCGACGCGAAAAGCGTCAGCCTGGTCTACACCGGCGCGTATCAAGAGGGGGACAGCATCGTGCTGGACTGCGACCATCCCTGCTACTGCGTGGTGCAGTTTGAGGACAGCCTTCCGCCGGCCCTCATTTACGCCGCGGAGCGGGAGATCTGGTATCACATCCCCTTTGGACCTGACCGGATCGTGTTCTCGCCCAAGTGCTTTACCGGCAGCCGGCATCTAGTCCGCGCCCGCCTGGCGGAGCCCCACGAGATCGCCGCGCGCCGTAACCTGGCCTTCAACCCCTACGACCAGCACGGAGACAACGGGTTTTTCCCCCACAGCAAGGCGAATGTGGAAACCCGGGGGGAGGCGGTGTTCGCCTCCTACAACGCCATCGACGGCGTGCGCGAAAACTCCAGCCACGGTGAATGGCCCTATCAGAGCTGGGGCATCAACCGGGACCCCAAGGCGGAGTGGACGCTGAACTTTGGCCGCCCCGTCACCATCGACGAGCTGCGCCTGGTCCTCCGGGCGGACTTCCCCCACGACAACTACTGGACCAGCGCCAAGGTGACCTTCTCCGACGGCAGCGTGGAAACGCTGTCCCTAATCAAGACCGCCCAGCCGCAGGTGTTCCCCATCCAGCCCCGGACGGTGGAGTGGCTGAAGCTGGGTGAGCTGATCCAGGCGGAGGGGCCCTCCCCCTTCCCCGCCCTGACCCAGTTTGAGGCCTGGGGCACGGAGGGCTGATCGAGCGAATAAAAAGAACTGCTCCGCGCGCGCCGCGCGGGGCAGTTCTTTTGTCTTGGAGAAAGTCTTTTTTCACACCACGGGGCGGCACAAAACGCAAGCGGTCAGAGGTCCCCCAGCTTCGCCGCTTCCTTCCTCCAGTGTTCGGCAAACCGGTCACCCTGCCGCTCCATCCAGCCGAGGACCGATTCCTCCAGCTCCTTGGCCAGCGCCCTGTTTTCCGGTTTGGTCAAATTCAGCGGGCACCGCTGGTGGGGGTCCTGGGCGGTGTGGTACAGATACCGGGCCGGAGCGGGTTGGACCTTGTAGCCCAGCTCCATGACATAGGTGTGGGTCTGGGTGCGTACCCCGCGCCAGCCGTAGACCAGCGGGTCCTTCCCCGCCGCCTCAAACTCCCTGACCACCGCCGCGCCGCCGGGGCAGGCGCACAGATAGCTGACCCGGTCCAGGTCCTCCCGCTCCGTGAGGATGTATTGAGAGCAGTCCTCCCCCTCCACCGTGCTGGGGCTCTCAGCGCCCAGCAGGCCCAGCAGGGTGGGCATCATGTCCTGGCTGGCAATGCAGGTGCGGCAGACCCGCTTGTGACCGCCTCCCGCGCGCACCACGAACGGGATATGGATGGACTCCTCATACCACACGTGCTTGCCCATCAGGCCGTGGGAGCCCATCATGTCCCCGTGGTCGGAGGAGAGGACGATAACGGTATCCTCGTACAGCCCCTCCCGGCGCATAAATTCCATCAGCCGTCCAAACTGGTCGTCCAGGCCGCTGACGGCGGCGTAATACCGGCGGGTGTTCAGCCGAAGCTCCTCCTCGGAGTAATTCGCCGGTTCCCCGGTGTGATGGTGGATGTCGCCCAGGACCACGTTGTCCTTTAGCTCCACGTCGGGGTAGAGGTCCAGATACCGCTGGGGCACCTGGTCGTAGTGGCTGTGGGGCGGGTTCCAGGAGAGGAACAGTACAAAGGGGCGCTCCTTGTCCCGCGCCTGGCTCAGATACTCCATGGCCTTGTCCGTCTCGTGCTCCACCGACCACACCCCAGGGCAGATCATCTGGGGGGAGTCCTGCCAGTAGTGGGGGGTCAAGTGCATGTCATAGGTGCCGTAGGAGTACCAGTAGTCAAAGCCGTGGCGGCGGGGCCCCGGCGGGGTGTAGGCGTCCCAGTCCCTGGCTCCGGAGGCGGGCGCGGGGTCGTGGTTTACCTCCGGCTCGTCCAAGTGCCACTTCCCGATGTAGGCCGTCTGATAGCCCTCCTTCGCCAGCACTTGGGCGATGCTGACCTCCTCGTCCCGCAGCCGGAGGGGCAGTCCGGTCTTGCAGTTGGTGAAGAAGCCAAGGCTCAAGGGATAGCGGCCCGTGAGCAGGCTGGCCCGGTGGGGGGAACAGACGGGGAAGGTGCTGAAGGCGTGGTCGCAATAGGTGGCGTCCCCACAGAAGCGGTCCATATTGGGCGTCTTTACCGGGTCGGCATGGGCATAGCCCATGGCATCGGCCCTCCACTGGTCGGCGAAAATAAACAGCAGATTTTTCTTTGTACCCATATCCATGCTGCCGTCCCTTCCCTGGCATTGAATCGAGTTCAATGCCAAAATTCAGTTCGTGCGATTTAAGCGGCTGACTGCGTATAAAATCCCGTATTGTCTCTTTAAGCTTACAATATTCTATCAGCTATGTCAACGCATCCGCCACTCTCTTTACACTTTTTGGAGGCATTGGGCATCGTATTTCTGCTCCGTCCCTATTTCAACAATGTGTTGAAGCGGACGGTGTCCACCCTCAAGCTTTATTCTACGATACGGGCCTGGTGTGCTGCCTTACCCGCTGGAGCAGCCCGGAGACGGCCATAAACGGGGCCATGAGCGGCGCGTTGTTGGAAAACTTACAGTGTCCTTATTCTATTTCCGCTAAAAACGGCCTTCAAATGGGGCCTGCGGGAGGGGGTGAAAAACCAGGGCAGCACTTAAAGGACAAATTTTTTCAGACCGCTAATTTTCTGCTTTTAACGTGTCGGAGGCCATTGCACTTTTGAACCAAACCATGCAAGGGGAAATCGAGCAGTACAGGCAGAAGCCGCCATCGAAGCTTACGGATTTCTATATCAGAGAAACGTTTATGCACAACTTTACCAATGCGGCGGTCTTGATCGCGAAGTGTCTCTACGACTATTATCACACCGGGGAATTGGCCGTCTATGATTATGTCGGTGAGAACTACGATCCAGTTGAGTACCATATCAAAAACTTTGCTGTCACAGGAAAGAATTTGCCGCTCCTTCTGGCAGAGCTGGAAAGCGCTCAGTCTCCAGAACATTGGAAGTATCAGGGGTGGGCCAGCGAGAAAATTCTTCGACAGTGGTTAACCCATATCCAATCCGTCCAGCAGAGCTTGGAGAAAAATTTATAGCGGGGAAGAGAAACGTATATGGCTGTTACAATTACGAATATCTCCGTAGATGAGCTGCCAGGAATTGAACGGCAGTACGGGGAAGGGCTTATCATCCAGGACTGCGATCTGAAGCCCTCTGAGAGGACGAATTTGGTCAACCAGACCTTTACCCATGGCGGCATCTTGTTGGAGAGAACGGAATTTCAGAAGGTTATGGTTTTCCAGAATGATGGTCGAACCAATCTGTTATTCCCATTCTTCCAAGTCAAATTGGAAATGGGCAAACTCGTCATGTGGCAATTTTCCACCTATAAGGCTTGTCACAGCGTATTCCTAAGAGATTACAACCGAGGCAAGCGAAGCATCCTGGGTGAAAAGTGGTAGCAACATCCCAAAGCCCCCCTGCAACTGACTAAAAATCAGTTGCAGGGGGGCTTTTTTGCGTTTATGGACAAATAAACAAATGGCAAGAACATCAGCGGGGCGGTGACTATCAGTGCAGTCACTGCCCCGCTTTTTTGTATTCCCGCACATCACGAATAGGAGGCAATCACCATGCCGTCAAATTTGAATCTGGACTACTACTACGGCACCGAGGCCGAACAGTACAGCTTTTACCGCGTCCCCAAGACTCTGCTTACCGATTCCCGCTATAAAGGCGTTTCCATCGAGGCCAAAGTCCTCTACGGCCTCCTGCTGAACCGCATGAGTCTGTCTGTCCGCAACGGGTGGATGGACAAGGACCGCCGCGTCTACATCTACTTCACTCAGGAGGACGCCATGGCGCTGATGAGCTGCGGCAAGGACAAGGCCACCCGGCTGTTCCGGGAGCTGGACCAGGGCGGTATTGGCCTGATCGAGCGCAAGAAGCAGGGTCAGGGCCGTCCCACCCGGATCTACGTCAAGAACTTTACCCTACCCCCGGAACCCGGCCAACAGTCACAGACACCACCCGAGGGCCCCCAGACTGCGGAAAGTCCGCTGGACAGTGCCGCAGTCAAGACCGCGCAAAAAACGCAGTCTGCACCGCTGGGAATGAGCGGTCAAGACAGCGTTTTTTCCGCCCCTAATAAGACTGATAAGAACAAAACTGATTTCAACGATACTGAATCATCCATCCCTCCCCCTGCCCTCGCCGTCGCAAGCTCCGCATCCCTCGCTTCGCCGCAAGCGGCAAAGCTCACTCGCTACGCTGCTCCGGCTCCCCCCACGAAAATCGCTTCGCTGGATTTCCGTGGGGACCCCGGTAGGTCCAAGAACCGAATGAGGGTAGATGAGATGGATGGGTACAGGGAGCGGATCAGAGAAAACATCGGCTACGACCTCTTGCTCCTGGAACGTCCCTATGACGCGGAGGAGATCGACGGCTATGTGGAGCTGATGGCGGAAACCTGTGCCAGCAGGCGGGAGTACATCCGGGTCAACGGCGAGGACATGCCCATTGAGCTGGTTCGGAAGCGGTTCTTGAAGCTGGACGGGGAGCACATCCGTTACGTCATGGACAGCCTGCGGCAGAACACCACCCAAGTGGTCAACATCCGGGCGTACACCCTGGCGGCGCTCTACAATGCCCCCGTCACCATCAGCCAGTATTACACCGCGCAGGTCAGCCACGACATGGCACAGGGCTTTGGGGGCGCGTAGCTGTCCCTTAGTCATAGAAATCAATCGAAACGGAGGAAAGTCAGCATGGATCAGAAAATCAATATCCTGATCGTAGAGCCGGGAAAGGAACCCCGTCCGGCCACTGTTGAGGACACGCTGGAGGCTTTTCAGCAGATCGTGGGCGGACCCATTGAGGCCGGGTGCTATCTGCCCCAGCGGGTCATGCTCATCTGCAACGGCGAGGGGAAAAACATGGGTCTGCCGCCCAACCGTCCCAACCCCAACGACAACAGGGACACCATTTGCGGCCCCTTCCTGCTGTGCAGCTTTGAAGGGGAGCACTTCGCGTCCCTCACCCCTGCCCAGCAGACGCAGTTCCAGGCGTATTTCGCCCTGCCCGGTTCGGAAGGAGGCGGGGGCGAGTGAGAACCCGATATCTGCTCCACCATCTGGTCGTGCCACCTTAGAGCGGACAGGCCGCAGCCCACATCTGCCCCGGAAGGACTTTTTCCTTCCGGGGCTTATTTTTTGCACAAAGGAGGAACTCACCGATAAAAACAGGCGAAAACAGCAACAATTTCTGCTCTATTTCGGTGTCCGGCGGGAAAGATTCCACGGCTTTACTGCTTCTGATGCTGGAAAAAAATATGCCCATCGACTGCGTGCTCTACGCCGACACGGGGATGGAGTTTCCTGAGATGGAAGCCCACATCGCCAAACTGGACGATCTGCTCTACCGGGAGCGGGGCATCCACATCACCACTCTGCGCCACCCCCATGGCTTTGAGTGGCTGATGTTCGATGTTCCCCAGCAGCAGAAGCGCGCCATTGAGCGCCGTATCGCCATGGGCCAGCCTTTAGTCGGCTACGGCTGGCCGGGAATGAAAGTGCGCTGGTGTACCGGGCAGCTTAAAACCCACCTCATGACAAAAGAAGTCAACCGGCTTAAAAAGGAGAAGGACGCCCTGCATTACATCGGGATCGCCGCTGACGAGGCCCAGCGGTGCAAGGCCGACCCGCAAAACCGTTATCCCCTGGTGGAGTGGGGCATCACGGAGGCCCAGGCCCTCCAAATCTGCTATGACCGGGGCTTTGACTGGGGCGGGCTGTATGAAATCTATCATCGTGCCTCCTGCTGGTGCTGCCCGCTCCAGAGAATTGATGAACTGCGCAAACTGCGCCGCCACCACCCGGAACTGTGGGCGCGGTTACGGGATATGGATGATAGGGCGCGGGCCATGTTTGGCCCCGGACCGCTGGGTCAGTTCAAGAAAAACTGGAGCGTGGCATGGCTGGAGGAACGCTTTGCCAGAGAGGAGGCGGAGAGCGCGTGAAGCTGATTCTGCGCCATTTGGTTATACCGCCTTAGATAATATATGCCCATCAAAAATGTGAGATTTGGAGGCGAAATAAACGGAACAAGAAGCAAAACGACTTCTGATGGATCGGTTGGACAGGTCCCTTCTGAACCACGTTGTCACTTTGGGCCATAAAGATGGCGGTCCCAGCATTGGCGACGCCTACGAGCTGCAAGATTTGGCTGAACGGCACTACTATCTGAAGGTAGAGCACGAGTTCACTCCCGCCGAGGTGGAGGCCCTGCTGTCCTTTGCCGACCCGCTGGCGGTAGCCGCCGCCTGCTGGGAGGACAACGGCCACAAGCACAGCTTTCCCATCTGCGAACTGCTGGATGAGATCGGTGCCTATCAGCGGTTTCCGATGAAAGAGGATGTCAATACTCAGAGTCAAGAGCAATTGGTGGAGGCTGTCAAGGCGGTACTGGACCAGGAAATGCTTGAATATCGGACCTCGCTTTTGTCCAAGGGCAAAACGGAGCTGATCGAGAAAAGCTGCGAGATCGCCGCCATGAAAAATGCCCATACCTTTATGATGTCCGACTATGAGTTTGAAAAGGGTGACGCTGAAACGCTGCTCCGCATGGAGAAGCCGTTAAGGTTTGTTGCCAGCCTCTGGCCCACTGGAATAGACCCCCCGTTTGATATGTCCGACCTGATCTCGGAGTCCATTGGAACAGCCGGTGCCTACCAGCAGGAGGACAAACCTGCAATCCAGGAATCTACCCGGCAGGGAAAACCATCTCTCCAGGGTCAGCTTCGCGCCGCCATGCAGGAAGTAAAACATCGTCCAACCCACGAGGGCAACGCCAAGACAGGCGATACCCGCTGAACGAAAAATTTGGAGGTGCGGCAACATCCCACCCAAGAGGAAAGCCGCCAGCGGAAAGCAGATGCGAAAAATCTATGAGGATGGGAAAACGCATGAAACTACGTCACCTGATCATACCGCCTTAGACGCGCGATGCTTTTTATAGGGAAAAAGGACGTGATTGATTGGAAATTTCCGCGAAGCAGCAGTTGTTTGAACGATTGGATAGAAGTCTCGTATGGAATGCCACTACACTCAGGCAAGCTGGCAGTATAAATGTGGATGCCGTTTACGGGCTGGAACGCCTTATCGAACGGCATCGCTACTTAAAAAATGAGCATAACTTTGCCCCGGGCGAGGCGGAAGCACTGCTGTGTTTTCAACAACCGCTGACAGTGGCACAAATCTGTTGGAATGAAAATAAGTTCGCTCCCAGCTACCCCATCTGCAAAATTCTGGACGATATAAATGCCTATGAACGCTTTGACTTGACCCCGGAGGAACGGCGGCGAAGGGTGGAGCCCCAAGTTCGGAAGTTGCAGGAACGGCTGAACCAAAACCTTGCGGACTACATCGCCGCTCTGATGGAGAAAAGCAAGCCGGAGCTGATCGAATGCTGTAAAGATATCGCCGCTATGCAAGAGGCGTATTCCTACATGACGGAAAGCTTCAATTATACATATGGCGAAGCGAATCTGCTGCTCCAACTGAGCAATCCGCTGGGATATATTGCATCCCAGTGCCTTCTGGAATCTGACCTCGTCGGCAAGAATGGGGCCACCCTTGAGGAAATTGTTTTCAATTTGCAGGAGCCGAAGTTCTTGCGCAGCGTTCAGAAGGCCGAGGCCGACGTTTCTGCGCGATCAAAAAAGCCGTCTATCCGTGAGCAAATCCAAAGAGCATCGCAGAAGATTGGCTGCCACCCACCTCAAAAGGGCAAGTCCCAACAAAAAGATACCCCAGATCTTTGAAAGGAGACATTTTTCATGAAAACATGTATGGCCTCGCTGCTTTGTGCGCTGATGGTCCTGGTGTCCTGCACCACGCTCCCGGCGCTGGCGGCGGAGCTGCACTATCCCGTGTCGGTGGAGGAGTACACCTACGGCCCGCTGGATGAGCTGCGGATCAACAAGATCTATCAGCTTTCCCTCTCGGACGACCCCAGCGGCATCCCCACCGAGGACTTTGACCGCAATGGGCGGCACTACTACCTGCTGGACATGGTGCGCAAGGATGAGGTGGGGGTGGACACCCAGCCTCACACCGAGACTGTCACCATGGACAGCGACACCGGCGATCTGGCCGAGGTGCTGAAGCGGCTGGACGCCCAGATGGAGGTCACGACTGAGGACGGGCACACCGGCACCCTGGTCCTGGATCACACTTCTGTGAAGGTGGAGGTCAAGGGCTATAAGACCAGCTCCCGGAGCCTGTCCGCCACCCGGACCTATCCCAGCCTGTCCGACGCCGATCTGGCCCTCATTCCCACCACCATCACGGATGGGGGCAAGACCCTCACCCTGGCCGATGTTCAGTGGGCCAGCGACGGCACCTACTACACCGCCACCGCTAAATATACTGGCTCGTCCAGCAGCCGACACGCCACCGGCTACACGGTGAGCGCCAGCTACACCGGCGAGGTCGCCAAGACGAATTGCGAGGTCGTGACGTACACCGCCATCTTTGGCAGCACCGCTATCGCGGAGGAGGAGCCCTCCCAGTCCCCGCCCCCGGAGGCCCCGGCCAGCTTGAACCTGGGTACAAACTATCTCCCCGTTCTGGGCGTAGTGGGCGGCGTGATCGCCCTGCTGGTCGCGGCCTGCTGGGGGTATCAAAAAATTAAGGAGAGGAAGATGCACACTTGAAGAAATTCTGGAAACCCCTGATCCTGGCGGCGGCGCTCACCGCCCTGTGCGTGGCCCCCGCCCATGCGCTGGAGTACAATATCGACGGCGCGGAGGACTACCTGTTTGGCCGTCCCACCAGCGATAACACCATCTACGAGTGGGAGAATCCCAACGTGGACAGGAGCAAGAACACCGCTCTCATCCCGCCCGGTTTTGGGACGCCCACCAGTTACCTGCCGGGAAGCGGAGAATATCTCACTCCCAACCTCGTCCCCGGCGCACTCAGCGGCGGTCTGGTGAACCAGGTGAGCAGTGTGGGCAACCCCAACGGCGGAACCTCCACCAACGCCACGGGGAGCGGCTACCCCGCCGCCGACACCAGCGTGGACAGCTCCAGCTTCCCCACGGTGGACACCGGCGTATCCAGCACAGGCGGGCAGGCCACGGCTTTCACCGAGGTCACGTCCGGCCTCTACTATTCCAACGGGAGCCTGGGCACCCTTAAAATCCCCTCCATTGGCCTGACGGTGGGGGTGTATGAGGGCACCGGCAGCGCCCCCCTGCTGAAAGGGGCGGGCCACTTTGAGGGCACCAGCATTTGGAATGGCAACATCGCAATCGCGGGGCATAACCGTGGCGTCCGCAATGACTTCGGCAAGATTCACACGCTGAAATCCGGCGACACCATCACCCTCACCACCGCCCTGGGGACCCGGACCTACGGCGTCACCAGCGTGTCCAAGGTGTCCGTCAACGACACCTCCGGCCTGTCCGCCTCCACCGACAACCAGATCACCCTTTATACGTGTGTGGAGAACCAGCCCGCCTATCGGTGGTGCGTCCGGGCGCTGGAAACCTGACGCAGAACTAAAAAAAGAGAAAGAAATCTGGCGAAAGCTGTTGACAAAACTGGAAATATATGGTAATATAGAATTGCGAAGAAATACGCAAATGATGAAGGAGGTCGTTACCATGAAGCGTTTTCAGTTTTTGACAGGTTTTCTCTGCGGCGCACTTTTGTTCGCCGGGTTCACGTCCGTGGCGTCTGCCGCGTCCGGCATCATGGCGGCAATATCCAATCAACCCGTCTATGTGGATGGACAGCGGGTGTACATGACGGCCTATCAGATTGGCGGCAACAACTATGTGAAGCTCCGGGATATTGGCGAGGCAGTGGGCTTCAACGTGTACTGGGACGGCACTTCGGTGCAGGTGGAGAGCGATAAGCCCTACACGGGCGCGGCCCCGGTAGGCCAGCCCACCCAGCAGGTCCCCTCCGTTTCCACCGAGCTGACGGAAGAAAATGTTCGTGCTGTCATTCGGGCACTCCGCGACACCTACCCCACCAATACACCCTATGGAGCACCCTATATATCCAGCAGCAACGGCCCTTATGGGGTCAGCAACACCAATTGCGCAGGCTGGGCGATCCTGTGCAGCGATGCCGCCTTTGGCAATCTTTCCTGGCGGCGGGTAGACCGCCCCCGTTGGGATCAAATTAGGGCCGGTGACCTGATCGAGTACGCCGATGGAATGAACCATCATGTAGTAGTCGTTCTGGATAGAACGGACGAGTACATCAAAGTCACCGAGAGTGGACTGAACAACAAAGTCCGCTGGGGCGGGCAGTATTTCAAATGGTGGTTGGAGGAACAGCCCAGCTATATTCTTTATACACGCTACCCCGAATAAAACTACAATAACCTAACACTGGCAGGGTCAGACTAAAACAGTTTGGCCCTGCCAAACTGTTTTATGGCTTGACCCTGCCCCCGTTTTAAGGAGGTCAAACTTTGAAACAGAGTATTATCCACCGTATTGCGGCCTTTCTGCTGGCTCTGGTGTGCATTATGGGCGTTCTGCCTCTGTCCGCCTTCGCCGCCACGGGCCTGTCCTCGGCCCCTGCCAGTATCACGCAGAAGTCCTCGGACTACATGAAGATCGGCGGCAAGTCCGTCCGCTACCGGGCGGCAAGCAGTGTCATCAACAATGTGGGCCTGCCCTATGTATTCAATGAGCAGGTGGAGGTCCCCGGCTATGGTTCCACCCGCGCCCTGTGCGCCTATCAGAAGGGGACTCTGGGGCCGGGGGCCAACGGCCAGAAATGGAACTTCAAAGAGGAGGTAAACAACGCCTCGTTGAATGTTCTTCTGACCTATATTTATTCCCACACCTACGGCGACTACACCGACGCGGGTAATGCTATGGGCCTGGAGCATTGGAATGAGTATTGGTCCAACATCTGGTTCCTGGTGGCCCAGGCGATGTCCTGGTACTATGAGCACGGTATCATCCTGGATGTGAACAGCAACCGGGAGGGCTTCATTGAGCAGGCTGCGGAGGAGTTCGTGGCGGCAATGAAGCTGTACCATGAGACCTACGGCCAGTCCAGTTTCATCACAGATTGGAGCAAAATCGGAACGCACAGCATCATCGACAGCGCCGACGGCGGCAAAACCGGCAACTCCGCTTATGATTATGTGGCTGCTGGGGTAAACACGGTGCTGGACCACCCCGAGTATTTCCACACCTATCACCTATGGATGTACGATTGGGATAAATCCCAGCCCTGGAAGCTGGCGGGCCAGTCTGGGGTTCCTATGCAGCGTCTGCTCATTGCTGTGCCGGACAATAAGCCCACCGAGGGCACCGTGAGCCTCACCGTAAAAAAGCTGGAAGCGGGCACCAACAAGCTTATCCCCGGTGTGACCTTTAAGGTGGAGAGCGCGGACGGTTCCGGCGATTTTTCCGTCACCAAAACCACCGGCGCGGACGGAACCTTTACCCTGACCGCCGAGGCGGACGGGCTGGCGGCGGGCCAGTATAAAATCACTGAGGAAGCCGCACCGGAGGGCTATGTGGCCCAGACCGCTTCCCAGATCGTGACCGTGATGCCCAACGGCTCCGCCAACAGCGCATTCGTTTTTTACAACGAGCCCAACAAAACAGAGGGCGACGGCTCCATCCGCAAGGTGGATGCGGACGCGCGCTTTGTTCCTTGACAATCTGCGTAGAAATACGCAATAAAACAAGGCAGATTTCTATGAAATCTGAACTCTATGCTTGATTGAGCAGGGGAAGAACCTGCTAACCCCGGTGTGACGGGTAATCAAAACTCTGATGCTCCGACGTGCCCCCATAGTGTCATATGGGATGTACGAAGCTCGGTGAAGAGCGGAGACGGTATCTGAGACGGTATCGCGCCGCTGGAGGCTATAAATCGGTCATGTCCAGAATGTCTTGTTGCAACTGACAAAGGTCTCGAATGTACAGCTCGTAATCGACAGGATGATAATACAGCCATCCGCCCCCATGAGGGGTGCTGCCGCCGTTGAAATTTGTCCGCGTGGAAAACGGCAGAAAACCAGTTTAGGTCGAATGTCTTTGGCAGAATATCACACAGGCCAAAGATGGCAGCCGGGTTATAGGGACGGGCTAAAACCGATATGTAAAGCTAAAGCATAGGGAACAAAGGAACCATGGACGGCACTCCAATTTATTGGAGTAAGTGGAGTGACACCTCCGCCGCGCGGGTAGGAAATGACTCGCTAATCCATGGGGCAGCAGCCCGTAGTAGCGATGAGGCCCCTGTAATGGGGGTGGAGCGAAGGGGCATAGTCAATGCGGATTCGTATGTGAACAGAAAGTCGAGGAAGCCGTAGGCATACCTGACTAAAACCAGAAACACCAATTCCGAAGGGAGGCGGTGCGTATGGCACAACAATTCGACTACCCCAAAACCGAAACGCAATTGCGTGAAATTCAGGATAAACTGTATCAGCACAGCAAAGAGGCCCATGACGTGGGCGGTCGTCCCGCGTTCAAAGGACTTCTCGAAATCATGTCAGCAAAAGCAACTATCATTACAGCAATTCACAATATCAAAAGCAACCGCGGCAGTGAAACCCCCGGCGTGGATTCCAAGACCATGAGCAAGGACTATCTGCAAAAACCTTTTCCGTGGGTGGTCAAGGACATTCAAAATGCGTTCAGAAATTTTGAACCGCAGAAGATACGCCGGGTGTACATCGACAAACCAGGGAAAGCTGAAAAGCGTCCGTTGGGAATCCCCACAATACGGGACAGAATCGTACAAGAGTGTATGAGGATTGTGTTAGAACCCATATTTGAAGCACAATTCTTTGCCCATTCCTACGGTTTCCGGCCCATGCGGGACACGGCGATGGCTCTGGAAAGGGCAGAACAAGTTGTCCACCATACGGGCTGCCACTGGGTTGTCGAGGGCGATATCAGCAAATGCTTTGACCACATCGACCATGCCATCCTGCTCAAACGCCTATATCACATGGGCGTGAAGGATAGGCGGGTACTGCAAATCATCAAGGCCATGCTGAAAGCCGGGGTCATGGACGAGTGCGAGGTAAACGAGGACGGAACGCCCCAGGGCGGGCTTATCAGCCCGTTACTGGCAAATGTCTATCTGGACATTATGGATGAATGGGTTGCCAAGCAATGGGCAGAAAAGAAAACCAAATTTCCATATAAAAATGCTGATTGCAGGCTCACATGCTTGCGCAGGGCAACGACCCTGATTCCTGGCTATCTCGTTCGATATGCCGATGACTTCGTAATTGTTACAGACACCCGCGCCCATGCCGAAAGCTGGAAAGCCCGGCTGCAATCCTTTCTTCAAAGCAAAATGAAGCTGACATTATCCCAAGAGAAAACGCTGATAACAGATGTCCGCAAAAAGTACATCAAATTTTTAGGCTATGAGCTCAAAATGGTTCGAGGGAAAGCCCGCTGGGGCTATATCCCAAGGATGATACCAGACAGGAACCGATTGAAGCGGAAAGTTGATGAAATCGCGGCAGATATCAAGAAAATTCCCGGAAACTACAGCCGGGAGCAGATGATTGGTGAAATAAACCGCATCAATAGCAAAATAAGAGGGCTGATTCAATACTACCAATGCTGTACATGGGTGAGCGTTGCCATGGACAAATACGGCAGGTGGCTACAGCTTACAGCTATGCGCCGATTAAAGCAGTACAAGGGGAAATGGATACCAGCAAATCAGGTGCAAAACCTTCCCCGAGTCCACCAACAGCATCGGCAAAAGATTCCCTCAATCAAATACCGCGATATTTATATTGGCTTCACCGCTCTCACCTTTTGTAAATGGGAATGTGTTCTGGTGAAAAATCAGGCCGAGACACCATATACCGAGGAAGGAAGGCAAATCAATTACAGACGTACAAAGAAAAAGCGTATCAATGCACGTCTGGATGAGCTGTACTCGGATAAATCGGTAGAAATCATCAGCCATAGGAAATGGGGAAAACTCAATAATTTTGAGTTCTTCATGAACCGGGCATATGCACTCAACCGGGACAAGCTCAAATGCCGGGTCTGCGGCGGTTGGCTTATTGACTGTGCGCCATGGGCACACCGAATTAACCCCAACCTCCCGTTAAACAAGGTGAATCGCGTCAACAACCTGGTGTCGCTCCACAAGGAATGCTTCAACGCGGTAAATAACCCCAGCCAAAATATCAGCCAATTTGATGGAAAAGCTCAAAAGAAAATCATCGGTTATAGGGAAAAACTGGTTTCTTCACATACACGCAACAATCAATCTGCATTGATGGAGCGCCGTGTGCGGTGAAAGTCGCATGCACGGTGCGAAGCGGGGGAAAATCCGCTCTGACTGCTGTTCTCTCATGAGAACAGTAAAAGCGGCGGATTACCTATCGCTATAACCCCACCGTGGGCATTCCCGGCGCTGTCATTCGCATTACCAGCGTCAAGCTGGATGACGGCGGCAGCTTTGTCAGCGAATACACCACCGGCGATGGCGGTTATATCCCAAAGGAGGACCTGGACTTTTCCAAACTCCCCACCGGCAGCTATGTCGCGGAGGAGATCACCCCGCCCGAGGGCTTCATCCTCAGTTCCGACATTTCCAAGGTGAAGCAGCCCTTTGTGTGGGATGGGGAACACGATATCTCCCTCATTTTTGAAAACAGCTCTAAAGTCAAGGTTCAGCTCAAAAAGGTGGATGAGAGCAACAACCCCTTGCCCGGGGCTGTTTTTCTTGTCCTGCGGGACGGCCAGATCATCAGCACCGAGGAAACGAAAGAGGACGGCACCATCAACGTGTCCAACGTCACCGAGGGCCATTACGAATTTGTGGAGGTGTCCGCCCCTGCTGGTTTCGACTGTGACCGTTCCCCGGTAGGCGTCCACGTCAACGCCGAGGATTTGCAGGGGGAGCAGACCATTGTGGTCACGAAAATGAACCATCACAAGCGCAGCCTGACGATTACCAAGCGAAACACTGAGACCGGCGAACCCGTCCCCAACACCAGCTTCCATATTCGTGGCGTGAACCTGGGCTATGAGAACGACGTAGTGACGGGCGCGGACGGTAAGGCTACCCTCTCCGATATGCCCAGCGGGTGCTATGAAATTGAGGAAACGGACGTGCCCGCTCCCTACCTGCTGGACACCAACAATCGCAAAACCGTCTGGATCGACGCCACCAAGGACCAGGACGTGGTGGTGGACTTTGTGAACAGCACCAAGCCCGGTCTGCGCCTGCTGAAAATCGACCAGCAGACCGGCGAACCCCTCTCCGGCGTCCTGTTCCGCATCGCGGAGGTCAACGGCGGCTATGACGAGCAGCACTTCACCAACGCCGAGGGCCTGATCGTGCTGGAGGGGCTGAACCCTGGCGCTTATACCGTCCAGGAGGTCAAACCCAAGAATGGCTGGGTGGCCGATGATACCGTCCACACCATCTATTTGGAGGAAAATAAGACCACCACCCTGGAATTGAGCAACCTGCGAAAGCCCGATCTGTTTATTAAAAAGGTGGATTCCATCACCGGCAGTCCTATCGAGGGCGTGAAGTTCCAAGTCTGGCGCGGGTCTGACGATACCAAGACCGGCGAATACAACGACCTGGGCACCTTCTACACCGACGCCCAGGGGGAAATTCACCTGGAGCGGCAGGAAACGGGTTGGTACAAGATCAAGGAACTGGAACCCGCCCCCGGCTATACCATCAAGCAGCCCGACACCCAGGAGATCTATCTGGCGGCGGGCAAAGATCACACCGTCACCTTTGAGAACACCCCGAAAAACGCGATAATTGTTGAGAAATATGATTCCGTCACCCATGAGGCCCTGCCCGGATGCACGTTCCAGCTCCGCTATCTGGCGGGCACCAGCGGAACGGGCGGCACCGTGATCGGCCAGAAGGTGACGGGCAAAAATGGCGTCGCCATGTGGACCGGGCTGGAGCCGGGATCATATGTGGTGGAGGAAGTGGACCCCGCCGATGGGTACTCCATCATCAACTCCTCCGAAACGGTATTTCTGGCGGACAACGGGGAGCAGAGCGTTATCACCGTTCGCTTCGACAATATGCCGGACGGCCTTCTTCTTGTGAGGAAGGTTTGCGCCACAAATCCCAGCATTACCTTGCAAAATGCGGAGTTTAAGATCACTTACGCAGATGGTACAGTGATTGGCGATTCCAACGGTATCTTCAGAACCGACGAAAACGGAGAAATCCGCATTGAGGGCTTGCAGCCCGGTAAGAGCGTGATTGTCACCGAGGTGCAGGCTCCTCCCGGATTCATCATCGACACCCAGAGCCAGACCATCCAGATCAAAGAGGGCCGCACCAGCGTCCTCACCTTCAAGAACCAGCCTCGGGGCAAGCTCATCATCCAGAAGCGGGACAGCCAGACCAATGAGGTCCTGCCCGGTGCTGAGTTCCGCGTCACCACGGCGGCGGGTTGTGAGGTGGGGCTGGACGGCGTGATCGGCACCAGCAGCTTGACACAGAACGGCATTTTCACCACCGACGCCCAGGGGGAAATCAGAATCAGCAATCTGGCCCCCGGTGCTTATGTCATTTCTGAGATCAAAGCCCCAGACGGCGGGTATGTCATCGACACCCCCTCCACCAATGTGGTGATCGGTCAGGGCGGCGACACCCAGACGGTTGTGATTAAAAACACCCGAAAAGGTGGCCTTATCGTTGAAAAGTACGATAAAGTGACCAAGCAGCCCCTGGCTGGCGCTCAGTTCAAAATCATGACCGCCAGCGGTGAGCTGGTGCCGGATAATGAGGGGCTGACTTCCTCCAACGGCCTTTACACCACCGATCAGAACGGCCAGATCGTGCTGTCCAAGCTGCTCCCCGGCACCTATGTGGTTTCTGAGGAAAAGGCCCCGGACAACTACCGCAAGGACCCCACCCCGCAGACGGTGGTGGTGAACGCCGGGGATACGCAGACGATTCGGTTTTATGACGATCCCCTGTGCACCCTCACCATCCTCAAACGGGACGCCGTGACCAAGAAGCCGTTGAAGGGCGCGGAATTTTTGGTGAAGGACAGCTCCGGCCATGTGATCGGCCCCAACAACGGCCTGTACACCACCGGCACCGACGGCACTGTGACCGTCACCGGGCTGGCCCCCAATTCCACCATCGTGGTGTCTGAGAAGAAAGCCCCCGTGGGGTACATCCTGGATGAGACCCCGAAGAACATCGTGGTTCGCTCCGGCGTCGCCAACGGTCTGATCTTTGACAACGAGCCTGGGACCACCCTGATTATCCGCAAATTCATTGAGGGCACCGAGAACGAGCTGCTCTCTGGCGTCTGCTTCAAGGTGGTGGACGGTTCCGGCGCGGCTGTCGGCCCGGACGATGGGGTATATTACACCGACAAAGCCGGGGAGATCGTGCTGGAGGGCATCGAACCCGGCACTACCGTGAAGGTGCGAGAAATCAAGACCGTTGAGGGCTATGTGCTCGATGGAACCCCGCAGGACATCAAGATCGTGGGTGGTCAGGTGCAGCAGTTGACGTTCTGGAACAAAAAAGCGGGCACTTTGGTCATTCAGAAGAAAGACAAGATTTCCGGCGAGATGATCTCCGGCGCTCAGTTCCAGTTGACCTATGCCAACGGCGGCTACGTGGACAATGACAACGGCCACCTGTCCAGCAACGGCCTCTACACCACCAATGATAAGGGAGAGATTCGCATTTCTGGCATCACCGGTACCGTGGTAGCAAAGGAGGTCAAAGCGGCCCCCGGCTATATCATCGACGCAGCCACCCAGACCCAGACCGTCACCGTGAACCCTCTGGACACGCAGACGTTGGTATTTCTGAATGAGCCTCTTTGCTCTCTCACCATCACCAAACTGGATTCTGTGACGGGTAAACCCGTGCCCAATACCTCTTTTGCGGTGAAGGACGGCAATGGGAATGTGCTGGCGACCTGCACCACCGGGAAGGACGGCACAGCCACTGTCACCGGCCTCGTACCCAACAGCACTGTGGTCGTGGTAGAAACCCGTGTGCCATCTGGCTACGTCCTTAACAGCACACCCCAGACCATCATCGTGCGCAACGGCAGCAATACCGTCACCAACAGCGGCACCGGCAGTTCCGGCAATGTGCCCACCAACCCGACCACTAACCCGGGCGGCAATACCGGCAATGGCAACGACCTCACCTTTGAAAATGAGCCGAAGCAGACCCTGACCATTCACAAGTACATCGAGGGCACCGCCAATGAGCCGTTGGCCGGGGTTGCTTTTAAGGTGGTGGACGGGAACGGCGCTCCTGTCGGCCCCAGCGACGGCACCTTCTACACCGACGCCAAGGGCGAGATCGTCATTGAAGGGCTGGAACCCGGCACCACCATCACCGCCCAGGAGGTCAAGACCGTTGATGGATTTGTCCTCGACGGCACCCCCAAGAGCGTGAAGATCAAAGCTGGTGAAGGCGCTCCCTCCCTCACCTTCTGGAATAAGCGAGCTGGTGAACTCATCATCCGCAAGCTGGACAAGGCCACCGGCAAACCTCTGGCCGGGGTGGAATTTGAGCTGACCTATGCGGGCGGCGGCTACGTGGACAATGCCGACGGGCACCTGTCCTCCAATGGCCTGTATACCACCGATGCCCATGGGGAAATCCACATTTCCGGCGTCACTGGCACCATCGTGGTGAAGGAAACCCGGACCATCGACGGC